>SDBS01003125.1_pt1 | contig 16221 bp, 17 predicted proteins | sample 2277091 | NCBI WGS metagenome assembly SDBS01 (sample SAMN10404972, study PRJNA504765) | marine sediment metagenome | isolation source: marine sediment core GS10_PC15, 163 cmbsf | place: Arctic Ocean: Southern Knipovich Ridge | collected 2010 | reverse complement strand
GCCCAAGGGCGTTATGGCGGCCTCGGAACCCCCCGCGATCATGACGTCGGCGTCGCCCCGCTCGATTACGTGGTAAGCGTCGCCGATGCAGTGGGCCGCGGTGGCGCACGCCGTGACGACGCAGCTGTTCGGGCCTTTGGCGTCGAAATGTATCGAGAGTTGACCGGAGGCCATATTGGAGATAAGCATCGGGATGAGGAGCGGCGTTACCCGCCGGGGCCCTTTATCGAGCAGTATGGCGTGCTGTTTCTCGATGACGCCGATGCCGCCGATGCCGGAGCCGACGATGATGCCGATGCGCGTGGCGTCGAGGTCGTCGTGACCCACTTTAAGGCCGGCGTCGTCCATGGCCAATACGGCGCTGACGAGCGCGTATTGGACGAAAACGTCCATCCGCCGGAGGGCTTTGGCGGGGATGTACTTTTCGGGTTTGAAGTTCTTGACTTCGCAAGCCACCTGGCACGAGAACCCGTCGGCGTCAAAATGGGTAATACGCCCCGCGCCGCCCTTGCCGGCGACCAGGTTTTCCCAGTACTCGTGTACCGTATTCCCGTTAGGCGCCACTACGCCTAAGCCGGTTACTACGACCCGCCGTTCCGTCATCGTCGTTTCTCCTTGCACGCTGTGGCTTTTGAACAGCGGAAAGCGCCGCGGCGGAGCCCCGCCGACCGGAAAACCCGCGCGGCCGGCGTTAATTTCCCCTCAAAGCCGGCCTCGACCGCGACACCCGGTCCAGCTACTCGCCCTTCTTGTTGTTAATATAGTCGACCGCCTGTTGTACGGTCGTTATCTTCTCCGCCTCATCGTCCGGTATTTGGACGTCGAATTCCTCTTCCAGCGCCATTACGAGCTCTACCGTGTCCAGCGAATCGGCGCCCAGGTCCTCGATGAACGAGGCTTCCGGCGTAACCTGCTCCGGCGTCACGCCCAACTGCTCGACGATGATATCTTTGACTTTTCCGGCAACGTCCGCCATTTAAGGGTTCCTCCTGCGATAAAATTATGATTAGTGCCGAAACCATTATATTCTGACGGTACTTACATCATCATACCGCCGTCAACGTATATCACTTGGCCCGTGAGGTAGGCCGACGCCTCCGACGCCAGGAACGCTACGACCTCCGCTACGTCCTCCGGCGCGCCGAGCCGCCCCACCGGGATAAGCTTTTTATACTCTTCTTTGACCTCGTCGGCGAGGGAAGCCGTCATCTCGGTTTCGATAAACCCCGGGGCCACGGCGTTGACGTTGACGCCGCGGCCGGCGAGCTCTTTGGCCACGGTTTTGGTCAACGCGATAAGGCCCCCCTTGGCCGCCGCGTAGTTCGCCTGCCCCGCGTTGCCCATCACGCCGATGACCGACGACATGTTTATTATCTTGCCCGAGCGCTGTTTGGCCATAATCCGGCCCGCCGCCCGGCAGAAGTAGAACGCGCCGTAGAGGTTGACTTTGAGGACCCGGTCGAAGTCGTCGTCGCTCATTCGGATCAACAGGCCGTCGCGGGCGATGCCGGCGTTGTTGACCAGGACGTCCAGCGAGCCGAATTCGCGGGGGACCGCCGACACGAAGTTGTTTACGGCCTCCGCGTCGGCGACGTCGACGACGTATCCCCGCGCCGGTACGTCGTGTTCCTGCGCCAGCGCCGTCGCCGTCTCGTCCACCTCGTCGGCCAGGACGTCGCACAGCGCTAACGCGCCGCCGCCGCCCGCCAACCGCGCGGCGACGGCCCGGCCTATCCCTCGCGCCGCGCCCGTCACTACGGCTACCTTGTTTTCGAATTCCGGCATAATTTCGCCTCCCGGTTGATCCCCTTTTAAAGCGCGAATTCCCGGCACGCCTCGACGGCGGCGGCGAGGCTCGTCTCGTCTCCGACGTTGAAGACCCGGGCGTCGCGTTTCACTTTTTTAAACATCCCGGTCAGTACGCGGCCGTGGCCGAACTCGACGACGGCGTCGACGTCCCCCGCCGCCATCCGCTCCAGCGTTTCGCTCCAGCGCACCGGCCGCGAGATTTGCTTGTACAGAAGGTCCCGTATGACTTCCGGCTGGCTGGCCGCTTTGCCGGAGGCGTTCGCTATGAAAACCCCCGCCGGCGGTTGGACCATAACTTTTTTCAGCGTTTCCTTCATTCGCTCCGCCGCGGCGGCGACGAGCGGCGAGTGGAAGGCGCCCGAGACCTTCAGCGGCACGAACTTGCCGCCCCGTTCTTTGGCGAGTTCGCCCGCGCGCGCGACGCCGGCCTCGCTACCCGACACGACTACTTGCCCGGGCGTATTGTAGTTCGCCGGCACCGCTACTCCCGCGGCCGAGGCTTCCTCGCATATTTCCTCTACGGCCGCGTCGTCCAGGCCCATCACCGCGGCCATCGTCCCCGGGTTTTGGGCGCACGCGTCGGCGACGAATTGGCCGCGCAGGCAGACCAGGGCCGCGGCGTCGTCGAACGACAGCGCCCCGGCGGCGTAGAGGGCGGTGTATTCGCCGAGGCTGTGGCCGGCGTAGAAGTCCGCGGCCAGCGGGCACCGCTCGCCGAAGAGGTCCAAACAGGCGGCCGATAGCGCGAAGATAGCCGGCTGCGCGTTCTCGGTTGCTACCAGCGTCTCCTCGGGGCCGTCGAGCGTTATGGCCTTGAGGTCGCGGCCCAGTACCGCCGAGACCTTGCCGAAGTACTCGTCGACCACCGGTTCGCGCTCGAATAGCTCGGCGCCCATGCCGACTTCGGCCGAACCTTGCCCCGGAAATAAAAAAGCGATCGCCAAGTCGTTCCCCAGGCTTAGCCGGCTATTCCCACCGGACCAGATGCGCGGCCCAGGTGAACCCGGCGCCGAACGCCACGTTCAAAACCAGGTCGCCGGTTTTTATGCGGCCTTCTTCCAACGCCTCCGAGAGCGCGATGGGGATGGAGGCCGCCGAGGTGTTCCCGTATTTATCGAGGTTCACGAAGACCTTCTCTTCCGGTATCTTGAGCCGCTCGGCCACGGCGCTCATGATGCGCCAGTTGGCCTGGTGGGGTATGAGAAGGTCGACGTCGTCGGCGCTAAAGCCCCCGGCGTCGAGCACGTACGTAGCCGCCTCGCACATCGAGCGGACGGCGTGCTTGAAGACCTCGCGCCCGGCCATTTTTATATAGTGCATCTTCTGGTCGAGCGATTCGTGGGTCGGCGGCTGGCGCGAGCCGCCGCCCGGCATCTTGAGCAGGTAACCCAGGGAGCCGTCGGCTTTCATGTGGGTGGCGAGGATGCCGCCGTCCCCTTTGGCCGGCCCGAGTACCGCGGCGCCGGCGCCGTCGCCGAACAGGACGCACGTATTGCGGTCGGTGTAGTCCGTGAGCTTGCTCAGCGTCTCCACGCCGATAACTAGGATGCGCTGGTAGTGGCCGGACTCGATGAGTTGGGAGGCGAGGTTGCAGTTGTAAATAAAAGCGGAACAGCCTACCGAGGTGTCCAACGCCGCGACGTTCCGGGCGCCGATTTTATCTTGGACGATGCAGGCGGTGCTGGGGAAGAGATAGTCGGGCGTAACGGTCCCCACGAGGATAAGGTCCAGCTCCTCCGCGGATACCCCCGCTTTCTCGAGCGCCGCGCGCGTCGCGGGGATCGCCAGATCCGACGCCGCCTGGTCCTCGGTCACGACGTGACGTTCCCGAATCCCGGTACGCTCGAGGATCCACTCGTCCGAGGTGTCGACCATCTTCTCGAAGTCTAAGTTCGTCAACACTTTTTCGGGCGTATAGTGGCCCACGCCGAGGAACGCGGCCCGGCGACCGCTAACGGCCATCGGCGTCTCTCCTGATCTTCTCGGTTATCTTTTGCGCGGCGCCGAATTGGACGTACTTCTCCGCGACCAGGATCGCGTTCATAAAAGCTCTGGGTGACGACTTGCCGTGGCATATGATGACGCCGCCGTTTACGCCCAACAACGGCGCGCCGCCGTACTCGGCGTAGTCCCAACGCTTCTTGAGACGCCTGAGAGCCGCCCGCGACAAATAGGCGCCGAGCCGCACCAGGAGGTCTCTCTTTACCTCGCTCCGCAGGCCGGAGAAGACGATGCCGGGTACCGATTCCGCGAATTTTAAGAGGACGTTGCCGGTGAAGCCGTCGCACGCCACGACGTCGGCCTTGCCGTTTAAGATGTCGCCGGATTCGATGTGGCCTATGTAATTAATGGGCGCTTGGGAGAGCAAGCGGTGCGCCTCGAAAACGATCTTGTTACCTTTCGCCGCCTCCTCGCCGATCGAGAGCAGGCCGACGCGGGGCCGTTCCATTTCGAAGAGGCATTGAGCGTAGACTTCGCCCATAATCGCGAACTGGTGGAGGTGGGTGGCTTTGCAGACGACGCTGGCGCCCACGTCCAGGACGACGGCGCGTCCTTTCCGCGTGGGGAACAGCCCCGCGACCGCCGGCCGGTTTACGCCGCGCGCGCGGCCCATCGCGATAAGACAGGCCATGGTCACCGCGCCGGTGTTACCGGCCGAAATGAAAGCCTCGCCCCGTTCCTCCCGGACGCACATCGCGCCGACGCGGATGGAGGAGTCTTTTTTCTTGCGCAGCGCTTCCGCAGGCTTTTCGTCCATCCCGATTATCTCGGAAGCCGGTACGACTTCGACGCGGCCGCCCGGAATGGTGTATTTTCGCAGTTCCTTCGCGAGCCGTTTAGGGTCGCCCACCAGCAATATCTCAAGGTCGGGCGACTCCTTAAGCGCCTTAACGCAGCCGGCGGCCTCGTTCGCAGGGGCCGCGTCGCTGCCCATCCCGTCGACGACGATCTTCATAGAGTGAAGCGGTACTTGAACTTACGAAATAAAGCCCGCCTAAGCGGGTCTTTTAAGTTGCGCGGAGGCCGTGAGGGTCCGGTCATTCCTCTTTCGGCTTGATGACTTCTTCGCCGTTGTAGTGGCCGCATTCCGGACACACGTGATGTGGCAGGCGCGCTTCGCCGCAATTGGGGCATAGCACCGGCGTCGGCGCGTTAACGCGGTCGTGGCTGCGGCGGTTCCCCCGCCGCGAACGTGACGTTTTTCTCTTCGGTACGCCCATGACGTTAAGCCTTCATCAGGCCTAAGATTGACGTGCATTATACGCGATATCATTACCGCTGTCAAGGGAAATCGAGGAACGCAGTGTCCGCGTGTCGCTTTCCGCTTGAGGCCTCGCCGGTCCCGGCTTGGCGATTTCGGTCTTAAAGTGGAATGGCCGGCGCGGCGGCGGTTCCCCAAACGTCGATTGACCGCGACGCCACAAAGATGTTATCATTTACGATATATGAATGACTATGGGCCGCGGCCGTTGGAGGAGTACTGCCGGCGCGCGCTGGAGCGCGGCGCGTCGTGGGCCCGGCCTGTACCGGCGTCGTACGTCGTTACGGCGCCGTGGGTCCTTTATAAGTGCCGGTTCGGTTGCGAGAGTTACGGCGCCCGGCGCCTTTGCCCGCCTGCAACGCCCACCCCGGCCGAAACCAAAGCCGTGGTGCGTTGCTATGGCAGGGCGATACTCGTAACGTACGAGGCCGCGGGCTCGAGCAAACGGCGGGTTTTACGGAAGAAGATGCATAAGGATATGTTTGCGCTCGAGCGCGAAATTTTCCTCGACGGCTTCCACAAAGCCCTCGCCTTCGTGGCCGGCCCGTGTAACCTGTGTAAGACGTGCGACGTTTCGAAGCCGTGCAAGCTCCCGGGAGAGCCGCGGCCGGCGATGGAGGCGTGTGGCATCGACGTCTTCGCCACCTTCGCCAACGCCGGCGTAAAATTGGACGTCGTCCGCGACGAGTCGGACCCGTATAAACTGTGCGGTATGATATTGGTAAAATGACGTCCCATTTAAAAGGTTGATATGAAGAGCGTCGTCGCGAAGATAGTAAAAGTCGTCGGCGTTTTACTGGCCGCCGCCGCTTTCGGCGCGGCTTGGGAATTGTTCCTCAACGCCTACCTCCGCCTGACCGAGCCGCTGGCGGGTTGGTACTGGTTGTGGTCGTTTTTTCACCGGGCCAAATTTTACGCGTTGCTCGGCGCCGCGGCCGCGGGCTTGGCGTCGCTCGGCGCCGCGGCTTTTTGGGCCGTACGGGGGCGACGCGCGGAAATGGCACCGGGCCGATCGTTGGCGCGGGTAGCGTACGCCGGCGCATTCGCCGCGCCGCTGGCGGCGACGCCGCTCTGGATCGTTTTGGCCAACGTGCGGTTGGAGTTGCCGGCGTGGGCCGCCTTCGTAATAGCCGCCGGTTGGTTCGCGGTAGCGTTCGCGTTGACGTTCGGTATATATCGGTTGGCCGGTAGGTTGCGTCGCGCCGGGAGGTACGTCGTTCGGGCTTTGGCGGCCGCGGGTTACGTCGCCGCGGCGGTTTACGTCGTCGCGGGCGTTGTCTCGGCCCTTACGCGGCCCGCGCCCGCGCCCGGCCTCCCCGACGTCGTGATAATAACGATCGACGCGTTTCGGGCCGACAAGTTGGGCCCCCGCGCCGAAGGACCCTCGCTGACGCCCAACATCGACCGCTTTGCCAAGGACGCGTACGTCTTCACGTACTGCCGTTCGCAGGCGAGCTGGACGTCGCCGTCGATGGGGACTCTTCTTACCGGCCAGTACCCTATGGTGCACTTCGCCACCGCGGACCGGCCTCTCGGGACGTCGCAGCCGACGTTGGCCGAAATCTTACGCGACGCCGGGTACGACACGAGGGCGGTGGTCGCCAACCGCCTTTGCCACCGGAGCTCGGGGTTGGCGCGCGGTTTCGACGACTACCTCTACTGGGACCAGAGCGAGCTGGTCCGCAAGTTGGGGTATTACGAGACCTATTATTATTACCTCGAGAACCGAATCTACGAGAAGCGGAACACGCGCATCGGCGTCAAGGATAACCATACGACGGTTATCACGGACCACCTGGTGCGGATACTGAGAAAGAAAAGGCGGCGGCCGCTCTTCTTGTGGACGCATTACCTCGACCCCCACTGTCCGTACAGCCCGCCGCCGGAGTACGTGGCCGCGGCGGACCGGCGTCTTGTAGACAGGTTCGCGCACGGCGATAAGAAGAGGGCCGACGTGCTCGAGCGTATGTACGACGGGGAGATACGCTACGTCGACGACGAACTGGCCCGCGTCTTCGCCGTGACGCCGGAGAGCGCGCTGGTCGTAATATCCAGCGACCACGGCGAAGAATTCTGGGAGCACGACAAGTACGATCACGGCAAGAGCTTGTACGAGGAGGCCATCCGCGTCCCGTTGGTCGTGCGTTATCCGGACGCGGTGGGCGGCGTTTCGGACGCCGCGGTGGGTTTGGTCGACCTCGCGCCGTCCATTTTGGCGTACCTCGGCTTCGACGCGCCGCCGTCGATGCAGGGGCGGGATATCCGCGTCGCCGCCCGGGGCGGCCAGGAGGACGTCGCCTCGTTCGCCGGCTCGAGCATGCTGAAGGGCCAAAGGCGGTATTGCGTAATTTATAAAGGCCGGAAACTCATCGTAGGTCACTGGGACGGTTGGTCCAAGGCGGCGTACTTCAACCTGGTGGCCGACGCCGGCGAACACGACCCGATAGGCCTTTTCGATCCGTCCCGCGTAAAGCTCGAGACAATACTCCAGGCTTGGATGGAGGGCAACCTCGAGTTCTCGGAACAGTTCGAACGGGCGGGCGTAAGCAACGCCGTTCGCGACCAAATGCGAGCGGTAGGGTATGTCGACTGACGTGGGCGCGTACGAGCCGTACGTTTCGTTCGCCAGGCGCGTGGCCGCGGAGGCAGGCGCGTTAATCGCCGAGAGCTTCCTGGGGACCTTCGAGGTGGGGCGCAAGGGCGCCACCAACCTCGTCACCGACGTCGACCGCCGCGCGGAGAAACTAATCGTAGACGCCATAGGCCGTGAGTATCCGTCGCATGCGGTCGTGGCGGAGGAGGGGACGGCGCGGGAGGGGCAGAGCGGCTGGCGGTGGTACGTCGACCCGCTTGACGGGACCAACAATTTCGCCCACGGCTACCCGATGGTGGCGGTCTCGCTGGCGTTGCAGCGCGACGGCGAGGTCGTGGTCGGCGTCGTCTTCGACGCGCTGCGCCGCGAAACGTTTTGGGCCGAGCGCGGCGGCGGCGCGGAGTGTGAGGCGGGGCGTCTTGAAGTGTCGGGGGTGGTTGCGCCGGCCGACGCGCTCGTCGCCACCGGTTTCCCGTACGACAAACACAAGTCGGCCGTAGACAACGTCGCGAACTTCGGCCGCGTTACCAAACGCGTCATGGGCATCCGGCGGGGCGGCTCAGCGGCGCTGGATTTGGCGTACGTAGCCGCGGGGCGGCTGGACGGTTTTTGGGAGCTGAAACTTTCGCCCTGGGACACCGCCGCGGGGGTACTCCTCGTCGCCGAAGCGGGGGGAAAGGTGAGCCGCGTAAACGGCTCGGCGTACGTCCCGGGTGACGTCGACGTAGTGGCGGCTAACGACCGCATTCACGAGGCGCTGTGCGGCTTTTTAAAGGTCGAGGGGTGACGGACGTGGTCAAGAAGAAGGCGAATCCGGCGTACGTGCGCGCGGCGATATACGGCGCGTTATTCGTAATCATTATCGTCTACTTGATCTGGAAGGGTGGATGTTAAGTGGCGGCGAAGGGCACGTTTGCGTTGATATTGGCTTTGGCCGCGGCGCCGGCGCTTACGGCGGCGCTGACCGTCGAGGAAGCGTACGAAAACCTCGGGTACGGCACGCTGGCGGAGCAGTGCGAGGCCGCGGAGTACCTCGGCGTTGCGGGCGACAAAGAGGCGCTCGAGCCGCTCATCGTCGCGCTGGGAGACGAGAACCTCGAACTTCGGCAATGCGCGGCCATGGCGCTCGGCGAGCTGGGCTCGAGCCGCGCGATTCCGGCCTTAACCCGGGCTTTGAAGGATCGGGACCGCGCCGTCCAATGGTTTGCCGCTACCGCCTTGGCCAAGCTCGGCGAGCCGGCGGCGAAGGCGCTCCTGGCGGAGCTCCGATCGGACGACGAGGACGCCGTAGTGGGCGCGGCGATAGCTCTCGGCCGCATGCGGGAGCCGCGGGCGGTAGACCCGTTGCTCGAGCTGTTGTCGTCGCCCGATCTCTACGTACGGGAACAAGCCATCGAAGCCCTGGTAGCTATCGGCAAGCCGTCGGTGGGGCCTTTGGTCAAGACGCTCGGTTCGGCCGAGCCGGTCGCGAAAAAGAGCGCCATAGTAGCGGTGGGTCGACTTGCGGACGAGAAAGCGGCGGCGGCGCTGGTTAGACTACTCGGCGAGCAGGACCTCGCGGCGCGCCATTACGCGACGGTGGCGCTACGCGATATGGGGCCGGACGCTTACGACGTTCTGGAAGCGGCGCTGGCTTCGCGTAACCCGTCGACCCAAAAGGCGGCGTGCGAGATCCTGGGCTTCGCCCGCGACGCCCGGGCTATCGAGCCCGTCGCCGCGCTGCTCGACGACGACGACGAATCGGTCCGGTGGACCGCGGCCAAGACGTTGGGGGCTATCGACGGGAAGTACGCCGTGGCGAATCTGATCCGGGCGCTTCAGGACCCCAGCCCGCGGGTGCGCGAGGTAACGGTGCTCGCGCTGGGCAAGATCGGCCACTTCGACGCCGTACGGCCTTTGACCGCCGTCGCCGAGAACGACCCCGACGACGCGGTGCGGGCCGCCGCAACCGACGCGCTGGCGGCGATCGCCGGCCGCAAGTAACGCCGCGTATCGATGGAACTCCAAGGCGACGACTATTGTTTCGGCTGCGGCGCCGCGAATCCCGTCGGCCTGCGGCTGGAGTTCGACGTCGACGAAGGGCGGCGCTCGGCGGAGGCGACGTTCAGGCCGCGGCTCGAGCATCAGGGCTATACCGGCGTAACGCACGGCGGTATAATCGCGACCCTTCTCGACGAGGCGATGTTGAAGCTGTGTTGGGAACTCGGCATCCCCGCCGTCACGGCGCGGCTGGAGGTGGAGATTAAAAAGCCGGCGCCGGTGGGCGAAGAGCTGCGGGTCCGGGGTTGGATCGTCAAGGATAAGGGAAGGGCGGTCGAAGCCGAAGCCGAAATTACAAACTCCCGCGGAGAAGTAGTGGCCGCGGGCCGAAGCACGGCCGTCGTGACGGGGCCGCGCCGGTAACGCGGGCGGCCTTTCGGATTATCAACGTGAAGATTTTAGGGCTTGAGACTTCCTGCGACGAAACGGCCGCGGGCGTCGTCGAAGACGGCGTCCGTTTGATTTCGAACGTCGTAGCGAGTCAAGCGCGGCTCCACGCGCCGTACGGCGGCGTCGTGCCCGAGCTCGCCTCGCGCGAACACGAGGTCAACCTGCTCCCGGTAACGCAGGCCGCGCTCGAGCCGGTGGGGGGCTTACGCGGCGTGGACGCGCTGGCCGTAACGGTGGGGCCGGGTTTGCAGGGCTCGCTTCTGGTAGGGATGACGTTCGCCAAGGCGGTTGCGTACGCGGCAGGTCTACCGGCGTACGCCGTGAACCACTTGGAGGGTCACCTCGCGGCGCTGCGGCTGATGGACGCGCCGCCAAAGCCGCCGTTCGCGGCGCTTTTGGCCACCGGCGGCCATACGGCGCTCTACGACGTTATCGGTTGGGGGGACTACCGCCTGCTCGGCGAGACGCGCGACGACGCCGCGGGGGAGGCTTTCGACAAAGTGGCTCGCTTGCTCGGTATGCCGTATCCCGGGGGGCCTCCCTTAGAGCGGGCCGCGGCCGGGGGCGCTACCGCGTTCGAGTTCCCGCGGCCCATGTTGGGGCGCGGCTTGTCGTTCTCCTTCGCCGGCTTGAAGACCGCGGTAGCCCTGAAGGTCAAGAAGTTGGGGGAGGAGGAGACGGCCCGCCGGCGCGCGGACCTCGCGGCCTCGTTCCAGGAGGCGGCCGTCGGCGTCCTGGCGGCCAAGGCGTTGCGAGCGTGCGAGGAGCTGGGCAGGGAAAGGCTCGCCGTCGTGGGGGGCGTCGCGGCCAATCGACGGCTCAGGGAAATAATCGCGGCCGGCGCCGTAGAACCTTATTGGCCCCCGGCCGATCTCTGCGGCGACAACGGCGCGATGGTGGCGGCGGCGGGTTTTCTGGCCGCGGCCCGGGGCGAGGTTCTTGACGAGGCGGCGGACCCTGCGCCCTCGGCCGCCATCGGCTAGCGACGCGGGAGAATAATCTTGCGTTATAAATGGTTTATCGGTTATAATCCCGCGTGGGAGTGGGTTAACCCATAAGTCTATGGCAATCTGGGATTTTATCGCGCGGGTTGTAAGCTACCCGGTATACTTCCGCACCGAGACGGCTTTCGTCGTGCTGTTGGCGATAGTCGTCGTCGGCCTCGTTTACTTCTTCTTCAAATTTAACCGCGACGTCTTCCGGACCACCGACATCATCTGGGTGGCCGACGCCGCGGCCATTCTGTTCATCATAATATTTTCGGTGCTGGTGAGGAACTTCGCCGCTTCGGCGATATTGGTCGTCGCGTTCCTGGCGGCGGCTACGGCGGAGGTCGTTTATTTAAAGCGCCGGGGTACGAGTACCATCGCCTTGCGGAAAGACGCCGAGATCGCCGTTATGCCGATGTTGTTGGGGGGAGTGGTTGAGGAGGACTGGCGGCTGGGTTACGGGTTGGCGGACGTGGTTTCGCGTTGCCTGTCGGCGTACAACGTAGCCGTTATGGACCCGTTTCGGGCGGCGACGGGATACGTACGGCGGGGGGTGGTGTCCGAAGCCGAAGTCGTCGAGTGGGGGGAGGCTTTGGAAGCAGATTATTTAATAATAGGGCGGGCGCGCAGGGTAGGCCGAAACGTACAGGTTCGGTACAAGATAGCGGGGTTATTCGAACGGCGCGATTGGCGGAGGCCGCGCGTGCTCGTCGCCGGGGACCGGCCTTACGAGGTGGCGCGGGCTATACTCAACGACGTAGTGGGGCTGTGCGACCTGCAGGTCAAGAACGAAGCGGCGCTGGCTTATTACGCGGAGCCGACGTCGTCACCGCTCGCGTGGAGGAATTATTGCGACGGCCGTCGCCACCATATCTCGGGAACGAGCGAGGATTTGGAGAAGGGGCGCGAAGCGTACCGCCGGGCGTTGGCCGAGGATGAGGACTTCACGCTCGGCGCCGTCGCCGCGGTCGAGCTCTTGTTGCAATTGGCGCGCCGCCACGTACGCGACGAGGATAAGTTCCTCTCGTTCCTCGAGGAGGCGTACCGGTTGGCGCTTCGAGCCGTACGGCAGCATCCCGAGCTCTACGAGGTGCAGAACGTGATGGGCGAGGTATTCGTCTTCCTGTCGGGCGGCCGGGACGAGGACCTCTTCCGTCGCGCGCAGACGCGCTTCCTGGAGGCGGTGCGGCTGAACCCCAATTCGGCGCGGTCGTGGTATAACCTGGCCCTGATCTCGAAGTACAGCGTTCCGGAGGAGGACGTGGGTTACGCCGACTTCCTCGGCAAGGCGATTTCGGCCGACCCGTCGTACATTACGGCGCGCTTGGCGCTCGGCCGGCACCTCGACGAGAGGAACGACCACGAGGGCGCGCGGCGGCAATATCGGTTGGCGCTGACCTATAGCCCGCGGAATACGTCGGCCCTGAACGAATTAGGTTATTTCTACCTCAAACGGGGCGACGCCGAGCGCGCGGTCGAGATCCTTGAGCGCAGCAAAGAGGTCGACGAGGCCAACCCCATGACGCGGTATTACCTCGGCATAGGCTATTTCCGAAAGGGCGAAATGGCGCCCGCCGAGGAGGAGTTGTGGGCGGCGCTGGCTTTCAGGCCCCAGGTGCCGAAGTACTACCACGCGTTGGCGCGCATATTGGAAGCGGCCGAGAAGTACGTAGAGGCGATAGCGGTGTGGGAGGAGGCGTTGAAGCGAGTGAGGGACGAGGCCGACGCCCAGAAAGTCCGCGGACACATCAAACGCCTCGCCGAGGAAGCAAAAGAGAAAACTTAAGGCCTTTAAGGTTAAAGTAGAAAATAAAGCTTGATTATTTGAAATATATTTCGTAGCATCAATTTCCCTGCGGTGCAGGTGATGGGGCCTAGAAGATTAGAGCTTACGACCGTTGTTTAGGGAGTCAGCACTTGAGCGTCGGGCAAGCCGCGACCTGTGGAAGTCCAAACCTCAAAAAGCAGACACCCACCTATAACAGCTGTTCCAATCTCACCCTCACACGGCACCGGCGGGGTAATAAAAGGGTCCGCAAGGGCCCTTTTTATTAATTAAAAAGCCCGGGCCGCGGCGCGCCCGGGCGAACCCCCTTTATTACGCTTATAAATAAAGACGCGGCGCGACCCAGATGGCCCAGCCGGTAAAATCTTCACTGGTGGGCCCTTTTTGCGGCGTATCGCCGTACTGCCGCCATTCGTCCAGGGTCGCCTCGGCGGTCCAATAGGTGCCGTATGCTTCGATCGCGAAGCCGTCGAAGATAGTGATTTCGGCCCCCAGTTTCAGCTCCGGGCCGTAGCACACTTCGCGGGTCCACGCCGTACCCCCGGTCGTGGTGCCGAATGCGCTGATGTCTTGGGCCGTGTCGTAATTGACGATGAAGGCTACGAAGCCCAGGCCCATCTCGGGTCGGAAACGGCCGTCCCAGAACCCCGGGGCAATGAAAGTACCGTCGAGGCGGACGGGTAGGATGTGGGTCGTCAGCTTAAGGTCGCGCTTGTATTGGTCGCCGGTGTAGGTTACCGAGTGTTCGGTCCGGATATTGGCGACGTTGGCGTCGAAGCGGAATACGCCGCCCAAAGTCACGCCGTAACCGAGGGCGAAGCCCATCCCGGGGGCGACGTCCTCCAACGCACCGTCGTGTCCGATTTTTTCTTCTACGGCGTCCAGGGCGTTAGCCCACGCGTCGGCGCGGGGCATTTTCATCTGGGGGTATACGAAGGCGCCGGTGATACTTCCCCGGACGAAGGCATCGTCGGTCGCTCCCGCGGCCGCGAGGGCCAAGGACGAAAACGCCAACGTTAACACCAACCACCTGGTCATAAGACCTCCTCCTGTCGTTATGGAGTTTATGGGATATACGAAGGGTCCGAGGTCATAATACCACAAAGGCCGCGCGTGGGGAGAAAAACAGCGGGGCCGGCCGCCGCGTCGGCGTCGGAATTCGTTTGCGTCGATTCGCGGGAGCTTTTATAATCGGGACGTGGCCGAGGCTTTATTCGAAAAAGATGACGATGCCCGGGCGCCGCTCGCGGTGCGGATAAGGCCGCGTACGCTGGACGAGTTCGTGGGCCAACAGGACGTGCTCGGCCCGGGCACTTTCCTCCGCCGCGCCATAGAGGAGGACCGCCTTCAATCGCTCGTCCTCTACGGCCCCCCCGGAACCGGCAAGACCACGCTCGCCCACATCATCTCGAACGTGACCGGCGCCGCGTTCGAGGCGCTCAACGCCGTCACCGACGGCCTGCCCGAGCTCCGCGCCGTCGTGGAACGGGCGAAGTCGCGGCGCGCGCTGGAGGGCCGGCGCACCCTTCTTTTCATCGACGAGCTTCACCGCTTCAACAAGACGCAGCAGGACGGCCTCCTGCCCCACGTCGAGGCCGGCCTCTTCGTAATGGTGGGCGCGACGGTACACAACCCCTACTTCGCGCTCACGCCCCCCCTCCGCTCCCGCAGCCGCATCGTCCGCCTCGACGCCCTGAGCGACGAGGACCTCAACGTCGTCGCCGACCGCGCGCTGGCCGACGACGAGCGGGGGCTCGGCAAACTTAAGCTGAAACTGGCCGACGACGCCCGCCGCCACATCCTCCGCGCCGCGGAGGGCGACGCCCGGCGGGTCCTGAACGCCCTCGAGGCGTCGGCGTTGTTGGTGGGCGAGGGGGGCGAGATAACGGTCGACGTCGCGACGGAGGCCACGGGAGGCCGCGACTACCTCTACGACCGTGACGAGACCGGCCACTACGAGACCATCTCGGCGTATATCAAATCCATGCGCGGCTCCGACCCGGACGCGGCGCTCTACTGGCTGGCGCGGATGCTCGCGGGCGGCGAGGACCCGCGCTTCGTCGCGCGGCGGATGGTCATCTTCGCCTCGGAGGACGTGGGCCTGGCGGACCCGAAGGCCGCGCTCCTGGCACAGGCGGCCTTCCGCGCCGCCGAGACTATCGGCGACGCCGAGATGCCCCTCATCCTGGGACACGTCACTATCTACCTGGCGACGGCGCCCAAGTCCAACACGGCGACGAGGGCCATAGGGCGGGCGCAGAAAGAGGTGGAGGAGGGGCCGCGGCGAGAGGTCCCGCTGCCGTTGCGCAACGTCCCGCGCGCCGGCGACCCGGACCACGAGGACTATAAATATCCCCACGGTTTCCCCGGCGGCTGGGTGGAACAGGAGTACATGCCGGACCCGGTACAATTCTACGAGGCCGGCGAGCGCGGCGACGAGGCGCGGATTAAAAAATATTTGGCGTGGATTGCGGATATGAGGAAGAAGTCGCGCAAGTAGTTTTGACTGCGACGATTAGTATTGATATAATATCGGCGGCGGTATTAGTTACGGAGGTACGAGATGGTTAGAAGATATAACGCGGTAATAACGCGCGAAGGCAAGTGGTACGTCGCGCGTTGTATTGAACTCGGCGTCGTGAGTCAGGGGACGACAGTCGAAGAGGCGCAAGCAAATCTTAAAGAAGCGGTGGACCTATATATTGAGAGCTTCGGGACGGAGGATTTGCCCGAGGGTTCCAGTCCGGCGCTCGTGTACCAGCTCGAGGTCGCCGTCGGTGCCTAAGCTGCCGGTATTGTACGGGGTCGCCCTAATAAAACTATTGAAGAAAGCCGGTTTCGAGGAAGTGCGGCAGCGGGGGAGCCACGTTACCCTCAGGAAGGGGGAGTACAAAACCGTCGTTCCGCTCCACGCGGAGCTTGCGCCGGGGACGGTGCTCGGGATAATGAAACAATGCGGCCTTACGCGGGACGATTTAATGGCCATTTTAAGTAAGTAAATAACGTTTGTACAAGATCCCCTGATGAGCGGACTATGGCCGAGCTGACGTTCTCCGAAATGCTCCGCCTGGGCGGCGTACCGACTTATATCTCTTTCCTGGCGGGGATATTTATAATAACTCTTATTATAATGGGCTATTTTACCGTCGCGCCGTACGCGCGCAAGCGGCCCAACGGGCCGGTCGTCAAGAAGTGGGCGTGGGCCATCCTCATCTGCGGCCTTATCTGCGCGTTCAACGGCGGCGTGGGAACCGTCACCGGCCTGGTCAACGTCCACCGCGCCGCGGCCGGCGTTGAAGCCGGCGCCGTCATGGCCCAGGGCGCGTTCGAGGTCCTCTTCAACGTCGCCTTC
>SDBS01003124.1_pt1 | contig 16221 bp, 23 predicted proteins | sample 2277091 | NCBI WGS metagenome assembly SDBS01 (sample SAMN10404972, study PRJNA504765) | marine sediment metagenome | isolation source: marine sediment core GS10_PC15, 163 cmbsf | place: Arctic Ocean: Southern Knipovich Ridge | collected 2010 | reverse complement strand
GTGGTCTACGGCAGGCGATGATTTAGTTTGTCCTTTATGTAGTGAGTTAGAGGGTGTGGTGATGACAATCAAAGAGGCGAGAGGGCTCATACCCCGTCACCCCAACTGTAGGTGTGCCTGGATACCTGCCTTGGATTCTCGTAAGGAGAAGGGGCAGTTGTGGGGACGTAAAAAGGACACCGCGGTAGCTAAGTCTATACGAGCTGAGGGAGGCTTTACAAAAACAGGTAGGTTTAAAACCTCTCTTAAGGAGGCTCGTCGCAGATCTGTTTGGACAGGTAAGGAGATATAATTCCTTTTCATGTTTTTGAGTTTCACAGATAATATATTGAAAGGAGAGTTAAAATGGAAAAAGTTATGAAAGATCTACGAGCCCTATTCACTGATACGTCTGTTGATAAGGAAACAACAAAATCAAAGCTAATCCAAATCAAAGATGAGATCGAAATAATGATAGATTCAATTGATATTGAGACTACTGAGTGAAAAAAGCCATAAGACATTTTTTAAAAGCACAGACATCACCAAGAAGCAAATTGGAAACTTGCTGTGGTATAAAATTTGAACGCAGACACATAAGACCCAATGCCGCCGAGTTTAATACCTGTAGAGGAATAAGATTTACCTGGGTGTTAAAAGGGGTGACTTGTGGAAGATGTAAAAATACACAAAGGTATAAAATGCTAATGCATAGGAAGGTAGTACAAAGATTGGGAGGTAGATACATTCCCAGGAAGGTGGCGAGCTAAAATGATACTTACTGTTCAAATTGAAGTTGATGAAGAAGAATATAAAGAGGCAATCGTTAAAGGATGGTGGGATAGATTTCAAGAAACAATTACAGTTGATGACGTAGGGACATTAGATAATTTTGGAGATTTTAGATATGCTCTTTATTTCTTAGATGTTAAAGATGATGCCGGACAGGTTACTGTTAAGAGATAGTTATTTGGTAATTGAATAGTGGAAGTAGGGACCAACAAGGTCGTCCCAAGGCATACTATCGGAGCCAGATAGTGAGGGAAGCGGGTGAGCATTGAATGATGCCGGAGTCCCGCATGCTTCCATTATTTTTTTAAAGGATAGACTAATGTATGCCTATGTTGAGTCAGAGCAAGGGGTAGATTTATTTACAGTTGGTTTTTGTCACCCTGATGGTAATTTTGTTCCTGAGAGCGATTACACTAATGTGACAAAGGATATTGCTGTAGGTATGGTTTATTTCTTAAATGGCGTTATGGAAAAAATAATGTTTTTATTTAATGATTATTAGTTTATTTGGGTCGCGTCTGGTACACTAACGGCGAACTTGATTGGTGCTCCGAGGGCCAGAGTAGGAGCCGGGAATTATTTTGTTATTTGGTAATTGGATAATGGAAGTAGTCAGCATTTAACTTGGCTGTCCCGCATTCAACTCGTTGTGATGATGGGGTGGGAATAAGATTGACTTATCTGCTTCCATTATTTTTTTAAGGAGAACTAATGTTTAATCATAATACTCATAAAGTAGAATGTGATTTTTATCCTGTTCATAGAGTGCTTTATGGAAGTGATGACTGGTGGTTGTTGAAATTACTTCCTTACCAATTCCAAAGAAGCTGTCCGGGTGGAAATTCTACAGATCAGATGTTTAAAGTATCAGAAGAAAAGTAATGTACCTATCATCATTTATATCAAATCATATCGAACATGCTTTTTATTGTTACCCAATGTATCGTTGTGAAAGGTGTCCCTGGTTTGGTTGCATGTGGGTATTAGATTGTTATTTATGTTTAGGGCGAAAGCAGTATAAATATATCTTACTAATGATCGACGAACCAGAATTAAGATTCTGGACAACTGGTTTTGTTTAGGGGGTTACATCCCGCATACTGTAACCTGAAATGGATATAACAGAAAAAGGAAAATTGACTAAGAAGAAAAAGTTAAAAGAATCCGATCAGTAATTCGCCACGGCTTACTGATTAGGCAAAGAAAAAAGCGAACGGAATAGGGTTTACTGCCTTATTCCGTTTTTTATTAAATCTTTTCACTGTGCCAGATACAGATATACCTGTTTCTACCTAAGTCCTTTATCTCTATCCAATCCCTATCCAACGTATCTATCTATACCTGTCGTAGACTGCCTTAACCACTGTTGAAAAAACGCTTTACTTCTAAATCTTATCTATCATAGTATATAAGGACGACAATACTATTTGTGAAGGAGCACATAATGGCAGAGGCTGCAGCATTAGTTACAAACGATGGGGAGGCAGGTGTAGCAGAACTAATCTCCAATATTCAGTCTATTACAGCCAATTTCACAGGAGTCACTCGCAACGACCGTATGGGCGGAAGGGAATATCTTGTAGCTCCTATGATTATGATTTTAGAAGGGGTCCACGAAGGGAGTCAAGGACCTCTTCTTTATCCTGCCGAAGAACTTAAGGAGTTTCCATCCGCTTGGAACGCCAAGCCTGTGGTTGTATACCATCCTATAAGAAACGGGGCTGGTGTTAGTGCTTGTGATCCAGACGTGATAACTAACCGTGGTGTAGGCCTTATTATGAATACTCGCTTTGAGGATGGCAAGTTAAAAGCAGAAGCCTGGATAGATTTGGAGCGAGCTGCTATAGTAGACGACCGGGTGGTGGAAGCCATACAAAAGAATCAAGTGATGGAAGTGTCTACAGGTCTGTTCACAGAAAATGAAAGAACAGAGGGTGATTGGAATGGTGAGCATTACGAGGCCATAGCACGAAACTATCGTCCAGACCATCTGGCACTCCTACCAGATATCGAAGGGGCCTGTTCTATTGAGGATGGGGCAGGCTTCCTTCGTTTAAACCAAGCTGGAGATGGTTTGGTAGTAGACATTTCTGAAATGGAAGAGGTAGAACGAACCTGGTTAAAATCAAATAAAGGTACTATCCTTCGGACTGCCAGTACCATTTTAAAGAATGCCATTAGTCATTCTAATGTATGGTCGGCTCTAAGTTCCATTCTAATGGACAGGAATGAGGATGCTTGGATAGATGAAGTGTTTGATGATTTTTACATTTATCGTGTAGACGGTAAACTATTCCGTCAAGCCTACACAAAGGTTGATGATAAGGTGGAAGTTGCAGGTAATATTGAAGAAGTAGTGCGTGTTGTAGAGTTTCGGAAATTAGACGGAACTGTAATAGGTAATAAAAATAAAAGAAAGGATAATTCAATGGATAAGACTAAGTTGGTAGACGGCCTTATCGCTAACGTGACTACTCAGTGGACTGAGGACGACCGGGATGCTCTCATGAACATGGACGAAGCTACTCTTACTAAGATGATACCTGTCCAAAATGATGAGGAACAGGGCACCACGGAAGAAGCGAGGACAAACGAGGCGTCCTCGGAGGAAACCTCTGAGGAACCTACCGATAACATAACGGTAGACCAGTACATTGAGAAGGCACCTGGTGAACTTCAGGGTGTTTTGCGTAATGGGTTGAAATCTTATAATGCGGAAAAGGCGAGCCTTATCGGTATTATAACAACCAACGCTAAGAACACCTTCTCCAAAGAGCAGTTGGAGGCCAAGGACGTAGTAGAATTGAAGTCCCTGGCAGCATTAGCAGCTACTACTAAGGAAGCCCAGGAATCGGTCAACAACTATGTCGGCCAGGGCGACGGGGCAGGTGAGACCCCCCATAAGGAGGAGCCATTAGCTCTTAACACCCTTGGTGACGATATTGCCAAGGAAGACGAGAGTTAAGGTAGCAAAGGGTAGAAAACTTATTGTGATTTGAATAGTGTAAAAGTTTTTAAGAAAGGAAAATGATAATGGCAAATAGAGTTCACTCCAAAGGCCCTTTTCGCCACGAAGAGTTTCGAGCATCAGCAGCTGGGATTTATCCTGGTATGTTGTTGACCGTCAATTCGTCGAATGAGGTCGCTGTACATGCAACGGAAGGTGGTGTCCTTGGTGATGAGTGTATTATTGCTGAAGAGGATGCCCTCCAAGGCAATACCATTGATACTGTTTATGCGGACGACGCGATCGTTTCTGTGATCATCCCCAACAAGGGGTCTGTAGTAAATGTCCTGTTGGAAGACGGTCAGGATGTCTCAATTGGAGATAAACTGATATCGACAGGCGATGGTAAGTTCAAAGTCACCACTGACTTGGAGAGCGGCGAAACCTTAGCCCATGTCCAGGGTATAGCAGACGAGGCATTGGACTTGACAGGTAGTAACACTGAGGACACGCTTGTTGCTATGCGTGTAGTATAGAACATTGGCAGCGTCGATAGCTACTATTGTTAAAAGAGTTGACAAGTTCAAACGAAAGGATTTAAAATGGATTATATTATGAACGGAGCGGCTCATGGATCCGTTGCCAGTGTTGTAATGCAGAGTGGCGGAAATGTGCATTGCCTACGTCCCTTCATTGGAGACGACGGCAAAAGCTACATCAACGTCATCAATGCAGCTGGGGAATTGGAAGCCAAGCCGCTATTGAATGCAACAGCCACCCTTCGGAAGGATGACTGGAAAATTCTGGACGATGCCATCATTAAAGTGGGTCGCCAGCGAATGCGTGCAGTAAATGACCTGAGATCGGCAGGATTGACCTTTACTATTCCTAATGGTATGGGTAAGACAATCCTGGAAACAGAAACGATGGGCGACGTAAATGATGCGTCCGTAAGTATGGATGGGTTGCGGGATAATGCAAACGACCGTCCACAGTTCGTTCTCAGTCAGTTGCCACTGCCTATCATCCATAAGGACTTCTCTTTCAGCTCACGGCAGATTATGGTGAGTCGGAATGGTGGTTCCCCGTTGGATACTACAATGGCAGAGTTGGCGGCAAGGAAGGTTTCCGAGCAGGCAGAAAAGATGCTGTTGGGTGTAGCCACAGTAGCAGACGAATACGCCTATGGCGGTGGTACTATTTATGGTTATACTGATTTCCCAAGTAGGCTGACAAGAACTATCACATCTCCAGCCGCTGGAGGTTGGACAGGTGCTACGTTCCTGGCAGACATCCTTGCGATGATGCAGCAATCCAGAGCCGCGTTCCATTACGGTCCATGGGTTTTGTATGTGTCTTCCGCGTGGGATCAGTATCTGGATGGGGACTACACCACAGGATATCCCAAAACTATTCGCAACCGTATGTCGGAAATAAATGACTTGAACGAAATCAGAACAGCTGATTACTTGGCCAACTTTGATGTTGTGTTGGTCCAACAGTCTTCCGATGTTGTTCGCGAAGTAATTGGTATGGACATGACAACCGTTCAGTGGGAATCTACAGGTGGTCTCCAGCAGAACTTCAAGATTATGGCTATCTTGGTTCCGCAGCTCAGGGCAGACCAAAACGGTAATACCGGCATTGTGCATGGTACCGTATAACAGACCATAGCCGGCGTTTGAATATTATTTTTGGAAAGGAAAGGAAAGTTATTATGGGACTGAGGCATTTTAGACTGTTAGGTGGTCAGCATGTGGAAGGAGACAAGACCTATAAGAAAGGGGACTTGGTTCCTTCCACGACAGACCTTGTTACCCGTTTTAAGGGTAAGTTTGAGAGGATATTCTCTCAGGAGCAGTTGGAAGGAATTGCGACGGCTCCGAGTCAACCAATTATACCTTCACCGAAGGAGGAAGTGGAAGAGGAAACCATTTCCACCCCTTCTGAAGAAGTGGAAGAGGTTGACGATATTGAGGACATCGATGAAGTTGAAGAAGTTGAAGATACACCTGAGTATGGACCAGATGTTACCGACCAATTTTCTACAGCAGTAAAAGCGGGTTACTGCGTATATGAACCAACCAAGCATTGGTTTATCATAATCGATCCTAATGAGGATGACCCAGCGGACGCAGTAATGAACGAGAGTAAACTTCGTAGGAAGAATGTAGATGGTTTCCTCGCTAAACTTAAGGGCTAAGCAATGCCACGTTGGATACCAGAGCCTAAATGGAACGGGCGAGATGTTTTCATTATTGGTGGAGGCACCTCGCTCCGTTCCTTTGATTGGAGCCTTCTTGTTCCTGAGTATACAATAGGTTGCAATGATGCCTATACGCTTGGTGTGGATGTTTGTAAGATTTGTCATTGGGGGGACTCCAAATGGTTTAAACAGCACACCAAGTCCTTAGAGCAATCTGGTTGCCTTGTTATCACAAGTTGTCCTCAATTTCAAAAATCTACCTTACCTTGGTTGTGGCTGATGTCCAGGGAGAACAGAGGGCTGTGGCACACAAGTTTAGGCTGGAATGCTTGTACTGGAGCGAGTGCCATCAACTTGGCTCTCGTCCTTGGGGCTTCGAGGGTACTCCTACTGGGGTTCGATATGCGTTTGGACAGAGACGCTAAAGTCAACAAGGTTAATAAGGTTAATTGGCATGAGAACACTGTGGACGAGCCAAACACTGCTGTCTACAAGAAGTTTGTGGCAGGATTCGAACGAGTAGCCAGGGATCTGCATAAATTCAAAGGAACTGAAATTATAAACATAAATGATGATAGTGACTTACTTGTCTTCCCTAAGATAGGTGTAAAGGAATTTTGGGAGAGGAGAAAAACAGGATGAAAATTGAAATAATATCTGGAAAGAAATGGAAGTATCGATTACCAGAAGATGAAACTTTTATTCTTCCAGATGTGCCTTTTAATGTAAATATAGATATTCCTTATATTACTGTGGTTGAGAGTATAATTCAAGCTAAAATGGGTTATGCTTGGGATGGTTCCTCTATACCTTGGAAAAGAATTATAGGATTTTTATCTTTTGGATTCTGGGATGCTGATAAATATTGTAAAATAGCAAGTTTAAAGCATGATATTTTATATCAGTTGATGAAAATGGGTTTAATATCTAAATCGAACAAAGATTATGCTGATAAACTTTATAGAATAGATTGCATAAAAGATGGTATGCCTGAGTGGGAAGCTAATGCAAGATTTTGGGCCTTACAAAAGTTTGGTAGTGTAGATAAGAAAGAAAAACCAATAAAAATTATTGAGGTATAGTCATGGCAGTAAGAACTACATCAGGAGCAGTAGGGGGAATTATTGAAGTAGATGCTACAATATCTCTTACCCCTTTTATTGAAACTGCAAGTGCTTTGGTGGACCAATGCTGTACAGATTTGGATACCAACTATTCTGTTGCACAATTAGAATTGATAGAGCGTTGGTTATCTGCTCATGTGTATACTGTAAGAGATATGAGGGCGGAAGCTGAAAAAGCTGCTTCTGTTAGTGAAAAGAAACAATCTAAAGTAGACTTAGGTTTTGATACCTCCCATTATGGACAGACGGCTATGCGTTTAGATTGGCAGGGAGGTTTAGCTAAACTTAATAAACAAGTTCTTAAAGGACAGGCCACTGCAGTAGGCCTTACTTATCTTGGTACCGAAAATCCTGACCTTGTTGAATAGAAAGGGAGTAAATGGATTTGACTGATGGTGAAAAAGCTGAGTGTAAAGAGATAGCAAGAGAAATAGTTAAAGAAGTTTTGAAAGAGCATATCGCTTCTTGTACATATGGAAAAACACTTCAAGCAAGTAAATGGTTTATAATTGGTGTTGTCCTTGCTTGTGCTCTTGTAAGTGGAGGCAGTGCTGTAGTATTTGCAAAAATGCTATTAGCTGTACCGTAATGAGTCTTATAACACGAATGCTAAAACAAACTGCTGTATATTGGCCATTAGCTGCTATGGAATCTGCTGGTGGGGATTCTTTTGATAATTATGGGCAGCCATTAGTTACCGACCCTCTGGAGATAAGTGTGAGATGGGAGGACAGGGCAGAAGAGTTTTTAGATGCGAAGGGGGCTCGTGTATTGTCCAATGCTGTAGTATTCGTCAGTCAAGATGTAGACATTGGTGGTGTTTTAATGTTAGGCGAATTGACAGATATAACGGATGCTGATGTACCAAAAGAAAACGAAAATGCTTGGGAGATTAAAAGGTTTGATAAGATTCCAAATCTTAGAAATACTGAGTTTTTGAGGACAGCGTATTTATAATGGCAAAAATGTTAAGAATAACTGGTGTGGAAACGGTACTTAGAAATGCTGTGAAAGCAAATAGTCTTATTGGTGCCGCTCTTGCAAGAGGGTTAAAGCGTGGAGGACTGTTTCTTCAAAGAGAAAGTCAAAGGATAGTTCCAGTAGATACAAGTAATCTTAAAAACAGTGCTTTTACCAGAAATATAGGAGGGGAAAGTTTTCGGGGAGGTAATAAGCCAGATATAATTGTGGGCTTTACAGCAGATTATGCAGCATACGTTCATGAAAATCAAAATGCCGCTCATAAAAATGGTAAAGTTGCTAAATTTTTAGCAAGACCCGCCAGAGAAAAACGAAGAGAGATTTTAAGTATAATTGTTAAAGAAGCAAAAAAAGTACGATGAGGTAAATGGAAGAATAGAATGAATGGTCAGGTGTTAATAGATTCTAAACATCATGATTTTTTAGCTGGGGCTATTGGTCTTGCTAAAGATCATCCCGCTATTGATGAGCATATAGCAGGAAACACACCTGATCATGATGGGCAATATTACACTGAGGCAGAGATAGATACTCAGTCTCTTGATTATAGCTTGGTTAGTGGTGTACGGCCATTTACCGGCGTAGTAGGTGGTATCGCCCCAATTGCTTCAGCACATCTCGCTACTAAAGAATATGTTGATACTGCTGTTGCGGGATTAGAGCTTGACATGTTTCTTGATGATCTGGACTCGACCATAAACGATCCAGATACTGCTAATGATTATTATAGTTTGCAGACAACCAATACGGGCGATGCTACTACAACACGAGATGCTTACGCAGCGTTGGGGCAGGGAGACGATCAGGAGGTTGTTTCGTATATCTCCGGTGTGGCTTTACCCTTTGCTGAACTCCAAATTGGTGTAGTTGGTTTTCACGTTCATGCTCGTAAGAATAATACTGGACAGAAAATTGCTACCATTTTTGGCAAACTATACCACAGAGCGTCGGGCGGGACAGAGACTCTGATAGCCACAACAGAAGAATCCGGTAATCTTACTTCTGTTGTTACAGCTTATGACTTACACGGTAACATTGCTTCTGTGGTGGGTTTTAGTGCTACCGATAGACTTGTATTAAAGATACGTGCCAATGTTGAATCTGCTGGCGGAAGTAATGCCCAGATAGAAATCACGCAAGAAGGCAGTGAAGACTCCCGTGTTAGTGCTCTTGTTGTGACAGATACCCTGAGCGATATATTTCTCAGACAGGATGGAACCAAGCCCTTAACCAACAACTGGGCGGTGGGCAGTTTTGATATTACTGGCATTGGTGCTCTTGGCTGTGGAGCTATAACTTCAAGCGGTGCTTCAACCTTTAATTCCGGGTCGGTAGATGCGGACTTTACAGTTAATTGGAATACCGGAACTGGATTGTTTGTTGAGGGTAGTAGCGGGAATGTTGGGATTGGAACGATAACCATCCCTCATGGTGGGGTGGGATGGGCGAAGTTCGCTATCGATGGGGCAAATGCAAGTGTTGCAGGGCCTCATGTTCAGTTTACCACAACCTTAGACAATTATCCTTTGATGCAGATACTTAATTATAGACATGATGACATATCTGTCCGTTTTGATTCATATTGGGATGGGGCAAACAAAAGTTCAGATGTAGGGTCAAATTATGCTATTTTCAAGGTTTCTGATTTATTCAAAATAATGTACGATTCAGGAGTCGCTAAAGGTGCAGTACTCACTTGGAACGATGGCATAGTCCTGAATACGAGTGGATCAGTAACTATACCAAACGGAGGATTACATGTTGGCGGAGATAGTGATCCTGGAGATAATAATTTATTAGTTGATGGCACTATTGGTTCCGGAGCGATAACCGCACAAGGTCAGATCATAGTTGATGTAGATAATACTGAGGCACTGTCGATCAGGGATAATGGTGGCTCGAATAAAATCCTTGTCGTAGATACTACTAATCGAAGGCTTGGGGTTAATATAGTACCAACCGCTACGTTTGGCGTGTATTTTAATAGTGTTGCTGGTGAAGGCCAGTGTTTTCAAACAGCAGATGGCGGTGCCGGTCAAGCAACGGGAAAGCTTGATTTTTCAACTGGTGATGGTGGTGCCTCCATAACGGTTGGTGTGGCTGGCGGGGCAACTGGTGGTATAAATGTTCTTGGCGGGGCTGGTGGGAGTTCCACAGGAGCAGGGGCAGGAGTAAATGTTGGCGGGGCTGGCGGTAATTTTATTATGAAAGCTGGCAGCGGGGGAGCGGCTTCGGGTGGTGCGGTAAATGTTGGCGGGGCCGCAGGGATCGTTTTGATAAGTGCCGGGAACGGTGGAGCCGGGTCAACTGCGGGTGCGGCCGGTGGTGATGCCACTATTGCCTCTGGTTTAGGAGCTGGTGCTGCTGCCGATGGCAAAGTTACTCTCAAAGTTGGCTCAACAAACATACTTGTTTGTCTTGGTGATAAATCCGGTGTTGATATAACCGGCAATCTTACTATTGACAGCACTTTCACAGATGGAACATTGAGTATAGCAAGTGGATCAATTACATCTGCGGTAAATGGCACGTTTTCAAATACTGTTAGAGCAAATACTGATTTTAATGCTAATGGAACGAATGGCCAAACAGCAAGTTTAGTAATGTCTAAGGTTACTACGATGAACTTCAAACAAGGATTGTATATAGGTGGAAAATGATAATAAATAACTTAACAGAATTTAAAGTAGAATTACAGAAAGTTTTAGACAAAAAAGGAGTAACTGATTTTTGTAAAAAATGTATCGACCATGAATGCTGTTATGTCGAATGTGATTATGTAATCAATAAAAAAGACTGTTTGGGTGATAAATTTTTGAAATGTTATTTCTATCTATGTCATAAACTTTCTGATACAAAACCAGCGGTACTTAACTGGTTGAATAAGATTCACGAAGATGCGTTCTTTGAAAAAACTTTAGAGTTTCCTTTTGAAATGAAAGAATTTGGAGAATAAAAATGAAGTATGATTTTACAAAAATTGAGTTAATTGGTATTGATGATAAGGTTATAGCAAAAGCAGAATTTCATAAAACGATGGGTAATGCTTTACATGCCTACGCGTCGGATGTAGAATTTGTAGAAATAGCAAAAGCAATCTGGAGAGGTGAAGAAGTTGAATTGACAGATAAACAATTGGAAGAAGTTCGCAAAGTGATAAATGGCCCAAACATAGCTCTGTATGCACGAAAAGCGTTTAATGATTTTATAAATAAGAGCAACAAAGAGGATAGTGGGAAATGAATGAGATTGTTGTAATTTATCCTGTTTCAGAACTTGATACATTGACTGTGGATGTGTCGCAGCCTGATGGTAGTGATCGTGATATAGGCGTGGCTTTATCTGATGCTGGGCACCTTAATATTTATTTAGGAAGTTCAGCTTCTATTGTTACCGGCGATATAGTAAAGCTTAAAGTTTCAGGAGTTGTTACTGGAGATGGTGGGATTTATCAACCAGAGGTTAATACTGTTATTGTAGCAACCGATGCCGTTGATGCTGCGGCTCTTAAAGCAGATGCCATAACTAAGATTCAATCTGGATTAGCTACAGAAGCAGAAGTAAATATTATTGGAATAATAGTAACAGTTATAAAAAATGATACAGTAGCTATTAGAGCTGAAACAGATTTATTTGATGGAATGATTATACAAGATAGTAGTGGTAATCAATTTACTATTGCTGCAATGTCAAATGCTCCTACTGCTGAGATGGATGCTGATGAATTGCATAGTGCTTTAGATAGTTATTCAAATAAAGATGATTATAAAGCAAGTTCGGCAGATTTTGTAACCGCTTTAATGGCTGATACAGGGTTTACGGCTGGTGGATCTATGACGGTTGAAAAACTTTATAAAATAACGGCTGCATGGATCGCAGGTAATTGGAGAGTTAAACCAAGTAACTCAACAATAAACCAATTACTTGATGCTGATGATGCTGCAACAGTAATATTAGAAATGTCTTTATCTCAAGATTCTCCATTTAGAACAATTACGGTATTATAATGACAAATGTAATAACAAGTGGAAATAAAATAGCTAACATGACAGGCGGAGTATTTTTAACTGTGCCTTTAGCTCGTACTGTTCAGGGGAGTTTAAAACTTACTACTTCTCCCGCTTCTGTTATTGCTGAATATATAATTACTACGTTGACTACAATGACAAAACCTACGTTAAATAATGATTGGCCATTGTATATTTCTTTAATGCCAGATGGAGATGAGGTTGAAACCAACCTTGGTGCTGTTTATGATACAGTAGGTGTAAATGATCCGAGACAGATGAACGGTTTGGTGCCTGAGCATCCTGGTATTCAAATAATGATAAGGTCACAGAACCATGAAGCTGGATATGCAAAAATCGAAAGTATAGGAAATGCTTTGGATGAGGTTGTTAGGGCTCAAGTTTTTATTGGAGAAAAGGAATTTGAAATTCATAATATAAGCAGAACATCTAACATAGTTTCATTAGGTGTGGAAAGAGGAACAAAAAGGTATTTGTTCTCATTAAATTATATTGTCACAATTAGAAAGATAGAGTAATGGCTTCACCTGCTTCTGTTATTGCTGAATATATCATTACTACGTTGGAGCTTATGACAAGACCAACTTTGAATAATGATTGGCCTTTATATACTTCGTTACTGCCAGATGGCAAAAATGTTAAAACAAATGCTGGTGTAATTTATGATATTGCAGGAGTAAGTGATTCGAGACAGATGAATGGTTTAATTCCAGAACACCCAGGCATCCAATTAAGAATCAGGTCACGGGATTATGAAACTGGTTTTGCTAAAATAGAGGCAATGGCATCGGCTTTGGATGATTTAGTAACTGTGGCTACCGTGATAGTTGGTGATGAAACTTATGAAATTTATAATGTAAGTAGACAAATAAATATCATACCTTCAGATGAGGTGAAAGGAACAACTCGAAGATATTTGTTTACCTTAGACTTTATTGTGACAATTAAAAAGTTGTAATTTAAAATGAAAGGAAAGTATAATGGGAATTATTAACGATGGACATCCAACAACGGTGGAATTTTCCTCTGGAGTAAGTGGGATTGTTTTTTCGGAGTTGATGTTTGAAAAAGAAGTTACTCCACCTGGAGTATCCGCTGGAGGTGCTAATGATACCTCCACAATGAGAAATGCTGTATGGAGAACTATGCAGCCAAAAAGTTTGAAGACTTTGTCACCCATGTCTTTTACGGCTGCCTATGACCCTGCAGTATTCGATGAGATTGTTGCGATGGCAGGTGTAAATCAATCAATCGTAGTGACATTTGCAGACGGCTCCACATTGACGTTTTGGGGTTGGCTTGATGACTTTACTCCAAATGCTATTGTTGAAGGTGAACAACCTACAGCAGATGTGACAGTTGTACCATCGAATCAAAACGGAAGTGGTGTAGAAACCGCACCAGAATATGCTGCGGCATAAATTTTGTGAAACTTGGTTTCGGTCAACAGTCTCTGGGACTATGCTTGGTCGTATGTCTCAGGGATTGTTGATCGGAATAAAAACAGGCGTAGATAACAATAAAATGGAAAGGAAAGTATTATGGTAGCAACATTAAAATTTGATTTGACGTTAAAAGAGGTTCCGGTGGAGTTGGGAGACAAGAAATATACCCTCAGAGAATTGGATGGTGAGTCTCGTGTTACCTATCTGGATAGTTTCGATGTTAATGTAACACTGATTGATGGGAAACCTCAAATCCAGGGCGGTGCTCTCAAAGGTTTTACCAGTATAAAATTTCTCACAATGTGTCTTTTTGATTCTGATGGTAAAGCTATCAGTGAAGACTTCCTCAACAAACTTCCAGGTAGAGTTGTGGAAAAGTTGCATAAAGAGGCATTGAAACTTAGTGGGTTAGGTAATATAACTAAGGAAGAAGAAACAGAAGCAAAAAACGAATAGTAGGTGAGAAGCTGTTGTGGTTTGAGTTGGCCTCTCACTTAAATATGTCTTTGCAACGCTGTAAAAAGGAAACGAGTTCAACAGAGTTTATAGATTGGATTTGGTATTTAGAGAAAAAGAGAGAAGATGATTTAGAATGTGTGAGCAAACAGGATTTTTATTTAGCTCAAATAGCTGCCCAAGTTCACAGAATGTGCTCTAAAAAAGCAAAAAGAATATCTGATTTCCTTTTAAAGCATAAAAAGAAGAAAAAAATGATAAAACCAAAAACAAAAAAAGAAGCACTTGGTAATATGAAAAGGCGTTGGTTTGCAGCTGTTGGTTATAAGGAGAAAAAATAATGGCCTTTAATATAGACTTGGGTAATTTGCTTGTTCATTTAAGGATGGACTCTAAGCAGTATATGAAGCAAATGCGGTTAGCAGAAACCAGAATGAAAACCGTGGCCCGCAAGATGGAATCTTTAGGCAGAAGCATGACTCTGAAAGTTACGCTTCCTTTGCTTGCTTTGGGAGCAGCTGCTACAAAAGCTTTCGCTAATTTTGATGATGCGATGACCAAGTCATTAGCTATTATGCAAGGTATCACACCAGAGATACGGAGACAAATGGAAGAGGTGGCTTTGGCTATATCTACAGATGGTGTTACTTCTGCAAAAGACCTTGCAAGGTCTTACTTCTTTCTGGCATCGGCTGGATTTGATGCTGCACAATCAATGGCTGCATTAGGTGCTGTTGAGCGATTTGCAGTAGCTGGTGCTTTTGATATGGCCCAAGCAACGGATTTAGCCACAGATGCTCAAAGTGCTCTTGGATTAACTGTTAAAGAGGCCCAACAGAATTTAGTAAACATGACAAGGCTTACTGATGTCTTAATTGGAGCAAATACTTTAGCTAATGCAAGCACACTACAATTCTCTGAGGCATTAGTGCGTGTTGGTCCAACAATGAAAGCTTATAATATCAGGTTGGAAGAGGGTGTCGCTGTCTTAGCTGCTTATGCGGATCAAGGTAAAAAAGGTGCTGTTGGTGGTGAGTTGTTTTCCAGAATGTTACGATTGATGATTAAAGGTTTTGTGGATAATAAAGCTGCCTGGACTGCTTTTAATATCTCTATTGTGGATGCTCAAGATAACATGCGTCCTTTAGCAGATATCATTAGAGACTTGACTGGTGTTTTGGATGGTATGGGTGTAACTCAAAGAGCCAGAACTTTGGATATGTTAGGTTTCCAAGCAAGAAGTCAACAAGCAATTTTACCATTGTTGGGGTTGGGTGATGCAATACAAGGATATAATGATAAACTGGATGAGATGAAAGGCAGAACCAAGGAAGTTGCTGAGAAACAATTGAGGTCATTTACTTCTGAGATGAAGAAATTAAAAAATCAATTAGTTGCTGTAGGTATTGAAATAGGAGAAAAACTTGCTCCGTTTATTAGAGATTTAGCTCGAAAGATTAAAGAACTTATTACAGCTTGGAATTCTTTATCTGATACCATGCAAAATGTAGTTCTTGTTTCTGCTGCTATTGCTGCTGCTATTGGTCCTTTGATACTATTGTTTGGTTTGTTAGCAAAATCAATGATAGGTGTTTTTGTTATAGCTAATCCAATGGGTGCTCTTATCATAGCTTTGAGTATAGCTGTATTGTCTTTTGCAAATAAAGCAAGTAAAGTAAAAGCTGAATTGATAAGGTTAGGAACAGGAATTAAAAATACTAACAACATATTAAAAACACATAGAGATTTATGGGTAGAAATTAGTGAAGCTCTTGAAAGAACTCGTGCTGGGAGGATGATAAATGCACAAGCAAAAGAAATAACTCAGCAATTAAAAATCGCTCAAAAAGAATTTGAAATATTGGCAAATAAATTTAGAGAAACAGGTTTTTTTGAAAGAGTATTTAAAGGTGGGGGCATTCTTGAGGGGATGTTTAAATTAAAACAGGAAATCAAAGTACTTCAAACAAGGTTAGAATCATTAGGAGTAATAGGGAAGGCTGTTGGTAATGATGTATTAGGGGCATTTAATCCTTTTGCTGAAGAACTTTCGAACATCGAAGTCTTTATGAAACGTATTCAAGAAAGAACTGAAGAGTGGGGAGCTAATGCTGCAGATGTTGCTAAGAATGTTGGTGATCGATTAACTGAAGCATTTGATGAAGCATCAGTAGCTTTGGCTGATTTTGTTATTGATGGGAAAGCTAATTTTGCAGACTTAGCAAAATCTATCATGAGAGATTTGCTTGCAATAGCATTAAGG
>SDBS01003123.1_pt1 | contig 16227 bp, 17 predicted proteins | sample 2277091 | NCBI WGS metagenome assembly SDBS01 (sample SAMN10404972, study PRJNA504765) | marine sediment metagenome | isolation source: marine sediment core GS10_PC15, 163 cmbsf | place: Arctic Ocean: Southern Knipovich Ridge | collected 2010 | reverse complement strand
TACTCCAGTTAAAGTGTGATTGACTTCCAAAAGCTACTTTTTCAAGAATATACGATAGAAGGAAAGAAGAGAAAATAAGAAGGGATGCCCCCGGAATGAGAAGATATCTGAGTTAAGGGCTTACAAGATTGAAAACAGATGAAGTAATGTAGAAAACAATGTATAGAAAGCTAATTGATAATATGTTATTCACACTTTTACCCTTAAATTTTGTTAGAGCAAGAATTAAGCCTCCAAGTCCAAGAAATAGTATCAGAGGCGTAAGAGCTAGGATATATCCTACTAGAAAAAATAGGGGTATCAGTCTTTGAACTTCACTTGGAAGGTATGAGTTTGCTACAGAAGCGAAGCTAGAAGGAGATAGAAACTCGGTTGCGCTTCCCGTCGATATGTAACTGAAAGACATCCAGAGTAATGGAACCATGGCGAAAAAAACTAGAAAATAGGCTAATTTGACCTTGCTGAACCTACGTTTTCTCAAATCGTTCATGAGAGTTAGGAAGATAAATAAGAACAGTACAGAACCCTCAAATCTGGTGAGGGCTGTAAATAATGCAAACATCAGGGAAGTCTTGTACTTATCAAGAAGAACAAAGAGTATAAATCCAAAGTGAAACGTCATGAAGAGTGAGCTGGCAATCGTTGAAACATCGTTCCACATTATCCAAGGCGATGTGATGAAGATGCAAGTTGCAATAAATGCAGTCTTCTTGTTTGAAATCCTCTTTACGATCATGAACAGAAATACTGCATTAAAGCTTCCAGCAAGGGCGGAAACCATTTTACCTATATGCATCGTTTCTATGTAAACAGGTGTGACCATTCTAAGTAAATAGATAATAGACGTGTATGTTGCATACAGAGGAACGATCTCTCCATCTCCGTTGATCATATGAGCCGTGTTTCTGACAATTCCGAACGCATCGTTACTAAAATCTATAGGAAACATCAAAATAAGCCATATTTTTATCAACAAAGTTGCAAAGAAAATCCCTAAATATAACCCTCTATCCTCACGGAAAAGTATGTGGAACATTGACATCCGTACCTGACGAACCCGCGTCAACCTGAAGTTACCTCAATACAGATCTTTTTCGTCATACTCGCTTGGCTTGGTTGAGGAATTATTAACGTGTTTTTCTTTATTATTCGTTCTACTTCCCTTCTATTTCGGATGCTGTCCATGTCCAACGCTCATTTAAGACGAATTTTATTATGTACGCAATTATGGCTGCTCAAAACATAGTAATAGCTAAAGCCGAAGGTAGAATATCCGCGTAATCGTATGAAAATTGCAGTTAATGGAAGGTTAATGATGTATCCCCAAGCGAAAGCTATGAGGCTAAACTTTACGAACCATTGAAGTCGCGGATTATTCAGTTAGATATCTCCAATTGGGAGTCTACCGCCAGTCCATTTTTGGATCATGTAAGCGAATCCAACCAAATAGTTGTTAGAGTCAGAAGATTCTTTTAGCATCAAAAGTTCCTTATCACTTTCTGATCAGTTTCACAATCTATGATGCGAGTGATTTAGCATTCGTCGATACAAATTTAACAAGCCTGCGCCATGAATAGCTATATCACTGATTAACCGTTTCAGTGATGTTTTGTTGCGACGTTTTTCCTCCCATGAAACACCGAATTCAAAAATTCTATAACCTTTCAAAGTAGCAAGAACGATTACTTCGGTATCCCAAAACCAATCATTGTGTACGCATTCACTTAAAATAATGTCCTTTACCAGTCTTCTACTAAATCCCTTAAAGCCACACTGGTGATCATGAATGCCATCTCGAAACAGAGTCCGAACAAAAAGGTTATACATTTTGGAGACTGCTAAACGTAAGGTGGGACGGTTAACTTTTGACTCAACCATGTACCTTGAACCTGTTGCCAAATCGTAACCTTTCTTTATTGCCCCAACTAACGTAGGAAAAGCATCCATGTCCGTAGCAATTTCTGCATATATAAATAGATAAATATCCGCATCATATGCTCTCCAAGCGTTCTTCAAAGCTCTTCCTCTGCCACGCTTCTTTTCTTAATGAAGAACTTGCACGTTACTGTACTACTTCTCTTTTTTCATAGCAAATTCGGCTGTACCATCGGTTGATCCATCTTCAGCAATAACGACAACGTAGTTTTTAAACAGCTTAGAAGCGTAATGACGAACACAAATAAGGGCATCTGGTAGAAACTTTATCTCGTTATGAACTGGTAAGGTAATGACGGCATCGAATCTTCTTTCGGTTTGAACCTTCATGCGTTTATAAGTTTGTTTTGTGACAGGCATTTAGTTAGCTTCTTTTTTCGATCTCATAATATGTAGGTGTCTTTGTCAGTTTCAAACGTTCCACATTTGGCGTGGAGAAGAATAAATAGCATCCCATGGTAAAACATGATAATTTCCATATTTATTGCTGTGTACTTCTGGTTTATTCATCGTGCCTTACTGAATATATTTCAAAGAGTCCATTTGAATATATGTAGCTAATCAGAGCATTACTTCTTATGTTCTCAATAGCTATATGTGTGAGAGATAATTGTTCATTTCGAAGGGTTGCGCGATCCAGCAATGCTGGTTTTATCAACCGAAACATTTCTCTGTGAATGATTATCCAATCGGTATTACTTTTCTTAAGCTCTTCTGGGTCTCCTTCTTTGAAGATAAGCGGATTAGTTCGATACATTCCGGGAAAATTCTGAGAAAGAATATCTGAGACCCCTCTATCGGTTTGCACTACACCTGGAAGACGCCTTCCAATATAGGTTGTTTGATTGCTAAGAAAATGATCAAAGAAATCTGAGATTGAATACCACTCGGGCTTGAAAGATTGGCGAGAGAAACCGCTCTCAAAGGGGATATCTGAGGAGTTATCATAGTAGTATGGCTGTAGAGCTGTAAAATTCATTGTAAGATAAATCAGGATAAAGCCAATACAGAATAGTTTGCCTTTAAGGGATCCCTGTTTTCTATACAGATATATCAGTATTGAACTGAGGATTGGTAGTAAAACCAACCAAGCGAAGATTTGAAAACGGTCAGCGTATATCATGCGGATAATATGACCATACTGCATTAGATAATACATGATGAACATTAAGCCTGTAAACATTAACATCCCAACCTCCATTCCTTTCATTTTTCTGATCCGTTTAAAAATGAAGGTATATAGGAGGAGTAGAAGCGTTAAGACAAATATGACGCGTAGTGAATTAACCCAGAGCAATATGCGTAGATCAGATTCCGCTTTTAGAAGATTACCCCATGGTGGATTAAGAGTTAGAAAGATTCCTGTGTCCAAAAAATTTTTTACGCTAAATACTAATGTGCTTAGCGGAGATATTGCCAGGTAAATCCAATATCCAATAATTCCCGAAAAGGTTAGAACGATAAAATTTCGATTAAGAACATATGTTTTTACTTCTATAAATTTTTGAAAATACGTTGGCAATCTTTTAGATATAGTTATTGTTACTGTAAATACAATTAGAAAAATGATTGATATAAGGGATGTAAAGTGGTGTGAAAGAACCATTGTTACCAAGATAATTACTGATAAAAACCGAAAATTATTAGATTTTTTCATTATACTAGTCAGATATAAATAAATAGTAATTGAAAATAGCACGAAAGCATAGGAGGTTTTGGTTAACATTGAATTATTCCAGAAGTATATGTAAGAAGTTGAAAAGAGAAATGTTGCTAACAATGCTACACGTTTATTTCGGTATAACATGTTTGTGATTAAAAAAATGAAGAAAAGTGTAATAATACTGGATAATGAAGGTACATATCTTGCAGAATTCAGAAGAGAGATACCAGTTACATTTGAAAAACCTATTATTAAGAACGAAAGAATAGGCCAATAAGAAAATCCACCTATCGGCATATAAATTTCAGAATCTAAGTTAATAGACCAGCCGTATTGTTGGATTGTTCTAATGAGATTGAATTCAAATTGAGGATCTGAGTCAAAAAGTCCATCAGTTGGTACAAACATAAGATGTAACATAAAAGATAGGAAAATAATTTCAAATAAAATAATGTAACTTTTTGTATTTTCTTCTTTGATTGTTAATATCTGCCAAAGTAATAGTAAAGCAGCGAAGCAAATACTAGTCCATAGATGTAAAAGACTGTAGGTTCCATTCAATTGTTTGAGAATATTACACAGTAAAATCTGAGTCGCGAAGAATGCGTACCCGAAGGATTTAAGATAAAAACGATTCATAAGTTAATCACGGTATATCCAATTTTTCAATACAAGAAGGGAATATTATTCGTATTTTCTCATGAGGGCGAGTAGTTCTTGTGCTCGATCTTTCCATGAATGTCCGTTTCGTACAACCGATATAGCATTTCGCCCTAATTTTTCTGCCTTACGATTATTATTCAGTATTTTAAGAAGCCCCTTAGCAAATTCTTGTGGTGAATCATCAGTTACAATTCCCACTTTATTATTTTGAATAAAATTCGCCATTGTTTTGCAGTCTGTTACAACAACTGGGCGTCCAAAGGACAGATAATCAAACAATTTGAGAGGCATTGTGAGATTATTATGTTCCAAATAAGTTACCCAGGGAATAGTTGCTACATATGCTTCGGACATTAACCTGGGCATATCCCAGTAAATCCCTTTTGTGAAAGTAACCCAATTTTTAAGCTTCCATTTGTCTATAAGCGTTTGATTTCCTGAGCCGACAATTGTACAATGTGCATCGGACTGTTCCATTATCACGTATCGCATTGCTTTTAGTAAGGTCTCAACTCCCGCTTTCTTAGAGATCTTTCCTACAAAAATGATATTCTTGTTCTTAGGTAAATCGGATTGTAGACATCTAGAAGCGTCTCCACCAGGGGGTAATTCATCTTTATTTGGGAAATCAATAGTCTCAGCCATGGCGTTGCTTGGAAAAAACAAGGCACATGCATTTTTTAAATACCATTTCATTTCGGTTTCACATACATGAAACCATCTTTTTACGTCATCATTTATTTCTAAAGTCTCGGGGTGTTTCCAATATAGATCCCGTATGAAAGGAAATATGAGGGCACCTTTACTTTTCAGTACTTCAAGTAAATAATAGTCAAATCTGTTTAGTTTTGAAGCCATAGCTTCTACGTACACATAATCCACTTGTTTAGATCTCAGAAGAAAATTAATCTCTTGAAATGCACGTCTAACAGTTCCTCCAGAAATAAACTCAGTGCATATTTCTGCCTTAAGGGCCTTATACATATTGTATGCTCTTACTTTAGGCGCATTATCCATTTTAAGTACGGAATATGGAGCAAGAACCAGCAACTTTTTTTCAGTAATCGAGTTCATTTTGCTTTCGCATGTATTTTGTTATATAAAAGGAAGGTTCGCTTGGCGATATTTTCCCAAGTAAATTCTTTTGCTTTTTTTCGCCCTTTTCTACCCATCTTTTTCCTTAGTTCTACATCATTAAGAAGAGTAACAACTTTTTCAGCAAGGTCATCAACATTGTCACATTCAAAAAGGAATCCGGTCTCACCATCGTCTACTATGAAAGGAACACCACCTATGTTTGATGCAACGACAGGTTTACCGCATGCCATAGCTTGCAAGAGGACTATGCCAAAAGTTTCAAATCTTGTTGGGAAGACGAAGATAGTGCACTCCATAAATATTTGGACAAGTTCTTTGGGAGGAACGAAACCAGTGAAATGGATATAAGATGTTAAATTATTGGCTTCTATATATGAATTGATGTAATTGAAATATTTCTTGAATGGGATAGGTCCAACGATATTTAGTTTCATCTTTAAGCCTTTATCTTTAACAAGTTTTTCCATTAACTTGATAAGATTAAAGATTCCCTTTATCGGTGCAACAGTACCTACAAACAATAATTGATCAAGTTTGCTTATTATTTTTGCATTGAAAAAATCATCATGGACTCCATTTGGAATAATATACATGTTAGAATTTGAGAAGCTTAAAGATCTACTAGTAAAAGGAGAAACTACAATGATATTGGGTATTCTAGAAATAGCAAAATATTCTAAAGGAATAGACAACATTTTATCAATAAGGTATCTGATGTAAGATCCATACTCTTTTGTAAAGCGAGTTTCTTCTCTATATAAACCATGCACCGTCATTAGTGTTGTATATCTTCTTCTGAGCATAGTGACTACCGTCGAATATGGCAAGGATGTTCCTTGTACATGCACAATATCTGGATGAATTCGCAAAATTTCACGTTCCAAAAGAAAAACATCTATGATGATCTTAAATGGTGCACAAAATCTATGCTTTAATTCATGAAAATATATGCCATTCTGAGTATATCGCTTCGTTTCACTTCCAAAAGTTATGAAATGCAACTCGATTTCTTCAATCTGTGCTAGCTGAAATACTAAATTTTTAGTATGCGTTGATACTCCACCTAGAATGGACCAATATGGACCTCCCAACATTGCTACTTTTATCATCTAATTTTTTCTCTAATTGTAACTATTCATTTTTGAAATTTAGGTGCATATTTTTTAAACCCAGAGCCAATAATACATTGATGCAAATATCCAAGGGGTTATTCGCGTTTTGACATTAAACGCGGAATTCGTTGATTTCGGAGAATAAAATATTAACATTAAACAAAATCTTTAACTCTAAATGGTTGAATAGGCAGTGACATCAAGTTCAATAGATATTCTTCTGCTTTGAGTTGAGAAGTACATGAGAGGACTTGAAAAGGGTATTAATAAGGAATAGCGGTATCATGTAGAACGATTTTATGCCGAAGATTCTTGTAACAAACACTATATGATTTTTAATGTAATAGTATCCTCTTTGGGGCTGAGGCAAAAAACACCCTCCAAAATGAACATGTTTATGATATGCTATGGCCTTGGGTTGAAAGAAGAACTTATACCCTTTTTTTGCCATTCTAAAATTTAAGTCGCTTTCCTCTCTACCATAAGTTCCCGTATAGGCATTTTCCTCGAATCCTCTAACTTCACGTAGCGCATTTAATGAATATAAAGAACATGAATGAACAGTCACCACTTCTTGAACTTCACCGAAATCCTCAGTGTAATTAGTATGTACTTCGCCTGTCCATCTATCGAACATAAAAGGTTTGCTGAGTTTATCCATTTTCTGTTTATTATATTTAAAAGTATACCTTTCTAGTAATCTTGGAGCCACACTTCCGACTTTATAGATATCTTGTAGGTCCTTATATGTGTCGATAAGAACTTTCAAACAATTGTTGGTTAGAATCAGGTCATCTTCAATAAAAAAGACGATATTCCCCTTCAACATTTTCATGGCTATGTTCCTATTTTTAGGGAGACCTTCATTTGATTCATTAAAATTATATCGAATTCGATCATCACTAGCTGCAAGTCTTCGTATTATTGTTTGCGATTCATCTGTTGAGCAATCATCAGAAATTATTAATTCCCAATCCGAGTAAGTTTGAGATTTTACAGACTCGACACATCTTTTTAACAAAATAGATCTATTATAGGTGGGTAGGATAATAGAAATAAAGAATTTTTGAAGCATTTTTTAGGTTAAACCTCTCAGATTAGCTGACCAGTTGATTGTAGACTTCAAGAGTCTTCTTGGCCATCATTTGACTCGAATAATTCCTTTTCAAAACTTTTTGCTGCAAAAGTATTTTTTTATGTATGGTTGGATCAGAAAAAACGGTATGTATATGTTCTGCGATTTGATTAGGTATTTCTTTTGACATATCTAGAGCAAAACCGCCTATATGGGTAAGAATGTGTGAAAGTCCCTTACTATTCGCTAAGACGACGGGTGTTCCACTAGCAATGCTTTCAAGTGCAACAAGACCAAATCCCTCTCCTCTAGATGGCAAGACACAAACATCAGCTATAGTATAGAGATCGCGTAGAATTTGATTGCGACAGAATGGTATTAAATCTACGAACACACATGAATTATAAACTCCCAAGTCAACAGCAAGCTGCTTCAATTTAGAGGCATAACCCCAGTCTTCACCTACAAAGACAAATTTCGTGCTAGGATTAAAAGAGAGAATTTTAGGTATTGCTTTTATGATATACTGAGCTCCTTTATACTCAAGTAATCTACCCACAAAGAGCACGATCTTTTCTGGATAACCCAAGTCTCTGGCCACTTTTTCTGATTGAACAGAATTGCCATATTTCTCATACTCAATCCCACATGGTACCACTGTTATCTTCTCTTTAGGCACTCCTAAAGACATATATTACTTAACATTTTCCTCAGCTAATGCAATAGCTACATTACATGAGGACAAAGTATGTTTTCCGAGCGTCACGTCATAGACACGTTTAAGCATGTTTAGGCTTCTTGCTCTCCTCACGGATAATAAATCATATGCGGTTAGAATGAAGGAAATATCATTGAATCTCGTGATGATCGCAGCCATATCTCCCTCTATACTCATATAAATATGTGCATGGACGATATCGTAGTCCTTAATATTTGTTATCAGAAAGTTGAACATTGATGGATTTAACGTATATCCCCAAAACTGGAATACTGGTTTGAATCTGAATACTTCTAATCCATCAAAAACCTCGTATTTTGGTAGTTCTGGGAATGTAGACCTCAAGGTGAATGGACGTCCTGTTGAAAATCCCCTAATATCTTTATTGTTCATAGATGTTGTTGTTACTACCGTCACATCATTTCCTAATCTTGCTAACTCTCGTGATAAAAGGTAAACCTGATTTGATGAACCCCCTAAAGCGGGAGGAAAGCCCTTTATAATCTGGAGTATTCTCACAGGAAGTCTCTCATCAACATGTTAGGATTGTGGAGTCTCTACGTTGTTTTGAGTTAATGGTCCCATGTATGATTTACGACCTGTAGTATCTGTGGTATTAAAAGCATGTATGCAATGTTTTGAGATCACTTTTCTTGCCTCTTTATTATGTTCGAATAGTAGAACCATAAATTCTCTTAGAGGAGTCTTTGATAATATCTTTAGTCTGAATCCAACTTTGTTGAAGGCATCTATAAAATCTTCTATACGATATGCGTGTTCTCTTACGTTATGCCTGAATAAGTCAGCAAGAAATTTTAGCAGCTTTCCATATAGAGAGAAAGGGTTTGGTTGAACAAGTAGAATATACCTTCTACTCAGCCTAGCCATCTCCCTTACGAACGGAGAAAAATCTGTGAAATGCTCTAAGAGGCCCCAAGAAAAAATCAACTCAAATCGACCATTCTCGAAAGGTGTCTTTGTAGCATCGATTCTGAATATGTTCCTGTTTAGAGTAAAACCCTTCGCAATACAAAGTTTCAAGGCTTCCCTTGAATTGTCAATACCATTGATATTAACAAATCCTAACTTTTGGAAGGTTTGTAAAGTCTCTCCACTTCCACATCCTATATCCAAGATAGGAATATCGTAAGGAAGCTTAAGTTCAAGCAATAGATCAAATGTAATTTTCTTAGCTTTCTTATGGGACATTCTACCTACGATGGTAGGTCTTCCTTCACTTTTCCAGAATCTATCCCACGTACCATACACATCATTATACGGGGATCTAACCTTATTGTTGTGCAAAATCATCTAAGACCTTATTTTTAACATGTATACGAATGTTGCGTCCTTGGCAGTTCCATAAATAGGTTTATCGAATTTACTTCCAAATATAGCCCAAAAAATTCTTTATTGAAAATAGAATCCTTTTAAGTTCGTAAAATCCATTTTTTCTAATAATTTGTCTCAGTGCTAGAGGTATATAACTAATTGATAAGTAATATTTCTTTAAAATATCGTTTACTTCCTTGGTTATCTCTTCAGCTGTTAACCAAGGGTAAGAGATAATTGATTTTTGATGTCCATCTTTATCCAGATACTCATTTGGATCTTCTGTGACTAAATAATTATTATTCTTACACCACTTGTAGAACTCTGTTCCGGGGAAAGGCGACGCAACAGAGACTTGAAGGAGATCAGGTTTCACCTCATCAATTAGTTTCCTCGTCTCTATAATTGTCTCTTTTGTCTCTCCAGACAATCCGATTATAAAGTCTCCATGTATTAACAACCCAGCTTTCTTTGCATTCCTCGCAAAATCTTTCATCTGCTTGATAGTGATGCCCTTTTTTATCTTTCTAAGTATTTGAGGGCTTCCACTCTCGTAACCAACTATTAGCAGCCTACAGTTTACCTTCTTCATTTCATTCAACGTATAGTAGTCTACATCGGCGCGTACATTACAAGTCCACACAATGTCTAAACCTCTATCCTTGTACTCTCTGCAGAACATTTTAACACGTTTCTTATCTATGGTAAATGTATCATCTTCGAAGAAGACCTCTCTTACATTAATATTATCTTGGATCCACTCAAGTTCATCAAGGAGATTAAAGATGCTTCTTGGTCGATATTTTCTACCCGTTAAAGTTACAGGCCATGAACAAAATGTACATTGAGAGGGACAACCTCTTCCCGTAAATATTTGAACCTCTGGATTGATGGAGGAACTTAGGAAGTAATCCTCAATATTCAGATGCTTCTTGTAAACTTTTGAGACAAAAGGAATATTATCCAAATCCTCAGAACTTAAAAACGGTTTATTTGGACTATGAAAAATCTTCTTTTCATTCTTATATGAGATTCCCTGAATATCTCTTAAATTCCTTCCATCTTCTAAAGCATCTGCAATCTCTTTTATCGTGAAATCATACTCGTATCTTGCCACTATATCGATCCCATCATTACTCAAAATTTTTTCGGAAAACTGGGATGCTGGTGGACCAACTAAAACTGCTTTACCGTCATAAAAAGTTTTAAATCCTTGTACAATTTCGATGTCATTATTTAAACTTGGAAAACTAGTATCAATTACTATTAAATCAGGTTTAAATCTTTTAACATCATCCATAACCTCTTCTTTGCCCCAATTCCATGCCGGAGCATCGACTAATCTAACGCTATGATTTTGCTCAACTACCCCGGTAGCATAAGAAAGCCAGATTGGATAATAAAGTGTGCCAGCTCTCCCCGTATCTTGCCATCTCATGCTCCTCCCAAAATTAGGATAATATGGAGGATTAAGCATATAGACCTTCATCATATTTCCTGCATCATTTTAGGGTTCCTCTAAGCATACCGAATCCGTACCCCCAGAACCATACAAAAATCAATCCAAATAATATAAAGTAACTCTTTCGTTCCTTTATTGCAAGATGTAAACTAATTACTCCTATACCTACTCCACCTACAAACAAGATGAAAAGAGAGATTAGAGGAGAAATAGGAGTTAGACAAGATACTGCAAAAAAGAGAAAAATCAGAACAATTATTGCAGAAGGTGTATAGTGGAACCATTTTCCCATTTTCCAATGCAGCTTTATCGCCTGCATCCTTCCAACACCATAAGTAAATGCCATCTTTATCATTTTTCTCCATGTTGATCTCCTATAATGTAGAACTCCCAAGTCTGGCACATATAAGATCTTGTATCTTTTTTCCCTTAATCTATAATCAAGTTCCTCATCATCGCATGTTACTAGCTTTTCATTAAATCCGCCTACTTCTTTAAAATAATCCTTTCTGTAAGCCACATTACATGTTGGATTATGATATATTTCTCTTACAGCATTCTCATTAAATCCATATCTAGCTCCCACTTTACTCAATAAGGACAAAACTGTTCCAACACACTTGGCAAAATCATTATCATCATCAGGAGTAATATTCGGTCCACCAACAGATACAACATTAGAATCTTCAAAGTTTTTGAGGAGTTTTTTTAACCATCTCCTTTCAACAATACAATCAGCATCCGTAAAAACTATGTATTTTCCTCTTGAATGCTCTACCCCTATATTCCTAGCTCCACCTATCACCCCACTATTTTCATATATTACCTTACATCCGTACTTCTTCGCTATTTCAACACTATTATCAGTAGAATACCCATCCACGATAATCACCTCATATTCTTCCCTTGAATAATCCATTTTTTGTATTGAGCTTAGACATCTCTCTATAATATCTCCCTCATTTTTCGTTGGGATTACTATTGAAACATTGATTCTATCCATTTTGAAATCTTCTTCCAAAAAAGGAGTGGTGATACGTACAAGATTCATTATTTATTTCCTTCGGATATTATGCTTAACAGAAAGGATGAGAAGAATGTTTGTATACCGAGAATTAGGAGTGTAAATCCAAGTATCTCCGTGTCTATAGCTGGTAATCGAATAAACCCGCTGTTTATCCAGTCTAAGACCAAGGTGATTACATAAATGAATCCAATTAGGAATACTAAGATGCCCAAGGATGCTCCCTTTTCCAAGCTGAAAAATTTTGGAAAGCTTCTTCGCCTATAGAGGTTTGTAAAGAAGCCAAAGAATATTGTTTGATATCCCGTTATGGTTAGTAAGCTTCCAGCAATCATGGAATGGGTTCCAGGTATATAACCTATGGATATGTGGAAAAGTGTAGAAATCATCAAAAATATCCCAAAGAACATGAGACATAAGCTGGGGTAAATGAATAGATAGTTTGGAGTATTGAGAAGCATGAACTTTAGATGGCGCCATCCATCTGAAAATGAAGATAGTTTAGAATTCTCATTTTTTCGTTTATGATACGAAATTGGAACCTCGGTTATCCTTAAACCCTCCTTGACGGCTTTAATTATCATTTCAGATGCAAATTCCATCCCTTCCGTTTTTAAGTCTAGCTTCTTTATAGCATCCCTCGTAATCGCGCGAAATCCTGAATGAGAATCTGAAATCCCTGCCTTAAAGAAGAAATTTAAGAACCAGGTTAAAATGGGGTTTCCAACCCATCTATGAAGCCAGGGCATCGCACCCTTCTCCATTTTCCCCTTAAACCGATTTCCAATAACGAAGTCTGATTCTCCATTCCTTAAAGGCTCCAGAAGCGTCAATATATCTATAAAATTGTATGTGTCGTCAGCGTCCCCTAAAACAAAAATCTTTCCAGTTGCATATTTGAACGCATATGTATATGCATATCCATATCCAGGTTTATCCGGAGTAACCACCTTCGCTCCCAAGGTTTTTGCAATATTTGGAGTTTTGTCTTGAGAATTATCAGACACAATAATTTCTCCATCTATTCCTTCATGTTTCAAAACCTCGGCTATCTTTATAATGCATAGACCTATAGTTTCTTCTTCGTCTTTTGAAGGAAGAATTATAGAGACTTCTACCATTTAGAGTGCCTTGATAAGAATATCTTTGTTCTTAGCAAAGAGTACTATCCTGTAACTGAATGGAGATAAATTCATAATGAATAAATCTAATCATCATTGAAAACCTAAAAAACTAAAATTCCCTACTATGTATCGTATGTATCGTTGGAAAATTCGGTTTTGTATCAAAAGAATAAGACTGCCATTTGAATTAAGAATCCACTGAACTCCATAAAGCAGTGAATCCGGATCAATGAAAGCCATAAGTGTATCCCGATAAAAGATAAAAAAAAAGGGCTAGAGAAATGCGAGTATCTTAATGGATACGATCAATGAGAAGACTGTGAAGAGTGGAAATATGCTAATATTCAGGTTTCTTCCGAAGAGTTGGAGAAATTGTCTTTTATCAGTTGCAACGATCTCCTTCGTGGACAGTAACGATATGAGTAAGAAAGTAACGAGAACTCCCATTGTGGCGCTTATTGCTAGTGTTGCAACGGTTGTAACCGTTGTTGTTATAGTAGAGATCATAGATTTTTCACACATCTTTAGTTATCGTTACGTAGCATTATTAGTCATACTTAAACAATATTTAGAAAGCTGACACTAAATTTATAACAGATTGTAATAGTGATGGATAAGACTTATTCACTAAGGGCATTACAATGAATAAGGTAACATTTGCCACTCCATGTGAGATTGAGATACCAACTATACTCCCTGTTTTTAAGGTGCAATAACCAAAGAACAATCCAATAAAGAAAACGAAGAGAATATCTAAAACAGAGAGCCAACCTATGTGCATTGCAGCAAAGACTATTGCGATACCTATCGTACCGATACCTCTTCCAAGGGTTTCAACAGCATTATATTGTATAATACCCCTGAATACAAATTCCTCAATGAAACCTGTGGAGAAGATTATAGCAACAGCTAGAACGATAAGTCCTTCAATAGATAAACCCATAACAATTGGCTCAGGCCTCAAGATGACATATTCAACAACTCCAAAAAGCACACCAGTCAACATAATACCAACTTGGACTAGCCCAGAAACTATAGGCATCTTAAATAGGATACCAACATCCCTAAATCGCCTACCTTGAATCCTCATCAAAGTCAACGCAGCTATAAAAACGGGAATACTTGCAACTATATACCATGCGAAGCGTGGAAAGAAAGTTAAAGGCAATGATATGCTAAGGATTCTGATTAAAGGAGTCAATGAAAGACTGAGAAAAAGATTTGAAGCTGGATTCCTCATAGATCTAAGCATTGAAAGGCTTAAAAGGGACATAAGGAGTACCGAGTGGAAAACCAGACCATAGCTTGGATCGTAGAACGAAGTCACAACCTCAGCAACAATTATGACCATAAGATATAAGATGAAAGCCAACAATTCCCTCTTCATAGTCTTCACTTTAAATCCTTTAGATGTAAACTGATCATATGTTCCGAAGATCGTCTCTAAGTCAGCAAAATGAATATTGAGGAAAATAATGTGCTCAAGCTTAAGATTTCACACTCACCCAGAGATGCAGTATCCTATAGGGTTCCTCTCCATCATCCTTGTATAGCAGAAACTCAAGCTTCATCTTCTCTCCAGCTTTTTGAGGAGTAAACGTATAGTTCTGTGTCCACTCATTCTCATGATTCAACCTTATGTCTTCAATCGTCCACGTGGTCTCATTTTCCAACCTGATAATCACGTTGTAAACACATTCCTCATACTCATGGTTATCCACTCCCAGAACCACAGTGCTACTTTCCCCGAGAGTAATATTCGACGGATAATCCTCAAGCTTTCCTCCTCGACCTAAGATATAGAACTCAGTAAACCTCTCCCCAATCTTAGGCACAGAAACGAAATAAACAATAAAACCACCAGTAACAACAATAAATACGATAAATCCCCCCAGTATAAGCCTATTTGACCTATCCAGCGCCCGTACATTCACTCTAAAGGATAAACTAAACCTTTCCTTAACAGGTAGTGTTCTTCTACGATACACTGTTACAGTTGACATTATAAAGGTGAATCCGAACAATAATAAAACTGTTGGATAGAGCTTTATGCCCCAAGGTGTGTAGTTAAGCACTAAACCCATCAAAGGTACAACCGTTAAACTGAGTCCGATGCTCAAAGCAGTCCTCTCAATTCCACCCAAATCCCCTTTCTTAGGGAACAGGGAACACACAAGGGTGTAACCTGGGAAGATAAGGATGAAAGGAAGCCCCACCAAGATACGGATTAGCGAATCAGGGAAAATAAATACAGTTACGATAAGCACAGATGATACGATGTTTATTAGTAGGAGATCTTTTTCCAAGTTAGGAACTTTAAAAATCTGCAGTCTTATCCTATCCCCAAGCGTTGTATTTGTTTATGATCAAACTTTTTCCCAATTTCAGACTCGGTAATTGATATAGTTACTGATCAAATCTAGATCTCACTATGCTTCGAGATGTAAAAAAAAAGTTACTTAACAGAATAGCCTCTACTATAATTAGAACAGATACTCCATAGTCTCTAGTGAAAAATCTTCGATGAAATGTAATAAAGTGTTATTAGTTATTCTACTGTTCCTCCGATATCACGAAATACTCAGAGAAACCTACAAATTTCTCTTCAATATTGAAAAAATGAGCTGTTGAAAAGATGCGTGTCATCGATTCAGTGTTTACATCCGATAGCAAATTAAGCATTATCATTCTTTCACATTTTTGTAGAATGGGCATACTTCGTTCAATGCATTAGCTTTCTCTGCACATTTTGTGTCGTTGTCACACAAACAAGAAACCTTGTCGTAATATTTACATTTCACTAACGATTGCATAATCCACGACAATCTTTTATTTTTGCTTCAACTTAACTTTAAGACCATCCTAGATTGTTATTGATCGCGTTTACACCTAAAAACCGGATAAAAGATGAATCATGCGTCCAACTTGAAGCCTCAACGTAACCCCAACCAACAGCAATCTTACTAATCTTGTCAGCAAATTCAGATCCAACTCGTTCAACCCGCCTCAGAAACCGGCCCT
>SDBS01003122.1_pt1 | contig 16231 bp, 13 predicted proteins | sample 2277091 | NCBI WGS metagenome assembly SDBS01 (sample SAMN10404972, study PRJNA504765) | marine sediment metagenome | isolation source: marine sediment core GS10_PC15, 163 cmbsf | place: Arctic Ocean: Southern Knipovich Ridge | collected 2010 | reverse complement strand
GAAGCAGGGAATAAAATAAGAAATAAGATTAATCAGTCGGGTTAGGAGGAACTTTTTGGGAAGAGTCGTGTTGTTGACCCTCCATATCGTGATATTTCTATGGTATGTCTTATGGATGAGCCCCCTTTTTTTGACTTTTCGATAGAGGGGATTGCCGCAAATCACGTGGATTTTGAAGTCATTCTCCAGTTCTTCACAAAGCTCTGTTAAAAATTGACCGGTCGCCTCCACGTCAGGGTAGAAACATCTGTTTAAGAAAAGAATGCGTTTTGGTTTGGCCATTTTTTAACCAGGTAAAGAAATGTTAAGGCTATTTTCTATTCATATAGGTGCCGTAACCTCGCACGGCTTTTATGACTTTATCCCATAATCCCCGCTTGGATCGGAGAAAACATTGCTCGACTCGGAATATATCTTTAAACTTCCCTGCTTTTATTAATGCAGATTTCAGCTTTTTCCTTTCGTTGAAGAGGTACCCTAAGCTTTTGAGAAATTGAACCTTCGCCTTCAAGAAGGGCCTCCCTTTCCCTACCGATAAAAAGAATAGAAAAAGAACAAATTCATAGGCACAGTGACTCAGGAAATATTTGAAAAACAAGTATCCCTGCATGTTCTTAAAAAAGAGAAATTCAATATTTCTTCTTCCGAACTCCATGTAATACCTGCTGTTCTTATCTCTTTTGTCTCCCCCATAGTGATAGCAAACAGCCTCTGGTTCATAGACACATGTATAACCAAATAACCTGAGCCTAAAGGACAACTCCGTATCTTCAAAATAAATAAAATAGTTAGGATCAAACAGCCCGACACTGTCGATTATGTTTTTTTTATAAAGGGCGGCGGTGGCACAGGCTCCGAATACTTCTTTTCTTTGGTTGACTTCTTTAGAATCCACGGGCAGGTTCTTATAATCCCAACCCGCTCCGAAACCCAAAAATTCTACTCCCGCCGTATCGATGAGATGTCTTTGATAGTAGTCTATATTTTTTGTGGCCACGCTGCCCACATTCTTGTAATGACCTCTTTGGAAAACAGCGACGGCTTTCTCCAGCCAATCCGGGGATAAAACTGCATCATTGTTGACCAATGCAATATATTCTCCCCTTGCATGCTTGAATCCGATATTATTTGCTCTGGCATAGCCATAATTTCTATCGAGGGCTAAAAGTTTATCGATTGTGTACTTTTCCTTGACAAGCTCCAGAGAACCATCAGAAGAAAAATTATCAATAAAGATGATTTCACTGTTTGGATAAGTTTGAGAAAGGATAGAATCCAGACATTCAGCTATAGTCTTTTTACCGTTCCAATTAACGACAATAAAACTGATCTTCGCTCTTTCCATTCTTACCAGCCTCTCATGGAACAAAACATTGTAATGTTTCATACTATGGAGAGCAAATTTTGTCCATAAGAGATTCTTTCTTTTAAGACCTCATAAAGGAATTTTCACCAGCGATCGTAGAATTCTGAGGGGGCCTGTTATAAAAATTTAACAATATCAGAAGAAAAAGAAAGATCCTCCCTACACAATTTATTTGGCTGGTGGATAGAAATATTTTGTTTTCACGATTTTCCTTTTGGAAGAAGGAGAGCTCCATAATAATTTGATATCTGCGTAGTTTTGGTTGAAATAGTATTCGACCTTTATTTTGTGAAAACCCTCTTCGAGGTCTATGCTCCCAGAGTGTTCTAGAGCCCTGTTTTCCTGAGTCCAAGTATCGATGACCATTTTATCATCGATGAACAATCTGGCTCCTTCATCAGTCGAAATGGTAAATGTATAATTATCCTCTTCATTAATTTTTATTCTCCCCTGCCACCGTACGGAAAATTCGCCTGATATATTCTTATGAGGACTCAAGTCCGCCCAGACAAAATCGATATTTTTGTTAACTCTTTCAACGGCAGCAGGCTCCTCAAGGTCTATATTGTCATAATAATGAACTAATAGGCCATGACCCGTGCCGAATTTATTTATTCCTAGTTTTATAAGGAAAAATATGATTATTAATGCCCCGATGAAAGCACCGCTTATGGCAAGAATCTTCTTTATCCGGGCTCGAATTATTTTCTCTCTTGGGGTCATTGATTGATTTTTTAGGAATTTATGCGTTTTGACCAGGAAATCCTCTGCTTTTTCAAAAACATTTTTGACATCGCTCTTATCAAATTCCGGTTCCAATTCGCTTTTGTATTTCTCATTCATTTCATACAAGGAAAAAAATAATTCTATGGCTCCTTTTTCCCAGAGTCCTTCTTCCTTGTATTCCTCCTCCAAAGCTTTGATATTTTTTTGGAAATTGTCTAAATGTTTCTGTCTAAAGGAGAGAAGAATGCGGACAATTACATCCACGGATTTGTACAAAATAGGGATGGCATCCACATTCACTTCTCTTTCTAAGATAATGCTCGCGTTTTCGAATCTCTCTTCGGCTACTTTCATCTGGTGAAGTATTGTCTTTTTGTTCTGGGTGATATCTTTGTCTTCCATTCTCTCCTCCCGTCTTTTCAAGTTAGATTATCAAAGGCTTACTTCTAAATAAAGATTTTTTCATATTATTACAGGCACCTATTCAGAGCTTCCTCAAATTTTCGAGCTAATTGTTTTGCGGAGAAACGATCTTGATACAATCTAAAACCTGCTTCTGCTATATCTTCCCTCAACTTCTTATCGTTTTTAAGTAAGAGGATCGATCCGGCAAGCGCTTTGGGATTAGCCATCTCGCACAGAATGGAATTTACCTTGTGATCGAAGACTTCCCTTACGGCAGGAGAATCTCCTGTAATAACGGGTTTTTTCATGGACAGGGCTTCGTAGACTTTTATCGGAATACCTCTCCTGGCTTTGGGAGTATTGCCGAAAATACCCAGGCAGATGTCTGCCCTTTGGATATAATCAGGTATTTCTCGATAGTTTATCCATTCGATGAAAGACACATTTTTGATGTTCAGTTCTTGAGCTAAATTTTTTATATTTTTGGACAATTGCCCGGAACCTATGATTTCGAATTTGATATCCCTGTCTTTCTCCAATAGCTTGGCAGCTTTTATGATATAAGGAATTCCTTGAAGAGGGATGAATTTCCCATAAAAGAGGACCTTGAAGGCATTTGAATCATTTCGCGGGGAGTTTTCCCCTCGGAGAAAGTAATTTGTCTCATCAGCGCCTAAGGGTATTTGAAAGTATTTATCTTTAGATATATTGAATTCTTTGGAGTAGTAATTCAAGTAAGTTTTCGTTTCAATTATGATGAGGTCTGCCAAGCGGCAGCTGATTTCATCAATGAGATGTATGGCTTTGGATTTTATTGAGTCTTTGTTGATATAACCTCTATCCTCCACAGAAGTTTCATACAGGGGGAAGACAGGCGTGTAAATCAGAGATTTTCTCCTTATTTTTGCCAGCAATTTAGCAAGAGGCATATCAAAGTAGCCGTTATACCCGACAATTACAACATCATGGTCTTCCATTCTCAGATATTTAAAAGTCAAGCGGCAGTATATGAAAATTAATTGAAAAATAGTTTTTAGGAGTGACTTTAGAGCGAAGTATTCAATTTTTTCTCTTTTTAGTTCCCAGAAGGGGGCGTGACACTCGATGACCTTAATTTTTAATTGCCGGCATGCCTCTTTTAAAGTGATGGTGCGAGGAAATGAACGTTCATAAGTTCCAAAAAAACAGATCACCTCTATTCTTTTTTTCTCTTTCATTTAATGTTAAAATCGTTTCCTTTTTACAGAAGGAATCTTAGCTGATTTAAGAAATTCTTTCAAAAGTTTATAATCGTCTATCCCGATACCTTTTAAAACGAAAAGGAACAGGACATAGGAAAGAAATCCGAATAGAACCAGTAAAAAGAGCTGGGAAATTGTTTGAGGATTAAGACGGCTCAATAAAAAGGCCATAAGAGCTGACGCAGCAAAGGGTTTTAAAAGATTGGAAATATAATTTTTGACCTTTTCGATTTTAAAAGAATGAAACAGGATGAAGAGATAGGCAATCCCAGCACCCAGGCATAGGCTTAATGGGGCAATATGAATTTTTTCCAACCTAATTAAGGTGAACCAGGTTCCCAGAAATACCGAAAGATTTATGATCTGCGTGAGAAAAATTATTATTTTTTTTCCATAAACAAATAAGATCTGATTATGAAATCTTATCCAGGAAAAGAATATAATTGTCGGGAAAAACAGCTTGATTATCTGAGAACCGGATAGATAATCTTTTCCTATAAAAAAGCCAATAAATGGTTCGGCAAGGACATACCCTCCGAATATGAGAGGAAAGAGCAGGATGTTTGTGTATTTCCAAGCCAATCTTAATGAATCCTTAAGTTTATTATCATTAATCACTCGAAACTCAACAAGCGAGGGTAAAATACTTTCGTTGATAAAATAAATCAGAATGATCATGCTGAAACATATTTGAACGCCGACTCCAAAATATCCGACGATAGTCATATCTTCTATATAAATTTTAGATAGAATCGTTATAATCCAAACAATCATGCCTTGGATGGCCTCGCTGATGTATATCCAAAAGCCAAATGCAAAGCGGGTTTTAAACGGAGGATCCAGAGCAATCTGATTTCTGGGGAGCAAACGCAGTGAGAGAAATAGACTGAGGGAAAAGGCTATCAAAGGAGCTCCAAAGATTCCCGCTACAATGCCGGTTGAATGGAAAAAATAAAAGAGAGAAATGACAAGAATTGTTCTGGAGCCAATTCTTATGAGAGAGATTAACGCATAGTATCCCATCCGGTTGTAAGAATAGACAATCGATTCTCCAGCCAGATTTAGTGAGAATAAGAGGGAGGCTACTGCAATGATCAAAAAATAAGAGATTTCTTCCGGAAATAGAAAGAATCCTGAACAGGCGATGAGTAGAAAAAGAGGAATCTTCATGACTACAACTTTTTTAACAAGAGAAAGTATCATCGCTTCATTTTTCATCCTCAGTTCAGGAAGATATTTAATGATGATATGTTGTCCTCCAAGCCCCAAAATTCGCGCTATAATAAAATAAACGGAAATCCAGAAGGAATAAAAACCCATATTTTTTGGGCCCAGCAATCTTGGAATGAGAAAAATATGAAGGGATTCGATGAGGAATGTGAAAAATTTTCCTAGAAAGAGGAAGATAGCCCCTTTTATCATTTTGTGTTTCTTCTTCACTTTAATTTCCCGTGGGAGCAAAAGATAGGAATTTGGTTTTTGTTCTTGCCGCTCAGGCTTTGTGCTGTCTTAATGAAAACATTTTCGGACAAGGGCTGATCCCTGGCTTTTCCAGCTTTTATTATCCTGCAGGTTTGAGTAATTGAATTGTTTCTTCAATACTTTTTTCAATCTGACCCTTGAATCCAAAACCTTGTTTCTTGAAGCGTCCGTTTAAAACTTCATAGGACAGCTGGTTCATGATTTCGGTATCGACGTATTGAATATCAACTTGGGGCACATATTGTCGGATGTCTTGAATAATGGATTTTACCGTCCGGTTTTCTGTCAATACGTTATAGATCTTTTGATCAAACAGTTCTTTTTTCATTATGAAGGTTAAAGCTTCCACTGCGTCGCTCAGGACCAGGTAAGGGCGTTTCTGATTCAAAGCTGTGCGCCAAATAGTCAGGAGCTGCCCCATAACAGCTTGCCAGCAGAATTTGTTGACCGCTGTGTGGAATCGGATCCCGGGTGAAATGCCGCATATCGTTCCGAAGCGGCAAATTATAAAGTTTAATTTTCCTGAAGAGCCGAGGGTCTGTAAAAATTGTTCTTCTTTCAGTTTTGACTCGGCATAGGGGCTTTGAGGCTGCAGTTCCTCGGGAGTACAGTCTTCATCGACAACATTTTTCTGAGTCCCGTAGATACTTGTTGTTGAAATATGAATCATAGGACATTTCACATCTAGACAAGTCTCGGCGACTTTTACGGTCGCATTATAGTTAACATTTTCCACCTGTTCTTTATTCTTGAAACTGCTGGCTGCATCTGTGATGGCGGCCAGGTGCAGAACGACATCCGCGTCCTTGAAGATAGGATTTAGATCCGTGGTCAACACATCTGCCTCAATAAAGTGGTACTTCCCTTCGACAGGTAAGTTAAACAAGGAACAATACCGCTGGGTAAGCATATTATCGATCATGACGATTTCGGGATCTGAAAATACGTTTGGGAGTTCCCGGATTACTCTCGAGCCAATATGTCCCAGAGCCCCTGTTATCACAATCTTCATCAGTTTACCTTAAATATTCTTCCAGACAATTTTCATAATAGAATTTGGTTTCGGTCAGGCCCTTTTTAACATCGGTCCGTGGAGTCCAGTTCAGATATTTTTTGATCTTCTGATTGCTTATGACGGCGTCGCCGAAATCAACTGCCTTTCTGGTTTTGGGCCAGTCGATATATTTCACATTCCCCCTACCCATATATTTGACTATATCTTCAGCAATTTGAGAGACGGTAAAATGGTGATCTCCGGCAACAAAAAAAGTTTGGTTATCGATCTTCGGAGATAAAGAGGCGAGAATGAGCGCTTCAACCACATCATCGACATAAAGGATATTCCTCTTTTGCTTGCCATCGCCGAATATAGGGATTTCTTTTCCCTGCAGGGCCAAGCCGATGAAATAATTGTTGAACGTGAACTCCGGACTATGAATACTGGCCTTCGGTCCGAATACGTTAGACAATCTTAAAACAGAGCCGCGGATTTGATGGGCAGCGGCATAGATCAAAGTGTATTTTTCTGAGACACATTTATTGGCAGAATAGATGTCGGTCGGAAATTCCGGGTGATTTTCATCAGCAGGCTGGTATTGAAGCTTGCCCAGTTGAGTGCTGGTGCCGAGATGGATAAACTTTACATCGCGATTGAAACGGCGGATGGCCTCTAACAAATTAATGACGCCTTTGCTGTTGATATCCAGATCGACCCAAGGTTCTTTCATCGAGAAAGGATGAGATGTTGAGGCGGCGCAGTTGAAGATTATATCCATTCCGGGAACTCGTTGGGAGACTTGATCGAAATTGAGGATGTCGTGAAAATAGAGTTTGACGAAATCCTTAATATCATGGATATTGTACAGATTTCCTCCTGACCTGGGATCTAGAATGTCAAAAATCGAGACCTCAGCGTTGAGTTCCAGACATTTATGGGCTAGATTACTCCCGATAAATCCTAATCCTCCGGTGATGAGGATTTTTTGTCCCTTCAAGTCAGGGAGGCTTAAATTTTGTTCTTGAGTTGTTTTGTCCATTTTATGGTGACTCTTATTTTTTTAATAAGCTTATGTTTGTATTTATGAATTGTCAAATGAGCGTATGGTACGGTCTATCCCTTCAATCAGGGAATATTTTGTCTTAAAACCGGTAGCCTTAAAAAATCGCTGTGGATCCGCAATGAAATTGCGAAATTCTATTGGATGAAGAGGCGAGGGAGGATCAATATGCTTAATTTGTACTTTTTTCCCTGTTTTCAGAGCGGTTCTCTCGGCCACCAGGTGTACTGCTTTTTTAAGTGTATTGCCCTCTCCGCTGCCGATGACAAAATATTTCCCGTTCACTCGATCTATATGAACGGCCGCTTGGATAAAGGCCTGCACCACATCTTCGACATAGATATAATCCCGCAGATATTCACCTGTACCATAGATATTCAGTGGTTCATCTGCCAGGGCTCTGCGTATCATCATATTCAGGACGCCGCGGTCTGCACTGCTGCTCACGGGCCCTGGCCCATAGACATTGGCCAGGCGTAAAACGGCTCCACGGATGAATTCCTTCCTGGCATAATAGATGAGATAGTTTTCGGCCATCAGCTTGTGTATATCATATATCGAAATCGGACGATCCCGGTGGGTCTCATCGACCGGCAGGCTTGAGGGAATCCCCACTTCAGTCGCTGTCCCGGAAAATAAAATTGTTGGCTGGCGCACTGTCTTGCGGCATGTTTCCAGAAGATAAAGCATCGGAAGCACGTTGACCTTAAGATCATCAATCGGCCTATCTTCTGCCGAGTATAAGCTTGTCTGGCCGGCAAAATGAAACACGATGTCGATATCCCGCAATGCAGATTCAAAGACGCGGCTGTCCTGAATATCCCCGGTTATGTCTACGATCTCTGCCTGTCCTGGATAAATCGGCGGCGTGGTTCTTCTGTCTAACCGGACGATGGTGCAGTCGATGTTTATGAGCGAATGAATAAGATTAGATGCAATATAGCCGCTGGCTCCCGTTATCAGGATTCGCTTTCCTTTAAAATAGGAAATCATTTTAACCTTATTCTGTGATGCCTTTTTTCAGCCAGTCATACCCGATCTCTGGATCATCATGTGGAATACGGCCTTCATCAGAGAGATCATAAACTCCCGATGTAATGTAGATTATGTGCATCGGCCCTTCGAGACATGTGTAACCATGCGCTACTCCAGGTGGAAAAAAATAGGCTTTAGGCGTTTGGTTATCTCCGGTCAAAAAATCTACTGTTTTTCGGTAGGTCGGTGATTTTGGCCGGGTATCATGCAGTGCGACCCTTATTAACCCACAGGCTACATAATTCCACTGTGATTGAACCTTGTGGAAGTGCCAAGCCTTTAGAACTCCTTTTTTGACTAGGGAGTGGCTTAGCTGGCCGATATCTTCTACTTGAAAATCCTCTTCAACACGGAGGAGTTCTCGAAAAAAGCCCCTCTCATCGATGTGACTTTCTAACTCCTTGATGAAAACTCCCTCGATCATGCCTTTAGTCTCCTTTTGATTCAAATTTCTCTATGGCTTGGATTATCTGCGAGATGTCAGATGCTCTTAGTTCTGGGTACATCGGCAGCGATAGAATATGCTCAGCGGCTTTTTCTGTTTCTGGAAGAGTATCTCGTCCTTCGAGGTGGCGGTATGCCGGTTGAAGGTGGATGGGAACAGGATAATGTACCAAGGCTCCGATGTTTTTTTCTCTTAAGAAAGATAATAGTCTGTCGCGTTTTTCCGATTGAACGACATAAAGATGATAGACATGAGATACTCCGTTCCTGACTTCGGGTAGTGTCAAACTTTTTTTACTCAGTTTTGATTTATAGATATCGGCCAATTGTCTTCTTTTTAAGTTATCCTTTTCTAGATATCTCAGTTTAACCCGCAATATGGCTGCCTGTATTTCATCCAATCTCGTGTTCCAACCCGGAATATGACTCACATACCGTTCAGCCCAACCATACTCACGTAATAATCTTGCTTTCTTGGCTAATTCTTTATTTTCGGTCAAAATTATCCCACCGTCACCGATGGCTCCTAGATTCTTTGTGGGATAGAAACTGAAGCACCCGATATCTCCTAATGAGCCGACGCGTTTTCCTTTGTACAGGGCTCCATGCGCTTGGGCACAATCCTCGATGACCCAGAGATTATGCTCTTTGGCCACTTCCAATACTGGCTCCATATCTGCTGGCTGGCCATAGATGTGGACAGGGATAATGGCCTTTGTGTTGGGTGTAATAGCTGATTTTATTTTTTCGGGTGCGATGGTATAAAATTGAGGTTCTATGTCCACAAAATGAGGAGAGGCTCCTGTAAGTTCTATGGCGGCCACGGTGGCTACTGCCGTAAGAGAGACCGTGATCACCTCATCTCCCTGTCCTATTCCACAGGCGGACAGAGCGAGATGAAGAGCTTCTGTTCCGCTGCCGGTTCCGACTCCAAAAGAGACACCGATAAAGTCAGCGAATTCTTTCTCTAACTTTACAACTTCATTTCCGAGAATATACCAGCCGCTCTTTAAAACGCGCGAAATAGCCTCATCTATTTCTTTTTTGTAGGATAGATATTGAGCTTTTGGATTACTGCATAAAATCATTTGAGTATTTGTACTGTCGGCATATAGACAATCCACTTGCCGCCGGATTCCATAAATTTTTGTTCTTTAGCCATTATTTCTTTGGCATGGTTGTAGGCAAAAAGCAGTGCATAATCAGGATAATTCGCTGTAAAGTCTTCATGAGGTCGGACGGGGATATGAGCACCAGGACTGAATTTCCCCTGCTTGAGGGGAGTTGTATCGCTTAAGAATTCAATATGATCAGAGGTCATCCCACAGTAGTTGATGGTCGTGGTGCTTTTCGATGTGGCCGCATAGCCCACAATCCTTTGTCCTTTTTGCCTTATGTTGTTGAGAAGATCCATCAGACGATCTCGGGAATGTTCACAGTTTTTTCGGAAGCCGTCATACGTATCCTGTGTATTCAAGCCCAAGATCTCCTCTTTTGTTATCTGTTGATTGACTCTATCCGAAACAGAATGTCTTCCTTTGTGAGCGATGACATACCTCATCGATCCTCCGTGGGTTTCTTGAGGTTGAATATCGATCACTTCCATGCCGTGCTGCTCAAAAAGATATTTTATGGATGAAACAGAGAACAGAAACACATGTTCATCGTAGATTTGATCATACGTTATGTTCTCTAAAATATCTCCTATATACGGGTCTTCAAATTGGAGGATTCCGTCGGGCTTGAGGATTCTCTTTATCCCTTCGACAATTGAATGGATATAGGGGAGATGACACATCACATTGGCTCCAAGAAAGGCATCGGCCTGCCCGTGCTGTTCAACTATCTGAAGGGCAAGCTGTTCATCAAAAAATTCACAAACCGTCTGAATGCCTCTATCTATCGCCACCTGGGCAACATTGGCTGATGGTTCAATCCCTAGATGACGAATTCCTGCAGAGGCAAAATGCTGAAGTATTATGCCGTCATTACTTCCGATTTCGACAACGAAGGGGTCAGGAGATTTTAAGTAGTCCTCCAAAACCGATTCAGCAAATTGCTTAAAATGACTGGCCATGCGGGTCGAGGTGGATGAGTAAAAAGCATAGTTTTCGTGGAACATTTTTGTGCGGTCGGGTTGTTTGACTATTTGGACCATATGGCACTGAGGACAAAATCCTGTCTTTAAATCGAAAAAATATTCATCATTAAACTGCTCTTGAGTTAAAAATCCATTGGCAATCGGCATTTTTCCGAAGGAGATAAAGGGTTCGTATTGGGTTTGACAGATGCGGCATGGCGGCATGGGATGCTCCTTTTAGAGATCCTTCTTAGAGTCGTAATTTTTAAAGAATTTATCAGCAAAGTCGAAGGCCCTTCTCATGCATTTATCGATATCCATGTATATGAACTCCCCATTCCTTCCTAAGGTCGACAATCTCTGGTTTTTATCCACATGATCTAGAACTCTCTTTAGGTTCACAGCGTAGTCTTTGCGATAGATGGGATAAGCATGGGGAGCTCTGGCTAGAAGCAGATGTTTTACGTCTCCCGGAGCCAGGATGCCATCTTTGGCCAGACTCCCGATACACATTTCGAACAGAGCTTCTTTCGAAGCTGTCCAGGCTGGGCTATCTCTTAGACATGGAATCTCAATCATAATGATGTTTTCGTCCTCAGGGCTGGTCGCCGAGCTGAATTCATTCATTTCTGTGATGCGGTTGTACGGCCGGTCCAGCACATAGATGTAGCTGCAGTTTAGAATGTTTTGTTTGTGGGTGACCATGCCCAGGGCTGTCAGCGCACGGTAATCCAGCCTCTCGGCCGAAGCAAGGATTTCCGGAGGTACTTGAGGGTTCAGCATCTTAACGAATTCAGTAAGCGGGATGGTTGAAACCACATGGGATCCCTCTATTTCTTTTTGTTCACCATGGCTCTCATAGAGGACACGAACTCCCGCCTCCTGTGATTCTTCGACTCTGATGACCCGGGATTCCGTTTGAATTCGAACTCCGTTCTTTTGGGCAGCAAGCCCGATGCGATCTGGAATTTCTTCAAAACCGGAATCAGGGTAATAGGTGGGAAGCATCTCTCTTTCGATGAGTGATGAGTCAGCCTCTGAGAAGCGCCGCCGGAAGAGAAGACGTAATGTGTTGGTAAAGCTCATGCGCGTATGAGTTGGAATCGTGCGCGATGACAACTCCGAACATGACATCTTCCAGAATTGTTCTGTATAGGGTTTGAAAAAAGTCTTGTATAAATGTTTCCCAAAGCTTTTGATAGCCCAATCTTCAACAGTTTCATCTTCGCCTTCGATGGATTTTGGTTTCTTGGTGAATACTTTACTTTTTAGAAAACTCAATCCCACTCGCAGCCCCGACCACATTCCCATTTGAAAAAGCAGGCTTTGGGCTGTAAGAGGGTAATCAAGGTACTTGCCTTTATAATAGAATTTAACACTTCGCGGTTTGGCTATTAATGTATCATCAAAAAGTTTTAGAATAGTATTAAGAATCTCTGTATCTTCCGAAAAAAGGGAATGGGGACCGATATCCATGCAGTAGCCGCTCTCACGTTGTGTTCCTGCCAGGCCACCTATAGTCTTACTCGATTCAAGTACTGAGACATGAACTCCCTGGCTGCTCAGCCTCCAGGCCAGACTCAACCCGGATATACCTGCCCCTAGAATTATGATATGTGGTTTCATTTCATGAGTGAGTTATCTTATTGGATTTTTACGATATAAAATCTGGGATTGCCCATTGGTGATGGAGCAGGATAATTGACCAATACCGGCCTTTTGCCAAAAAGAACAATTCTGTTAAAATTTTTAAGCGACTTGTTTAGCTTTTCGGATATTTCACGCGCTTCCGGATGTCTGTCATCATATCCATAATAGGGAATGAGTACATAAGAGCCAGGGAGAAATTCTTGAGAGTTAGCCTTTGATTTCAATCCATCAAAATGTCTTATTTCATAGTGATTTTCTAGTTTTCTCGTGTCTAAACCCAGCTCTTCAGGAACAAATATTTTCGAATCAAAAGGTGCGTTTGATTCTATCCAGGCGATGGCCAGATTTCTTGAATCGGGTTTGAGGTCGTAAGCATTCAAAATTTCTTGAACAGGCAGGAATACCAAAATGACTATGACTGCAAACAAAACAGGAACTACAGGTTGGAATATTTTTTTGTTGGAAAAAAATGGCAGTTTATTGAGTTTTACACTGAGATATTTAAAGACAACGATAATCCCAAAGGCACAATACATACAGATAAAAATATAGACAACCAGAATATTTCTTAAAAAATTTATTGGATAAGCGGACATATAAGCCAGAATTATTAAAGGGAAACTCAACAAGATCGTGCCTTTTTTTATGTTTGAAATAAGGCTGTAAAAGATACCCAAAATGGCGAAGGCCATGAACCCAAAGCCGTATTCCTTGATTAAAGCTTTACCATAGAAGAAAAACTGAGACAGGCCGGGATTTCTGGTGAATCCTGGATGTCCGGATTCGTAGGTATAGATTTCAAGGCCGATGTCGTCTAAAAATTTATTTAAATCCAGAATGCTGTACGGAACACAAACGAGAAAAGCTATTATGGTTATGATGGATAACACTAGGATTTTCTTTAATATTTGTTTCTTTGAATAGAAGATTATGGATAAGGCTGCAGGAATTATAACCAGAAGATAATTGTATTTAGAAGCCATGGCTAAACCGCAGAATATGCCTGGGAAAATTGCTTTAGCCAGGAATGAATCGTTTTTTAATTCTTTGGTCACATAAAAGATTGTGAGCAGCGCAAAAAAACATGCGATAATATCGACATTTAAATACTGTGATGAATGATATAGGTACAATACAGACAGGGACAATAATAAGGGAACAAGATAAATTAAGTGCTTATTCCGGAGAAAGTTATAAGCGATTATTCCACTCAGTACCATCCCCATAAGTGACAAAAGGGTGAAAAACAGCTTGCTCGGAAATACCAATCTCTGTTCAGAGAAATATGGGTAGGATAAACTCCCAATTTCTTTTGTATTTCTTATTTCTCGGTTCGAAACTGAATTGACGTATCCGAATACCATAGAGGCCGCCGTTAAATAATACGGCAGGGAAGGGTACATGAAGGTTCCTGGATTGAAGTCGCCTGTTTGTAAAATGCCTGCAGCGGTTTTGACAATACCGGGTTCATCAGGATGACCGACATAGGGTAAAGAGCCTTTGATAATCTTGAATCTAACTAAAGTAGAGAAGAGAACGACGATTATCACAAGTACTATGATGAATATGTCTTTTCTAGCTCTTTTCATCGTTGAATGAATATATCAAACGCAAAAAGGCAGGTCAACGGTTTGAACGAGCTCATGGTTTAAGTAAGCATCTTTATTCTATCTATTGGAAGCATATTCAAGGCAAGCTACCGCCGTTGGAATATAAATCCGCCTCTTTTTGATTAAAAAGCATATCAGAAACAATGCGTTCAGGATCTGAACAAGCATACCCAATTAATTATGGCAAAGTCAATTTGGACATAGAGGTCACCCTGGCGAAAAACTCCAGATAATTCATTCTCTCAAGTTCTGATTTGTCTCTCAAGCCGGTTTTCATACTCAAGGAATTGAATATATATTCTTAATATTTGTTTCTAAAAATCGTTCACTTTTGACATTCAGCAAAGTACTTGATATTTAAATAAAGAAGCTTTAGATTAATAATAAGCATATGGTTAAACGCAGATATTATATTGCAGTTAGCGTTCTTATTATCACAGAGAAAAAAAGCATAATCCCGGAAAAGTCATGAAGTATGATGTTAATACACTTTTCCAAGGACTTTTTCCAATTAGGGATACTTATGTTATACACACTTTTAATCTTCGCTTTATTCAGTATGCTATAGGGCGGTCTTTTTGCTGGAGTCGGATACTGATCTGTCCCAATAGGATAAATATTACATTTAATATCTGCCATCTCTACAATCGCTTTTGCAAAATCAAACCAGCTTGCCACCCCTTCATTGCTGTAATGATAGATTCCGGACTGAAAATTACCCGAATTTATAATATGTAGTATAGTTTCGGCTAAATCACGTGCATAAGTTGGAGTTCCGACCTGGTCGAATACAATCCCTTGCGAATCCCTCTCTTTAGATAAACGAATCATGGTTTTAACAAAATTATTCTCATAAGAGGAATAGAGCCATGACGTACGTATGATTATTATTTCCCTTCCATATTTAAGAACAGCTTTTTCACCCGCCAGTTTAGTTGCCCCATATACAGATACAGGATTCGTTTTATCTTTTTCTGTATATGGAATTGATGAATTTCCGTCAAAGACAAAATCTGTTGATATATGAATTAACTTTTTTTCGAATTCTTTAGAAATGACAGCCAGATTTCTAGCCGCCGTATGATTCACCAGATCTGCCAGTTCTTTTTCTTCCTCTGCTTTATCTACCGCTGTATAGGCCGCACAATTAACTACATAGTCAATTTTATGAGATGAAAAAAAGGCTCTTACATCGTCCATGCAGATGATATCAAGTTCATCGATATCAGTGAATATGAAACTGAGATTGTGAAATTGAGATAAATATTTTATTTCACTCCCCAACTGACCATTTGCACCAGTTATAAGAATAGTTTTTTTCATAAATTTGTATACAGAAGGCTTCGGAGGACATGTGCACACATTTATCTGGAAATACTATCAACATATTGAGTCATTTTGATTTTGAATTTAACCTGATATATCCTAAATATCTCAAAAGAAAAAAACAAACTAAAAATATGAAAAACAGAAGTAAAACCCTTAGTTCTATTTTAACAAATTCAAAGAGTATCCCGCTCAGTGAAAATAAAAACGATATGAAAATTAGAATCAATGTTGTCTTGGTTTCAGAAAAGCCTTTTTTTAAAAACCTGTAATGAAGATGGTCCATATCTCTCTTAAAGATATTCTTCCTTTTATAAATTCTCCTTATTATTGTTACAATCGTTTCTAGTATTGGAAGAAATAAAATAATAATAGGGATCAATAAAACAATAGCTAATGAAGCTTTTCTTTGAATTGTTGCCAAGGATAAAGCGGCAAGAATAAATCCAATCACTAAACTCCCGGAATCTCCTAAATATAATTTTGCTCTAGGGAAGTTAAACGGATAAAATCCGCTTATTACCCCTAATAAGACAGCAATAATCACAACAAGAAAATATTGAGACGACAAAACGGCTAAAACTCCGAGAGAAAGGAGTGCAAAAAATGATATTCCTGCAGCTAATCCATTTATTCCATCTATAATATTAACAGCGTTTGTTATGCCGCAAACCCATAAAATAGTCAATAAAAAAGACAGAAGAGAATTTATATTTTTAGATCCTAAAAAAGGAACACTAATTTCTGCAATTTTAAGCCCGCCAAAATAAATTATTGCGGCCGCAATAATCTGGAAAAAAATTTTACTC
>SDBS01003121.1_pt1 | contig 16232 bp, 15 predicted proteins | sample 2277091 | NCBI WGS metagenome assembly SDBS01 (sample SAMN10404972, study PRJNA504765) | marine sediment metagenome | isolation source: marine sediment core GS10_PC15, 163 cmbsf | place: Arctic Ocean: Southern Knipovich Ridge | collected 2010 | reverse complement strand
GTAACGTCACCTGTGCCTGTAGCGGTATAGCGGTACCAGATGTTTGGGCTTTCCACACAGCCCTCGGGGCCATCGAACGTCGCGTTGGTGGTGTTAAAGGGCAGGTCAGTCACGTTGCCGATGGGCCTTGCATTATAGCAGTTGTCATTTGACAACCATGGTGGCGGAGACGGTTGCCATCCCTCGCAGTTGATTGTCAGCACACCTGGACCGTGATCTGAGTTGGTTGCGCCTCCGACCTCGATGAGGTAGTGGTGGCCGGCGAATACTGGGAGGGTGACCTCAGACTGCAAACCACAGAAGTCGTCGTTGCCTGTGATCATGTCCGAATACGCCGGGTAGCAATCCCAGCCGTCATAGACGACCAGCACGGTGTCGTAGCTGCTGCCACACAGGCTGACGGTAACATCACAGGTGTACGGAGCGGTATAGCGGTACCAGACGTTGTCGGTGTAATTATAGTGGCCGGGACCATCGAATGACGCATTGTGGGTGCTGAACGGCAGGTTCGTTACGTTACCGACGCGCGTTGCATTATAGCAGTCGTCGTTGGGCGGCTCACCTGGACCGGGACCCCAACCGGAACTGATATTCAACACACCCTGGCCGGCTTCGCTGTCGTAAGCACCTACCTCGATGAGATAATGGCTGCCGGCGACCGCTGTAAAGGTGATCTGGGCATCCATACCGCAGAAGTCGTCATTGCAATCGATCAAGTCGTCCTCTTCCGGGTACCAACCAAACCCATTGTGATAAATGGCGAGCTTAGAGTCGTAGCTGCTGCCGCAGAGGCTGACGGTGACATTACCCGTATAAGGAGCAGAATAGGTGTACCAGATGTTTGGGCTTTCCATGCAGTGGCCGGGGCCATCGAACGTCGCATAATTGGTGTCGAACGTTAGGTTCGTTACGTTACCGACCGACATTGCGTTATCACAGTCATCGTTGGAGGGCCGGCCATTCGGAAACATCCCGTAACTGATATTCAGTACACCCTGACCCGTATAGCCTTCCCAACCTCCAACCTCAATCAGGTACTCTCTGCCGGCGCTAGCATAGAAGACGAGCTCCGACTGCTTGCCACAGAAATCGTCGTTGCATCTAATAATGTTCTCCGGGGGGCAATCGCTCCCATCATAGACGGCAAGCGCGGTGTCGTAGCTGCTGCCGCACAGGCTGACGGTGACACCACCGCTCTGGGTGGCGGTATAGAGGTACCAGATGTTCGGGCCCCTCTCACAGTCGCCGGGACCATCGAACGTCGCCGATGTAGTGTCGAACGCCAGGTTCGTTACGTTACCGACCGACGTTGCGTTCGCACAATTATTATTGGCTGGAGCGCCCACAGCGAGATTTGCCATACCGAGCAGTAACGTCAGCACACAAACCAACAATACCTTTGGTTTAAATCTTTTCATAATTTAAGTTCTCCTGAAAAAAGAATTTTTTTTCCAATTTTGAAACACTTTTTCCGTACACCAGATGCTCTGTGAGGAATAAAGATTCAAAAATGATAGAAAAAAATGTTGACACTCCTCACTAAGTCTATTGTTTACAAGCAATAAGATACCACATTATCGCCCTAAAAACAAGGAAAAACTCCAGATTATCCCGTTTTTTTTTGTTTGTTGAAGCACATATTTAGTAACTTTCTGTGTAGCAAGCAGATACACAACCACATTGGCGAAATTCAGCTTTACTTCCGGTAGGTTTTTTGGGGATTATAGACCTTATCTGCGATAAATTTCAGCTTTTTGTCTTTGTTTTTCTTCAATGCGCGGTAAAAGCAGGACCGATAACCAACGTGGCATTGGCCGGCATCGACTGCTACTTTTAGAATCAGGCTGTCCTGGTCACAATCGACCAGTATCTGTTCTACTTTTTGGACGTGGCCGCTCTGCTCCCCTTTCTTCCATAGTTTTTGTCGCGACCTGCTGAAGTATGTGGCATAGCCGGTCTGGGTTGTCATATCAAGTGCCTGACGGTTCATATAAGCGACCATTAATATCTGGCCGGTCTGGCTGTCCTGAGCTGCAACTGTTATCAGACCGTTATCATCGAATTTCGGTATAAACTCCGCGCCCTCCTCTATGTCTTCTTTGGTACCCACCTGTTTAGTCTCCTAAATTGTTATTTTTAGTGTCTTGCAAATATAAATTTTAACCGTTATTATCAGCAAAAACAAGTCTTTATCAAAGGCAAACTACTTCAATGCCCAAGACGAAAACTGAGAAAAGTAAATACGTTTTCCTGTTTCTGCGTATTGCGGTGGTTGCCGTTGGCGTCATTTGGGCGATAGTGTGGGTATCTCGTGGACAGAGGTGGAGTAATTTAGCGTCGATTTTTGCTCGAATGAATTTGGGGGTTTTTGCTGTAACACTCAGTATTTTTTTCTTCTGTCAGGTAATGGTGGGATTTCGATGGTGGCTGTTGCTTAGAACTCAATCTATCTTTATAGATTTTTGGGCTGCCATTAGACTCAATTTCTTAGGCTGGTTTTACAATAATTTTATGCCGGGTTCGGTGGGAGGTGATTTGCTTCGGGCCTGGTACGTTACAAAACACACCGATAAAAGGTTCGAGGCGGCTTTGAGTGTATTTGTTGACCGGATTATTGGGTTGTTAAGCACATTGATAATCGCATTCTTTTTCTACGTCTTTTTCCTGCGAGGTAAGACAGAGGCACTCACTTTCAAGGGCCCCAGCCGTTTTCTTACTGTTTTTGCTGAATACAAATGGCTTATTATTTGTGCGATTGGAGTGTTGGCAGGAGTTTTTTGCGGACTGTTGTTGCACAAGCGGAGCCGGGTTTTGCTGCGAGCGGCCTGGTTGCATATTCGAATCCACAGCGTCAGGACGTTTGAAAAGCTTAAAGATGCGACACTTATTTACTGCAGCAAACCGCTGACAATTCTTGCGGCCTTTGGGCTGACTGTTTTTTTGCAGATTATAACGATAACAGGTTTCTGGTTTCTTGGGAAAAGTCTTGGGATTACCGCCGGCCTCAAATATTACTATGTTTTTTTCACACTAACCTGGGTGTTGGGAGCACTGCCTGTCAGCATCGGTGGGGCTGTCGTAGTGGAAGGCACACTCGCCTACCTTTTTGTCCATTATGCCGGTGTCGAAGCAGAGGCGGCATTTGCTCTGGCCCTCTGCCAGCGGATAGTATGGATGATTACTTCACTGCCGGGGGCGGCCATACATTTGATTGGCGCACATTTGCCGAAAGACTTTTTTGTTGACTTTGATAAGCCTGCAAATTAAACTGGGGTGTTTTGGATAAGAAGCCGTGTTGTAAGCGGCTTTGGTTGTACGAAAACCGATAAATTGATAATAATCAGGGGCTGTTTCTAATAGTATTCCATGGCGGGACGGTTTAAAAAATACTTTTTTCGTGGATTAGCGATATTATTGCCGACTATTCTGACAATATGGATATTCGTCTTTGGGTACGGATTCATCCAGGATAAAATCAGTATCCATATAAATCGTGGTCTGGTTCGCTTGACAATGTTGGTTAAGGGGCTTGAGTGGGACGACCAAAATAATGAACTCATCAAAGAAGTCTGGATCAATTTCTGGATTAATGGATGGGGCTCCATAGCTGGCTTTCTGATAGCTCTGATTGCCGTTTGTGTAGTGGGCGCATTATTGGCCAGTGTCGTGGGCAGGACCCTGTGGAGAATGATCGAAAAGTTCATAATGAACACGCCCGTTTTAAGTAAGGTTTATCCTTATGTGAAACAGGTTACTGATTTTTTGTTTGCACAGGAAGAGAAGGACAGGCTGCCCTTCTCAAGGGTCGTTGCAGTCGAGTATCCGCGAAAAGGTATATGGTCTGTGGGTTTTGTTACAGGCTCCGGACTTGAAAAGGTCGTGGACAACGTCAGAAAGGAATTTCTTACGATTCTTATACCCACTTCGCCGACGCCCTTTACCGGCTTTGTAATAATGGTGCCGAAGAAGCAGACCATAGATTTAGATATGACAATAGAGGAAGCATTGAGATTTACCGTCAGCGGCGGGGTTATCGCGCCGGATCAGAAGCAGGGGATGGATGCTTTACCGGGGCCTGATTCCGAAGGTCAAGAATAAAAATGGATTGTGTTTTCGAAGAAAATTAGCAATATGCAAAGTTGTTAAGGAGAATAATCTTGCTTTTTACAATCACTGGTAAGCACATCGAAATAACGGAAGCTATCAGAAGTCACGCAGAAGAAAAAACTTCCAAGCTTCCCAAATACTACAGTAGTATAAATCAGGTTGAAGTGATTATTGACGGCAGTCAAGGTGGTAATACCAGCGTGGAGATAATTGCCAGGGGCGAACACAGCAAGGTTTTCGTTGGCACCGAAACGGGTGAAGATGCTTACCGCTGCATTGATATGGCTGTCCATAAACTTGAACGGCAGCTCAGAAGAAGAAAGGGCAGGGAACGAGATGATAAACACAAAGGCGGCCCAGAGTTTACAGAGTTTACAGAGCTAACCTAGTATAATTTTGGTCGGATAAAATGAAATTTGCAGATTTTTTCTGTTTTAAGGCAACAGTTCCGGAACTGCAGGCACGCGACCGTAACGGTGCAATAGCAGAGATAGTTTCATCACTTGATAAAGCCGGCAAGCTCGGAAAGGACAAGTGTAAAGAGATTACCAGGGCGGAGATAAAAAGAAAGAAGGAAGCGAGCACGGGGATGGGTAAAGGCGTTGCCGGGCCTCATGTGAAGCACAAATATGTTAAAGATGTGATTGCCGCGATAGGACTGATCAGTGCCGGTATTGATTTTTCCGCTCTCGACAAGCAGCCGGTTTATTCGGTAATACTTTTAATCAGTCCTGCCCATGAGCCGGACAAACATTTGCAGGCGATGGAGAATGTTTTCAGGCATTTGCAGCAGGAAAAGTTCCGTAAGTTTCTAAGGCAGTGCCGAAGCCAGGAGCATATTGAAGACCTTCTCAGAGAGGCTGATGAAAATTCGTCTTTGTAGTATGGTAATAGTGTTAGGGACGTGTAGCGTAAGGCCCTGAGTCTGAAAATGCAGGCAGAGCAGGATTCATTGGAAAAAGTGGTTTGCGAAACGGAAGTTGAGATAAAAAACGCGGACGGCCTTCATATGCGCCCCGCAATGCAGTTTGTTGATATTGCAAACCAGTTTGATAGTGATATTACCGTCAGCAACAACGAAACTGAGGTGGACGGCAAGAGTATCATGCAGATGAGTATGCTCGCTGCGACTTGTGGGACCAAACTAAAAATCAAGGCTGAAGGTTCCGATGCTGCCAAAGTAATCGGTGCTTTGCGAGAGCTCGTGGAAGAGAAATTGTTCGGTGAGCCGGCACCGTGAAATTGATTCCGCCGCAGGCGGTTCTACGATATTGACTATTGGTTATTGAATATGGAAATAAAAAAGGGGATAGCTGTTTCGCCGGGCATTTCTATTGCCAAGGCGCTGATTCTTGATTCCGAGGAATACCGCATTCCCCGCCGTTCAATAAAAGCTTCAGAACGGACGACTGAGATTCAACGGGTGAGAAATGCCTTCAAGGGTGCTATCGGCGAATTGACCGAACTTGAGGCGGCACACGGCAAGGCCGAAAGCAGTAAGATAAAAGATATTTTTGCCGTGCATCTGCGTTTCCTGCACGACAGAAGCCTGCGAAAGAGGATAACCGATTTGGTGCACTCCGAATTGGTAACGGCAGAGTACGCCGTATCCATTACCCTTCGTGAAATTGCATCACATTTCAGCAAGGAAAAAGATTCTTATATCAGTGAACGGGCGGCGGACATTTACGATATTGAAAGGCGTCTGCTCATACAGCTTCTTGACAGGAAGCGCGAGGATGTCGGGCATCTGACCGAAGAGGTTACCATTATTGCTCGGGAATTGAGCCCTATTCAAACCGCCGGCTTCAACAGGAAGTTTGTCAAAGGTATTGCCAGCGATGCCGGCGGACGAACCAGCCATGCCGCCATTGTTGCTCGCTCTTTAGGTATTCCTGCGGTGGTGGCACTCGAAGACCTTACCGAGTCCGTCAACGGCGGAGACAACGTCATTATCGACGGCAATCGCGGCATCGTCATTGTCAATCCGGACCACCAGACAATCCAGCAGTACCAGGAATACTCTAAGGAGTTTGCAGAGCTTGAGCATAAGCTCGATGCGATAAGAGAAAAGCCGGCGGTAACTCGCGATGGTGTGAAAATCACATTGTTGGGCAATATCGAATTTCACGATGAGGCCGAGGCGGTCCTGCAAAAAGGAGGCCAGGGTGTAGGGTTATACCGTACAGAGTATCTGTATCTTAACAGGCAAACCGAGCCAACAGAAGAAGAGCATTATCAGGCTTATGCCGAGACTGTCAGTGTTCTTCAAGACAGACCTGTGGTAATAAGGACTTTGGACCTTGGTGCGGATAAATATACGCAAAGGAAGCGTTTCGCACCTGAGCCGAACCCGTTTTTGGGGCTGAGATCTATCAGATTTTGCCTGCAGAATCTTATGATGTTCAAAACGCAGTTGCGTGCGATTATGCGGGCCTCGGTCCTCGGTGATGTCAGGATTATGTTTCCGCTGATTACAAATCTGCAGGAGGTGATGCAGGCAAAGATGATTTTACGGGATGTTATGGATGACCTCGACGAAGAATCCATAGCATACAATAAGGATATTCCGATAGGCATTATGATTGAAACGCCGTCGTCGGCTTTGACTGCTTTTTCGCTTGCCAGGGACGTAGATTTTTTCAGTATCGGTACAAACGACCTTACTCAATATACGTTAGCCGTTGACAGGGGCAATGAGTTGGTCTCTCACCTGTATTCGTCGGCGGACCCTGCGGTGCTTCGGCTTATCAGGACGGTTATTCAGGATGCCCACAAGGCACAGATAGACATCAGCGTTTGCGGGGAGATGGCTTCTGAGCCGGAGCACATTATGCTGCTCTTGGGAATGGGCATTAGAACGCTTTCGCTTACTGCACCGATGATACCGGAGATAAAGCAGATTATCCGCTCGGTAACCGTGGAGGACTGCAACAACGTGGCCAGAAAGGTACTTGGGATGAACTCCGAAAGGCAGATTTCAAACTACCTCCGTGCTGCCGCAAGAAAAATCCTGCCCGAGGCATTTTGATTGATGTGTGGTTCAACGTAGGGCCGCCCCCCTCGCCTCAATGCCTGTTAGCCCCCGGCACTGTCGGGGGTCATTCCGAACAGATACTTACGTGCCTATAAGGCACCGCGGCAATCTCAAATAATGCTTAGCCCCGCCACCTGTGGGCGGGGTTGTTTTTGTATTTAGACCCGCAATTTATTGCGGGGTCATTGTTTAGCCGTCGTCGGCACGACGACGCACCAATTCTTGCCCCACACAAAATAGGCCACTGCCGTAATTTGGTGCGGGGGCATTTCGACCGAAGTGATGCGCAGCATCGCAAAGCGGAGAAATCTGGTTTTCGATATAGACCGGAAAAGGTAGCGACTGTATTAAGTGCCTATCCGAATAACCCTTCATCCTTTGTCATTCTGAGGCGAAGCCGAAGAATCTGGCCAACGAAGAGTCCCGATACATCGGGGTGCAAACTGCCTACTTCTTTGCTATCTTAACAGTATCATCGACTCTCGAACCTTTTTCCGTGTAGGACTTAGCGCATTCGCAAGAGATTTTAGTCTCTGCAAGTGGCCGTCGCACTGAGGACAAAGCTACTCCCGCCTTCAGTGCTGTCATTATACCAACAGCCTCAGGATAGTTTTCTGCAATAAAGAGCTTGCCCGGCCCAAACGGCAGTTTCCCAAGCTCATTTCTCATCCGGTTGCGGTTTTCTTTAACAGCGATTACCGGTATCCCTTGTTCCATCGCCGCAAGTGTTGGCAATCCCACACAACCATCCGGTATGACCAAACAAGATACATCCGCAGCAGTCAATACCCCCGGATGCGTGAAAACCATTTTGTCCGTTATAATTCGAGGGCTTCGGTGAAGTCCCTTCAAAACGCAGTGTAGAAAACAGGCAGATACCGCCTCCGCAGCCATCCGTGGGTCAACTACACCCATCCGAAGGTTTAACATCTCAATAGATTCCAACATAGGCGCATGTGCCGCTGGAACACCGAACAACATAGTTATCGCATGAGTAAGCATCGCCTCTACCCCTCCCCAGGGATTAATCATTTCTCCATGGCTCTGGAAATATTCTATCTGAAGCTCTTTAGGAACATCTACCATCGTTGCCAGGGCTACAGCATCGTATTTAGATTTATGCTGATGCAATACTTCACATAGTTGCTCAAAGGATTCGATTCGGCCCACTGCCCGACCTGAAGTAGAATACTCTGCACGCATTTGTATCGGTTGGTCCATCTCTATTACTTGTGGACAATCTAAACCTAACGTAGCACGAGCGGCAGAAGCAGCGTTAATTGCAAAATCTGAAATTCTACTATCAGGGTGCTTGTCAATTACCAGCATTACACGGTTCGCTCGAACTTTTTGCAAGCCAACCGTTCCCATCAATAGCTGCGCAATAACACTCCCTTCAACATATAAGCCATTCTCCGGCAGCTCATTTATGTCAGATGCGTTCACAACATTTGGATGAGTTATCAGCGTATCACAAGCAACAGCCAACAACCTTGCCGCAGGGCCGGCGTCACCCGCATGCCCGCCTATCTCCGCACCTATTCCCGTTGGCACTATCATCACCGCGTTAAACTTGCCGCTGTTTTCAATTTCTCTTGGAGTAAAATCAAAGATAGATGTCGGCTGTGGTATGGATAATTTGTTTGTTCCTTTAAGAACACCCAGTTCACAGTGGTATCCATCAGAATTACTCTGCGTTACCGCAAATCGTACAGGGATTTCGTCACTGTCAAGATGTTTGCTGAGTGCTTCTCTGAAATATCTTAGCAAAGAAAGGTTATCTTTTACTGTAGGTATGTTGATTTCCCGCTCAGTCAACAGCATATCAAATCCTTTCTATAAACTGCGCCCTGCATCCATTCGCACCAAACCACTCCTTGGTTATCTTTTCAGCGGCTTTCTCGTCAAACGACTTGCACGAGAATATATTAACATAAACAGCTTCTAATAAGTCTAACGTATGTATAACAATGGAACTTGTTAATATAAACTGAACAGCAGAAGACCCTTTTGTGTGCGGCGAAGTTTGCCTCTTTTCAGGTGGAAGGCCCACATCATCCCAAAAATACCGCTCGCACTTTTGCATTTTAATTGCTTTACACAGCTTCTCAAAATAACCATCCAGACTCGTCCTGTTAAACTTAGACACATCACAGCCGTGCAAATCTATTATCAACTCAAAACCATAAGGTTTCTTCAATGTTTTCATTCTAAAAAAAATCCTACCCAAAAAAATTACCGGGATTACATTTAACAAAGCGAGCTACTCCGGCATGCTCACCTTCATTAGAAACCAGTTCCTGTAAGAGGTTTTTTGACTCCCTTAAAGCCTCTCGATTAACTGGTTTAACCTTTTGAACACTTTTCATGATCACTAAAACACGGACTGTGCTTTTAATTATCTTTAATCTTTTTCTTTCAAGCCTTCTCTCTTTTAAATTATAAACCTCGATAGACTTATCGCCGCACGGATCATCTTTATCTAGCGCAAAGATCTCTCCTTTAAAATTATAGCCAAAATACAATTCTGGATCATCATAACATGGATCAATTAAAAGTGTATATTCTTTTTTTATATCTTCATTATGTGACATCGCCCGAGTAGATTCATAGCGAAGTGGAAATTTAATGGACTTGCCCTTAGCAGGAAGTTCACGACGATCGTCCCACAAGGGTTTGTCTATTCTCATCTGATTACAGTGTGTACATGCAGGATATAAGTTTTCCCATTTGTAACCCAACCAGTAATATCCAGGATGATCCATTCGTTTAGCTACTTTGCCTTTGGGACGATAATGTTCAACATCCCAATCTATACCAAGCAAAAATTTCTCGCAATATGCACATTTATAATTAAAAAGTTTTTCCAATGCTATTCTAACCTCATTTTTGTCTGCATAAATATTTCCATCCCATTTATGTTTTCTCTTTTCTTTAATAGCTGTCTTTGTGGCAGCTTTTGCTTTTTTAAACCATTCTTTTGATGGTCTGATTTGGCGCCTATTTTCATCTCTTCTCTGACGATTAATATATATCATAATTGTTCCAAGCTATAGTTGGTACTTTTTGATTAATGCACGTATTTTTTTATCTACTTTGCTTTCTTTGCCTTCAAGTATTTCCCCTGCCTCTAATTCTTTTCTTAAAGATTTCAATTTTGCTTTCTGTGATTTTGTTCTTTTAGATGGAGAAATAGAAGCCAATTTGCGATAACGACAAAGCATCTCACTGGTTTCTGGTGAATATATATCAGAATCAAACAAGTTTGCATTTCTAATCATCTCTTCGACTGAACACCTCTGAAAATCAGGAATATTATTGAGGAATACTCTCTTTCCCTCCCTTTTTAGTGAGATGACCTCTGAAGGTTTTACGCCTAATGCAACCAAAGGACTATGTGTAGTCGTTATAATCTGGAGTTCTGGACATATCTTGCCGAGTCGGTTTAGCAGATTTATCTGCATAGAAGGATGAAGATGTTGTTCGATCTCATCAATTAGAACTATTCCTTCTATACCACCGGAATCAGTAATACAGCCAGCTTTCATAGCCCAAGCATAAAGGTCAAGTATCCAATTAAATGTCATTCGATAACCATCGGCCCAACCTTCTAATGGAATTTCCACTCCGATCGTTGGACCCGAAACAGTAATTCCTCCGCCTTTTGGCAGATTAAACCTGTCAGACAGTTTTAGTCCCAATGCTTTTTTGATTCCATTCATTGTTCTATTGTAAAACTCGTTTCCACGGTAATCTCGTAATCGACGCATAGTTAACTCTGTACTTATTAAAGATTCTTCGTACCAAAAAAGAGTGTATACGGAGTCGATAATTCTATAACCCCTCTTTATATCTGAACCTTCTGCAGATCTTCCCGCACCGTAGCCACATAGCAATAACTTTTCAGGCTGATCCCCTTCCCAGCTTTTGTCCTTGATGGCATCCCCACTTTTTATTCTTTCAAGTTTAGTTGTCACAATTGTAGCATTAGAACCACCATCTTCAGGGGACAAATCAATTGTTATTGTGGCATCAGGCTTATTTCTTGAAACCAAGGTACCCACTGGCTCAGTGATAAGTCCGAAGGCGTCCTCTTCATCTGATAAACCAATCGCAATACATCTAAGCAGCGTTGTTTTACATGTCCCATTTCTTCCAACAATAACTGTTCGCATTCTAGGCAGTAACTTATTTCTACTGGTTGTTTTTTTTGTGAAATCTAAAGTTTCATTGCCAAATCCACGTATGTTTTCAAGTTGTATTTTTGTTATGTACATAATCATATCCTTAAAAAAAATGCCGTTTCGAGATGATACATTGCAATCTGGCCTTTGTAAAACTATAATTTCAGAACTTATAGGCGGTTATAAATAGCAAAACCGCTCAGTTGGAAAGGAATTTGAATGAAAAATCGCAATCAAAGGCTATTGGTAAGTATACGGGGAAAGAAAGAGGCACTTGCTGCCGTTAAAGGTGGTGCTCATATTGCAGATGTCGAATATCCAGCTTCTGCATTGGGAACTCCATATCCATTAAATATTCAGGCTGTCCGTAGGGCTTTGCCCAAAAACATCGCTGTTTCAACAAATATCGGCGAAGAGCAAGTGGGCAGGGCAAATGCTTGTCAAGCCGCTCTCGGTGTTGCCTTGGCCGGAGCGGATATTGTTAAACTTGGCCTTGCAAAAATGTCTCTTTGTGAGGCTAAAGAATTTGGCCCGGCTCTTGTCCGCACAGTGAAAAAATGGTTTCCTAAAAAGCAGTGTGTACCAGCTTTATTCGCCGATGAAAGATTGGCAAAATGGTACATTGACCCAATCAAACAAGGCCCTGACTTAGCCAAACACATGAAAGCTGATGGTCTATTAATCGACACTTTTGATAAAGGCTTTGGTATGGGACTGATGGACTACTATAAGCTGGCTGATATTAGACGCTTTGTAAAGAAATGTCATGACAGAAAACTGGAGGCTTGGCTTGCAGGCAGTATAGGTATTGATGAACTGCCCAGATTATGGGAAGCTGGTGTTGATGTAATATGTGTTCGAGGTGCAGCTTGTAAAAAAGGAACTGGCCCTGGCCGATTCGGTGAAGTGAATACTAAACTGGTAAAAGAATTAGTCAATACTATTCCAAGATGAAAAAGAAAAAAGATGGATATTTAAATGGAGCTCGGGTTTATCTATCAGGACCGATGGATTTTGTAGCTTCTCGTGCTGAGGAAAAGAAAAACGGCTGGCGGGTACGTGTAAAGCAGTTCCTTCAATCCTATGGAGCGATCGTCTTTGATCCGTGGGAAAAACCCAAAGTACGTGGTTTACATGAGTACGGTAAAGAAGATGTGGCTTCGATAAAGACCAGAGAAAAATGGACGTTTGAAGACTCAAAAAAGGGGGCAAAAATACGTGCTGAATGTGCTCAGTCTTTTTGGGAAACCATGCACATAGATTTGAGAATGATAGATATAAGTGATTTTGTCATCGCCTACTGCCCCACCAATATATACAGTGTAGGCACTCCGCATGAAATTGTGGTAGCAAGACAACAGCATAAGCCTGTTTTATTTGTAACCACGCCTGTAATATTTTCTGCTCTTGACAAACTTGTAGAGCATTTGAGCAATATCGGTGATAAAGAAGGTAAAAGGTTGCTTGGTGCACTTATTAAGCAGGTTCCCATCAAACCAAATGCACGGGGAATACCGAGCCTTTGGTATATGCCACTTATAGGCGGAGATAATTTTTTTGATGGTTTTGGCTTTTCTGAGTTTAAGAATCAATTTAAATGGTCGTATTCTCCTTCAGATGAACGTGAAAAAAATTATCGCCCCAGATGTTCTTTGCTAAAGTTTCTTACAAAACTGAATGAAAAGATGCCCAAACGATGGAATCCCCGCTTGGAAAAATTTGAACAAGACGATGATTGGTTACTGTTTTCAAATCAGTGTTAATCCGTGTCCAACTTTCCTGCGCAATCCGCGCCTAAAAAATCAGTGTAAATCCTGTCTAAAAAAACTTCGTGTTAATCCGTGTCAATTCGTGGCTAATAGCTCTCTTCATAGGTGGCTAAAACAAAATCCGTGGTTTAAAATAGGTAAAATATCCACGTTTTTTCAATCAAAAACGCTGATACCTCAGAACAAAAATTAAATTTTTCAAAAATTTTTATCTTCCTTTCCCAAAACGAGTTACGAGCGACGAGCGACGAGAAACGGTTATATTTTCGTATCAAACGTGCAGCTACGTCTAATTATAGAGGCACTTGCTTTGGAGTTTACCCGAGTTTATCCGAGTTTATCCTCGGGTGTACTTACACGGCTCTTCTGCCGGGGAGTGTGTGCTGACTTGCTTTTGAGTTTATCCTTGGTGTGTGCTGACTTGCTTGTCTGCCGGGGGTCGGGGGCCTCCGGCAAAAAGAAGCCAAACTCTAAACTTGTCCTGAGCGGAGTCGAAGGGCCAATGACCGTTTAACCAAATTGACCATATTAACTAAATTAACCAATGTCGCAGATCCGCCGTCGTATGGCGGAAACCATGAACTATGAACAATGTACCACGAACTATGAACACCGGCCCCCGCACAAACCGCTTATCCAGCCTAACTTGTCAATCAATTATGACCTCAATTATGCAAAACAAACCCAATTTGCTGGATGCTCAAATGAACGTAACTTCTATTTTAACAAGGGATTATGAAAAATTTATCCCGCTGGCGGGGCAAAAAAACAAACCCAATTCAAACCCAATCAAACCCAATTTCAAACGCCCACAGAGCCAGTCGTGCCATTCGTCTCTGTTGGTTAGTTATAATTGTTTCATGACAGAACTATTGATTATAGGCTCTTCGCATGACGTCAAGCTCACCGGCGCCGCGCACACAGCGTCCGTGTTCAGCCGCTGGTTAGCTCTCAGCTTCGACTGTTTATTGTTCAAGAACTTCCATTCTTTCTGTCTGAAGGTTCCCGTTGAAGCAGGTCACGTGAAAACGCTTGAAGAAGCCAAGTAGCTCAGATATCGGAATTTTTCCTGAGAACTCAGTGACAAGCAATGAGCTGCCTTTACCGGACGCCTTTTGGTTGATGCTGTCTATGTCTTCGCCGTAATCATCGGAATCCACTGCATAGACCGAAACCCTCACTTTGGGACGCTCAATAGAGGCAGTTGACAAAAAGAAATCGAAGCCGACCGGCCAGAAGCCCTCAGGTACATTAAGCCGTTTTGCCAGACCAGTTAATTTCTTCCCTTCAGCGATGTCAGTTGAAGCGTTACCTCTGTAGTCACAGTATTGTGTGTGTTCAATCTTTGGGTCAAACATATCAAATCTCCACAAGGTTATTAAATAACGTCGTGCTGCTCTCGCGCGCGATTTACCGCACTGCCGAGCCGCCACTGGTTCGGTACTTAGGACTGGTAAAGAAATTAGGTTTCGTTTTGGCTCCAGCGAGGACAAGGCTGGCAAGGAAGCAAAACACAGGCCTACTGGTTGGTAGTCCGAGTTTTGCTGACACCGCCAGCCGAAGCCGCAGCCAGCCAAAAATGGAAGATAATTTATTTACAAGTCCTTAGTATTGGTGGGCTAAAGTGCCACCCTACAATCTTAGCGTTTTGTCAAGGGATGCTTCCATTTCTTCTTCATGGAAGCTTTCCCTAATAATCCGAGCAAGCCTTAACTTTCAAAATATACACCACCGTTTACGAGGGCCTTTCTTAGATTACGGTAGCTCAACTCACGCGTTCCGCAGTTCTTAGCTGCGCAGAGGGCCGCTGCTGTGCCTGTCGCCTGTCCTTGTCCCATACAGCTTACAGTGTTTCTGGTGGACATGTGGGCTCTACGGTCGGAGGTTATCAACATGCCGGCAGCAAGAAGATTCTGGACTCCAGCTACACGCAGTGCCCTATAGGGTATTCCGTATGTGCCGCCGTCTTTGACTTGGTAGCGGGGCGCACTGTCATGAAACCCGTAAACCATGATCTCGTCATCAAAGTGCCTGCCTTCGATAACATCTTCATGTGAGATGTCATAGTCGCACGTAATCAGTCTGCCTCGTCGGATGCAAAGCTTGGGGCTCGTCCGGGCGATGAACGCCTTCTCACAACCTGGGACATATTCCCTGAACAGCTCGATGGCCTTGGCCTGCCGCTTTCTCAGCTCCAATTCCGCTTTCGCCACTTCATCTCTGTTGGTCGGACTGACCGGCATTTTTAAATTCAGCTTGATGAACATAAAATAGTTGTCGTGCACGGTGGTCGTGACCGTTGACATACCGATCTTGGCCGCCTCTTCTCTGAACCCGGCAGGCAGCTTCACCGTCCTGCCCTGGATTCGCACGATTTGCCCATCTTTGCCGCTGCGCCAGCCTTCAGCCTGTTGGTAAATGGCGTCGTGCGATTTGAGAAATTCATAATACTTATCAATGCTGACATTGCCGACGCCGATGCTGTTTACGACCGAGTAATCATTCGGCTCGGTATAATCGGCACCGGCATAAGCGGACAGATCACCGTAGGCCGTGCAGTCCACAAAGCATTTCGCGTAGAACGCCTCCCTTCCGGAGCGGCTCTCTGCTATCACGCCCTTAATCCGGGAGCCATCCATTATTGCTCCGGCCAGAAGCGTATTGACACAAACGAAAACGCCCGCTTCGACAAGCATCTCGAATGTGACGAGTTTATATATTTCCGTGTCAATCGCGGTGCAAACCGAATCGAAATCGTAACCTTTGGACATCTCGGCGTGGCCCGACGTGCCACCGACCTTCATAAGGCGGTCGATAATCTCCTGTGGAATCCCTCGCACAACTTGACGCTTCTTGACGCCGGGGAAGGCCTTCCATAGGTTATAGAAGCTGTGAAGCGCGGTGCCGCCTTCTGTTACTGTTCCGCCTGGATAACCCTTTACCTCTATCAATGCCGTCTTTGCGCCCTGACGTGCTGCGGCTAAGGCCGCCACGACCCCTGCCGTGCCGCCACCTGCTACGACGACATCGAACTTCCTGACAGGCAATTTTTTTGCCGGCTCCTCGTAATAATTCGTAGGTTGGTTCCTTGTCCCTGCCGGATTGCCTTGCGCAAAGCCGGCTTGAGCCCCAATT
>SDBS01003120.1_pt1 | contig 16234 bp, 15 predicted proteins | sample 2277091 | NCBI WGS metagenome assembly SDBS01 (sample SAMN10404972, study PRJNA504765) | marine sediment metagenome | isolation source: marine sediment core GS10_PC15, 163 cmbsf | place: Arctic Ocean: Southern Knipovich Ridge | collected 2010 | reverse complement strand
TACGCTTACGTATTAGATTTTGTTGAACGTGGCAAGTCATCAACGGTACGTGGACGTCAGGGAATTATAGTTACAGCACTTGGAGAAGAACGATTAACAATTCTTGAAATTCTTGGAGTAGAAGACTCTGAATTTGAGGTTGGTGAGAAAATTTACATTGGAAAGGAAGGAAGAACCAAAGTACAATCTGTCTTAGGTAAGATGAACTATGAAAGAATTTCACAGACTGCACAAACTGAGCTTCCTGGTGTAGTAGACAAAATAGTTGCAGAAAATGAAAAAAGATTTGTTGATTATCTTAACAATGCCCAACCACTAACTCCTAGGATACACGCACTAGAACTAATTCCTGGAATTGGGAAAACGTACATGATGGTAATGCTAGAAGAGCGTGAGAAACAAAAGTTTGAAAGCTTTGATGATATACAAAAACGGGTTGGATTAAAGGAGCCAATAAAACAAATCACAAAAAGAATTATGGAAGAAATTACAGGCCAGACTCGAATGAATCTCTTCGTTAAGCGATGAAAAAGAGACAAAGACTCGGCCAGCACTTTTTAATCTCACAAACCGTTGCAAAAAAAATAGCAGAATCTGCAGGCATTACAAAAAAAGATGTTGTGCTTGAGATAGGAACTGGTAAAGGAATTCTTGTTCCGCTATTATGTGAGAATGCAAAAAAAGTAATCTCAATTGAATCTGATTATACTTTGTACAAAAATGCAAAAGAAACGTTTTCAGATATTGATAATCTGGAACTCATGTATAGTGATGGTTTCAAATCAAGTCACAAACTCTCGATCTTTGTATCTAATCTTCCATATTCAAAGAGTAGAGATGCAATGGAATGGCTTATTCAAAAAAAATATTCTAGAGCAGTAATTATGGTTCAAAAAGAGTTTTACGAAAAACTAGTTGCAAAGGGAAAAAATCGTAAAGCAATTTCTGTTTTAGTAAATCATTCAGTCGACATTGAAAAAATTATCAATGTTAACAAAACCAATTTTAATCCCCCACCTAAAGTTGATTCGGTAGTATTACGATTGAAAAGAAAAAAGACCATATCCAAAGAACTGATTCAAACAACAAACAAACTCTTTTCATATAAAAGAAAAAATCTTAAAAATATTCTCAAACAATTTGGAAAAAATATAGAGTCTGAAAAAAGATTAGAAGACTTGAGCGGAGATGAGATAATTAATATTGCAAAACAAATTATCAGAAAGTGAATCATACAAGCCTGCAGAAGACACTTATTTTTTGGCAGACTATATCAAAAATGAAAAAGGTCAAACTGCGCTAGATATGGGAACTGGATCAGGTTACCTTGCAGAAATTTTATCAAAAAATTTTTCATTCGTTGTTGCAACCGATATTGATTTTGATTCATTAAAATCCCAAAAATCTAAATTTCCATTTATTATTTGTTGTAATGCTGCAGATGCATTACGACACGAGTTTGATCTTATAGTTTGTAACATGCCGTATCTCCCATCTGAGCAAATTCAAGATCAGACAACAGATGGTGGTCATGAAGGAGTAGAGATACCACTAGGAATAATAAAATCTGCAAAAAAATGTCTTAAAAAAAACGGTAAGATTTTATTTCTTACCTCCTCGTTAGCAAATTATCATAAATTATTAGAACAAACTGAGTCGTTAGGATTTGATGTAAGCATTTTAGTCAGAAAAAAACTGTTTTTTGAAGAATTACTTTTAGTTGAAGCTAGAAAGTAAAATTATTTTTGCCGTCTCATCTGGAATATCAACTCAAATGATAAAGACATTTTAGAATCAGATGAATATGCCGTTTTGGCAATCGCGTTTGCAAAAGATGAAAGACCTAAAACATTGACAATATTATAATGATTAATTTTTCCTTTACAACTGAACCAGCAAAGGCAATAGTAATCAGGATTGTAGACTAAGCAAATATTTAGTAAAACCTAAGTATGGTTTTGAGGCTAGGGGTCAGGGGTATAACTGTAGGACATTGTTATAATGTCCAATGTCCTACACTATATCCTGTGTTATGTTATGTGAATATTTCTTAAAACATTAGCGGCAAGATGCACTTTAGATAAACTTTACAGTTAGTACAAAACGAATTTTTAGGCACAAAAAATCTATGAATTAAGAATCATTCTGTTTTAATTTTTTCAAATCCTTTAATTCTGAATAAATTGATTTCAATGTTACATCAATTGATTGCAATGCCCACAATATTTTATCTGAATTAACGTCTTTAATCATACCATTTTCACAATTTTTTATGTCATACTATGAATTAAGAATTTAGAAGAAATGAACTTTCGTTGTGCTAGTTATTCAAGAAAAGAATTTACTAACGGAATTCAACTTCATAGGCAATCTTCTTGTTACAGTATTTGGGCATCATATACTTGTAAAAATAATTGGCTTCATTTCTTCCATATTTTTCTATGATGTAACATATTGCATCTAGAAATTCCATTTTTGCTAATTTGAAAAATTCCTTACTGCCAATGTCAATATCAAAACGTTTCACCCAACTTTCATACATGGTTTTGAAAAGTCATGCCTAGTTTTCTGTGGAAAGGTCAATCTTTGATTACATTTTACCTAGAAAGTAGATACTATGAATTAAGAATTTTTAGAAATCAACAAACAAACTATTTTGCTAGGATCTTCTTGGCAAGCTGAGCGATTGCATCGGCCATCTGGCTTGTCTTTGCATTACCACCAATATCATATGTCACATATTTTCCTTCATTGATTACCTGTTCTGTGGCATCAAATATTGCATTTCTTATTTCTGGTTCTCCCAGATATTCTACCATCCATGCTCCTGATAAAATAGATGCAGTAGGATTGACTTTATCCATTCCCTTATACTTTGGTGCACTTCCATGTGCTGGCTCAAACATTGCATATGTATCACCAATATTTGCAGAATATACACATCCAATAGAACCAATATTTCCAGAGGCACACTCTGAAATAATATCCATAAACAAATTAGTACTCACTAAAACAGAATTGTTGAATCGCTCTGGATTTTTTACAAGCTGTTGCGTCATATTATCAATATAGTATTCCTCAATTTCTATTCCAGGATTTTCTTTTGCTGATCTTTCAACTTCTCCCCAGAATATACCATCAGTTTCTTTGAGAATATTGCGCTTTGTAATGGCAACAATTTTTTTTAAATCATACTTTTTTGCCCATTCAAAGGCAGATTTTGCAATTCTTTGACATCCTTTTCTAGTTATCTTTCTTATTGCAATTGCCGAATCCTCTGAGGTCTTAAACTCAATTCCCGCATAGAGGCCTTCTGTAGCCTCTCTAAAACACACAAAATCCAGTTTTCTATCAGGAGATAATCTATCGTAGGTTTTGATTGGTCGTACATTGGCATACAAATTGAATTTCTGACGAGTTGAAACAGCTACACTTCTAGGTGCGTCAGGTCTAGGAATTGTAGTTGTCGGCCCTTTGAAGCAGGCATCGCTTTCTTCCATAATTTTTGCCGTCTCATCTGGGACGTATGTTGCACCACCATGTTTTTCCCACTGCTCTGAGCCTGCTTCACAAAAGATCAATTCTGTTTGTGAATTACATGCCTTCAATACATTTGACATTGCCTCAACAAGTTCAGGTCCTGTTCCATCACCCTTTATGACTGCAACCTTTTTTGCCAATTTTCAAGCTTGACGATCAAGTGTATTTAACTTTACCTTGAACTAGATTGGAAATTTTTTAGACAAAACAGATTTAATTTAAAGTAAACTCCTTATTCAAAACATGTTACTGGTTCAGTTATCTGACATTCATGTTGGATCACAGTTTCAAGCATCTGTTTTTGATACGGTAATTTCAGAGGTAAATGAGATCAAACCTGATGCAATTTTAATTTCTGGAGATCTTACAAATGAAGGACTAATCAAAGAATATGAAAAATGCAAAAAACTCGTTTCAAGATTTGAGTGTAAAAAAATAATTTCAATTAGTGGAAACCACGACTATAGAAACAGCGGTTATCTTGCCTTTAAGAAATATTTTCCTTTTGAGACAATCAATGTTCTAGGAGGGGATGTAGTTTTAGTAACTGTTGGTACTGCAAGGCCTGACAGAAACGAAGGAGAGGTGGGATACAGGCAAAACCTGTGGATAGAGAGAACCATGCAAAAATACAAAGACAAGGTCAAAATTTTAGCAATGCATCATCATTTAGTTGGGGTTCCTGATACTGGCTCTGATAGGGTTACAGTAATTGATGCTGGTGACGTTCTTCGAACAATTTTAGATACCAAAGTAGATCTAGTATTGTGCGGACACAAACACAGACCATGGATTTGGAGCTTTAGTGGCTTGTCAATTGTTAATGCAGGAACTGCCTCATCTGATAGAGTTCGTGGTCTTTTTGAGAATTCTTACAATATCATAACAATTGAGAATAAAAAAATTCAGGTGGAACTCAAAATTGTTGGTGGAAAAAGAACACTGCTTGAAGATATCGTCAAAAACTATACTCGTTTTGGCGAAGAGTGAATTTATTTACAGACTCAGTTTAGCAATCCTAGGCGGGGATCGCCTAGCCTGGTAGGGCGTGGGATTGCTAATCCCATGTTCGCAAGGACACGGGGGTTCAAATCCCCCTCCCCGCGCTTTTTTCATTTTAAAAAATTGACAAAAAATGATTTTAAAAACAAAAAAGTAATTTCACATCTTACCGAATTTTCAAAAAAAGTAAAAGTCTTAACAAAATAAAGCGGGTCTGGTGGTACCAACTACTAAAATGGGATTATTTTAGATCCATATAGAGTTCTACAAAGTTTGAATCCGTTGTGACTTTATTCTATCTAATCTTTCAAGGACTAAGAACCTGGATCGTTTACGGTATCACTACTTGCATCGTTAACAGAGTTTGGATCAGCAGTATCGCTTGATACAGACGCTGATACTGTCATTTCACCTGTTGCTCCGCTTTTAATATCAACATGTTCCTCAAGTGTTATTGTAGTAGATGGTGCCATATTACCTAAATTACATGTGCTACCGAAGCTTCCAGGAGGAGCATCTTTAACAAGACACTCTCCAGGATTCAGGATTCCAGCTATACATCCAGGATCACCAAAAGTACTACAAACATTAGTTAATGTAATATCTGAAGAAGTTGGAAAGCCAGTTTCAATAGTTCCTGTCATATCGAATATAACATTCTCAGCAGTATTAGGACCGTTATTTACTAAAGTCATTGTAAAATCAGCATCACCAACACCATTACCTAAGAAAGGAACCCCAACTACCGTTAATCCAAGATCAGCCATTGGTTCTGGTTCTGAATAAGACACAAGAATTTCTTTGTTTGAATTTATTGAAATTGGATAAGGATTTAGTTCGTTACCGTCTTCGTGATGATTAAAGTTTACCCCATCCCAATCGCCCACATAAACCTCGTAGTCATCCCCATTGTTTAAGTCAGCAGTCATTGGTGAAAATCCAGTTTTTAGCACTATTCCATTTTGATATAATACAGTCCAGTATCCAAAAATTTCATCCCCAGATGAATTTACAGTACTAACTGTTAGCTCAGATGTTCCAAGAGGAGAGGGATCTAATATATTTCCATAATCTGCAATAAAATCTGCATCAGATGAAATTGCAAAGTCTTTGTTAGATATAGCGGAATCAGTATCATACCACATTAAGAATTCATAGTCTTCAAAGTTATGTAGTGCAACATTGTAAATCTCATCGTCGTTAACAGTAAATGTAGCGGGTGTAAAGTCAGTCTCTAGCAGAACTCCATTTTGGGAGAGGACAGTATAATATCCCATAATTTCATTTAAACCATATTGTGAATGAACAGTAAGTTCAGACGTTCCAGATTGCGCTTCAACTGCTGGGATACCACTAACTAAACTGAATAAGAAAAAACCAACTAGCATTACTAATTTATCGTGAATTTTCACTGAAGATTAAACTAATAAAATATTATTTAACTCCAATAGTATGATTGTCATAGATGAATCTTTAGAACATTCTTCTAGTAAGTTTGTTTTCTATGATTCCATTTTTTCAAATATTTTTGGATACTGCTTATTCAGAGGTATCAAGTGATGTAATTATCCATCAGCAGGAGGGGAACTGTTAAGGTTCATGTAGATGTCTGTAATCTCAGTATTTTGATTAATCGTAATATCTCTATCACTTGCAGTAGAACCAGGCCTTTACTCTGTGAGACTTTTTATTAAATTGGATTTTGCTTTTGCAACTCTTTTAGGATCAATAAAGGAATTCGGTATTAGGATTTTAGCTACTTCCCATACTAAATTGTCAATCATAGCCATTTTGTTGTGTTCTTCTCTAGACATTTTTTTTAATTTTTTTCCTCTGGTTATTAGTTTATCTACTTTGGAGGCTTTTAACTAATTAGTCATTGTGAATTCTGATAATTCCTTTTTCTACCAAATATTCCAGACTGTTAGCAAACTCCAATTCTGTCGTTTGTCCACTAAGCCACCATTTTGTAGCTTGTCTAAACCAAGAGGGTACTGAATCCTGAGTTTCTTGACTTGATTCAGGCAAATTAGGAATTGAAATTATTTCGTTTTTCATCAAGTATTCAATAGATTTAGTAAACTCACTGTCTGATATTACTCCATTAACCCACCAATTTGATTGGTCTTTAATCCATTTTGGGATTAAAGTAACAGGTTTAACTTCTGAAGGTACAGGGGGTTTCTCAGGTTCTGGCTTTACAATTTCAGGTTCTGGCTTTACAATTTCAGGTTCCGGCTTTGTTCCACCATCTGCTTGACCACCTAACACCTCTAGAATTCCAACTCGACTGCTGTCTTGGGACTTGATGAAAGAAGTTTCAAAGCTACTAGGAGAAATAAGATGTGAAAAAACTATTCCTCCTGTAGAACCAATTCCTCCATACAAGGATGAGGCATCACCACTTGTTACTACAAATTTAAATTCAAGAGGATCAAGTCCAGAATTTCCAAAACCAACCTCAGTAAGATCTCCAGTTAGGAGAGTTCCTGAATTAAAACCAAGATCGGGAATTGTTCCATTAATTAGTATTGTTCCAGAGCTTAGGACACCCGATGAATCAATAAATGCCTCGAGGGAATAGTCATACAAATAAGCTTGGATGGTATGGTTCTCACCTAGGTTGGCATCCTTCAAGATTAATGGTGTTCCCTTAGCTATAAAGTAATCAGTGGGAGATTGATAAAATACACGATCGTTAAATAAAAAAATCTCGGGGCTTGGTTGTAGATTAAGATCTAACGGAACTGCATTGGCTACATCTTGGGATAAAATTAAAAATAAACCAAATCCTACAATTGTTAAAACGAATAACAGTTTATTCATGCGCTGCCCTAAGATGTGGAAGAATAATGCTCTTCATTGTGAATTTTCCAGCTGAAGCACATTCTAAAGCATTAAAAACCTCATTAAGTGAAAATTTGTGTGTTATTAATTGCTTGACATTTACCATCTTTTTCTTTACCAGTTCCAAAGCTTCGCCGATGTTTTCATTTGTTGCTGCGTAGCTAGGTATAATTGAAATTTCTTTTGAATATAATTTTTCTATGTCAAGTTCTATTTTTGAATTCTTTCTTGGTTCACCAAACAAAAGAATTGTACCACCTTTCCTTACCAAATCAACAGCCTTATGCAACGCAGACATATCATTAGTTGCTATAATTGCTAAATCTACACCTCTATTTTCAGTTTGTAAAAGAATTTTTTCATAAAGATTCTGATCATTTACGTGAAAAGGAATACCAATTTTTGTCTGTTTGCAAAAATTTAGTCGAAATTCATTAATGTCTAAACAAAATATTGTTTTTATACCTTGAGTTTTTGCCAATAAAGCATGCATGGTTCCAATAGGTCCAACTCCAAAGATAGCCAACGAATCGTTTTTTAGTATTTTCAATTTCTTCCATGCTCTTACACAACATCCTAAGGGTTCAATGAGAGCAGCTTCTTCAAAAGTTATAGAGTCTGGAATTTTGAATACACATCCTTGATTTACATTCCATTCGGGTAACAAAATTTCTTCTGACATTCCACATGGTTGCAAACTATCAACATATTTGTCACACATTGTTTGATTGCCATGATGGCAAAAATAACATTTTTTACAATGAGAATGATGATGTATGAATACTCTTTGACCCAACTCAAAACCTTTTACATTTTTACCCAACCGTATAATTGTTCCAGAAACTTCGTGTCCGATTTTGTCCGTTGGTTTACACGAATTTCCTGATATATTTTCAAGATCTGATCGGCATACACCACATGCCTCCATTTTAAATATAATATCACCGCTATTGCAGATTGGTTTTGGAGACTCTTTCAAAGTAACATAGAAAGGATTTTTTAAAACAATTGACCTCATAAGTTACAGAAATGACAGTATTCTTTTTAATTATTAGGGAATATTGTTATAGAACAATCATTGAAGATATTTAGTGAAATAGGCATTTAAAAAAATTTGATCAAATTACTGATTTGCTTCTAAAATTGAAATTTATGTTAAAAAATTTTGCAATGGTTGGAACTACCTGTGTAACATTTACTGACTGGATATTGTCTTTGGATTTTATTGACATTCCTAAAAGCGGCAAATCAGAAAAATCTTTTTTATTAACTAATCCATGAGAACCTTTGATTAAGGAAGTATCTTGACTAATTGTTCTTGTATTGGGAACAAGAAAAAGCTCTAATGGATCATAACCAGGTTTTCTATGTATATCCACATTGAAAGTAAAATCAGGTGCATACTTTGTGTCCTTCCACCAGTAATAATTAAACCACGAATTTTTTTCTGCACATAAAATAAGTTCTCCACTTTTTTGGTGACTAATATTCATTAGTTTTTTAGATTCACTATCTAAAATTTCTGAAATTCCATTTTGTTTTTTAAAAATTGCCTTAACCTTATCTTCAATTCCTTTTTTTGTAAAAACATGAGCTATCTGATGATCGACCATTGCGAAGGCTTTACTATGTTCATAGTCTAGGTATTCTTTTCCTCCAATTTCCCTCACAGCCAGTAATCCTTCGTCTCTAAGTATTACATTTGGCGAAATTGATTTTTCTACATTTTCAAAAGAATACTCTGACAGTATCATTATATCATAATTATCTTGTAAGTTGTTGGATTCTAAAAATTCAAGTAATTCCCCAATAATATTGTCAAGTTCTACCAAACTTTTTTCAAATTCTTTACTTTGTGGACCATATTTTTGACCAGTATAATCTAGATGTGGCAAATAAACAAACATCAGATCTGGAATATGTTTTTTTATTGTAAGCTTTGTTGCATCCATGATCCATTTGCTAGATTTGAGGGATGCAAAGGGACCCCAGTATGAGCTCAGATCAAATTCTCCAATACTTTGTACAAGTTCCTCATAAAATCCAACAGGTTTTGAGTAACACCACATTTCGATTTTATTATCATGATGAATAGGTTTTGGCGTTATCACAATGTCAGAATCTATGTAAAGTGTATTTTGAAAAAAAAGTACTGCCGTCTTCAAATTAGAATTTTTTTGTTTTAGAATATCCCAAACACGAGGTTTTTCAACAAGACTCGCATGTTGTTCCCAAAAAGAGACATTTTTCGTTTCTCTATCATAGAATCCATTAGAAATTATTCCATGCTCTGAAGGATAATGACCCGATGTCATTGAAGCCTGAACGCTACAAGTCACTGCAGGAAATGATGTAATCATAGAAGATACAAATCCATTTTCAAAGATCTTTGAAATATTAGGAAGTAATTCAGGAGAGAGATGCTTTTTCGTTAAAGCCACTACATCCAAAATTATTAATTTTTTCATGCCTATTTTTGATTTGATTGTGGTTCTTAATTTATCCTATGTTACGTACAATTTTTTGATAATAACATAAGCAGGAACGTAAAGCGAGAGAGTAATAATAGCATAAGATAATTCAGCAAAGGCCGAAATTATTGCTGCATCAAGAATAATAATTGCAAGTAGTTGACCGGTAATTTTTTTTTGAACAGATTTCACATTTTTATCCTTAAAAAACACATACGGGGCAAACACAGATGCAATGAATAATCCCATAAAACCGATTTGAATTATAGTAATTTTATCAAAAATTATAATGATGCTAGTAACAATTGTAGCTAAAATAAAAATTACATTCAGTATTTCAGATTTTCTTGAATAACCAGAAACCTCAGAACTTGCAAGAATGCTTATTCCTGCAACAAAAATAGCTAGAGGAATTGCGATATAAACAATCTCTTCATTAAATGCAATTGAGGTTCCTAAAATTACATTTAGAAAACGTATCGAGGATAAAGTTAGTATGCCAATAACGGGAAAATTTTTTGTTTTAAAATCATAACTAAAAATTAAAAATGACATTACAATGGTTACGATAACTGTTTCAAGCCCAACAAATATTGACGATATGTTTCCTATACTCAAAAAAATTATTCCAAGATATAATGCATTTTTACGTGGAATTTTCCCAGAGGGAATTGGTCTTTGCACTCTTTCTTTTTTATCTATTTTATAATCAAAATAATCATTCAAGGACATTCCTGCCAAAAATAAACATCCTGTTGTAGCTAATAGTGGTCCAAGTAGATGCAAACCAAATTGTTCTCCTTGAACAACAGCATATCCTAACAAAATGTTTGTAAATGCTGTAAAAATTCCTGGAAATCGTACTAGCTGAAGATAATGTTGTATCATTGCAATCTTTTTGATTTTAAATATTCTAATGCTGCTTTAGCTGCACCTTGTGGATTCTCTTTGTAGGGATACAATTCTACAGTTATGTACCCATCGTAACCAATCTCTTCTATTGCTTTAAAAATAGAATGAAAATCAATAACTCCTTCTCCTGGAATAAGATGCTTGTGAACTCTATCTTTTGAAATATCCTCAAGATGGATGTGACTAATGTAATCTGCCAAGGTCTTGATTAGTTCTGCAGGTTCTTCATTTACACAAAAAAAATGACCAATGTCAAAATTTAGCCCAAGATACTTTGATTCAAACCTTGAAATGAAATTAATAAACTCAGATGATTTTTCTATTAGCAACTCTGGTTCAGGCTCTATTAACAACTTGACATTATTTTTTTCAGCAATTGGAATTACATCATTAATTCCCTGAGCAAATAATTCTAACTGGTCATTATTTGAACTATTTGTGGGAGGTCCACCAGGTTCTGTAGACACTGTTTTGGCTCCAAGTTTATTGGCTAATTCTAGACAATTAATCGTGTGATTGATTCTTTGTTGACGAAAACTAGGATCTTCTTCAATCCAAGATGGATGATGAAAATCCTGAATAGCACACATCATAAAACCATTCATGTTTGAAATTTCCATATTGTTCTTTTTTAAAGACTTTTTGATGGAACGTATTTTTTCATCTGATATAGGTGGGTATGCATGAGGTGTATCACACATAATTTCAATTGCGGAATATCCAGCTTCTGATATAGAATCAATACTTTCTTCTAGGGAATAATTTCTGTAGGCATTCGTACTAAAAGCAAACTTCATGTTTATTCAAGTGGTGAATATTTGGAAGATTGTTTGAAAAAATTATTTGGGTTATGGAAAAGTAATTTTTCAATGTCTTTTTCACTAAAACTTTCCTTTTCCATTTGTAAAGCTGTTTTTGGAACAGACAGAGGATCCGATTCACCCCAATCAGCTGAACTATTGATTAAAATTCTATCAGTTCCAAATTTTTTTAAAATATTAACGGCACGAACTGGACTAACTTTTGTGTATGGATAAACTGTAATTCCAGACATTACATCATGAGAAAGTGATAATTCAATTGTTTCCTCCGTATTATGATCTACAATAATTCGAGATTCTGTACAACCACATTCTTTTATTAGCTCAAACGTTCTTTTCGTACCCTCAAGCTTGTTCAAATGAGGAGTATGAATTATTACAAGCATTTTTAGTTCTTCTGCTAACATTAACTGACGTTTGAAGATGTCTTCCTCTTGTTTTGTCATATCATCAAATCCAATCTCTCCCAGTGCAACTACTCCCTCTCTCTGAAGAAATTTCTCAATTCCCTCAAGTGATTCATTTGCAAACTGAACATTATTGGCCTCTTTAGGATTAACTGAAATAGCACAATAATGATTAATTCCAAATTCTAAAGCACGTTTTCTTTCAAAAGAAATAATGTATTCCCAATAATCTAAAAGTGTTTTAGCAGAAGTACGTTCTTGACCTAACCAGAAAGAAGGTTCTATTACAGTTTTCACACCACTTAGAGCCATTTTTTCATAATCGTCAGTTACTCTTGAGTACATGTGTATGTGTGGATCAATAAACTTCAAATCAGCTTACCATATTCTTAAGACGAATTAAAGTTTCTTTTGCAGCTTTTTCAGGTTCTGAGGAATAGGTGTATAGTTCTGCTGTAAGGAATCCACTGTATCCAATTTTCAACAAGGAAGAATACATGGCCTCAAAATCAATAGTTCCTTTTCCTGGAATCAAATGATAATGCTTACGATTTTTACAATCACTAATATGAGTGTGAAAAATCTTTTTACCAAATCTTTCTATAATTGCTGACATTTGCTCACCCAAAACCGCAGCATGGCATACATCAAAATTTAATCCGACGTTAGAAAATTCTTTTGTTAAAGGAAAAACATCATCAGCTTTTTCAATTAAAAGACCTGGTTCATACTCGATAGCCAATTTGATATTCTTTTCCTCAGCATAATTAGCTAATTCCTTTAAAGAATTTTGGAAATTTTTTAAAGTATTCTTATGCAAATTATTAGAAACTCCAGAGGTTATGCTGATACTGGGCGCATTCAACTTCAAAGATAGATCGATGGCCTTTTTTGTGTAAGATACCCTCCATCTTCTTAATTTTTCATTTTCATTAGAAAGGGATGGCTCAAATTTTTCTACGTCGGTTTGTTTATCGTACCAACCCACAACAGTGTTAGCATTGAGGTTTGTAACTTCGATTTCACATTTTTCTAAACAATTCTGTATATTTTGGAATATAGATTCTGAAAGAGGTAAAAATGCGTGTGGAACATCTAGAACAATTTCTATTCCATCATAGCCTATTTCCGATATAGACTTGATTGCATATATCAAAGATTTTCTAGTATAGGCATTAGTACTAAAACCAATTTTCATAAGTATCTTACCACTTGTCAAAGATGTAATTTACATAATTTTGAACCTGCACGTTATACTGGACTATATTGTCATAGATGAATCTTTAGAACATTATTCTAGGAAAATGTTATAAGTCATTTTTTATATTCAAATCCTCAAACCATTTTATGTTAACTCGAAGTTGTTTTTCTTTTCTAAAATTATTTTTTATTATCATCTTTTTTTCTGTAATTTCATTATTTCAAATATTTTTGGATGCTGCTTATTCACAGGAATCACCAACAGTTACTCTCACTATAGAAGCTACTGACACTAATGGAGATACACGAAGTATGTGGAACGAACTAATTCTAGATGGACAAACAATAGATACAGGATTTACTCCAGAGTCATACCAAGTTACTCCTGGAGTTGAACACACTGTGTTTACGGCTAATCATAAACAATATATCTTTGATCATTGGGAGGACGGTAATTCCAATCCATATAGAACAATTACAATTAATCAAGATACTATCATTACAGCATTTTATTTAGCAGAACCTAAACCTTCCATTTCTATATTACCAGATACACTTCCTGGACTTAGTGCGACTGCAATTTCACCATCACAAATCAATCTATCATGGAGTACACCGTTCTATGAAGATGGTTTTCCAATACCCAATTATCAAACTGAGGTAAAGGCTGGTACAGGTTCTTGGTCAACACTTGTTCCAAATGCAGGAATCAGTAAATCATACTCACATACCGACCTTACAGCAAATACAACTTATTCTTACAGAATTTCTGAATTCAACTCTGATGAAGGAAGTGTATATGGAGTGTATGTAGGACTTTATACTGATCCAGGTGATGGAAATTCATTATCTTCATCATGGCAGCGAGTCTATAATGCAAAGGTGGCATTTCCAGATGTAAGGATAATAATTACTGCTAACCCAAGTAGTGGTCCTGGGAGTTCCCCACGTGATGATTATGAATATAGTATTGCTACTCTAAGAAGTGTTGGAGTTAATGTAATTGGTTATGTGCCAACAAATTGGAATAATGCTCCAATAAAAACTACCGATGTAAGAAATGATATTGATAAATATGTTTCATGGTATGGTGATAAAGCTCTAGGTCCTGGTTTAGGAATTACTGGAATTATGTTAGATGAGATGGCAAGTGATTATGATGAGAATGGATTTAATGGTGATAATGTAGAATGGTATGCATCATTAACGCATTATATTAAAAACACTAAACGACTATCATTTGTTCAAGGTAATCCTGGAACAGATACGATAGAACAATACATTGGAAGCGTTGATCAAATGAAAGTTTATGAAGGTGGAAGCAACGTTCCAAATTTAGCTGACTTGTTTGATGACTGGAAATTAAATTACAGTATAAACAATTTTGCAATGATCCCCCATACTGTGCCTTTCCTAGATGAGAATTACATAAGAGAAGCCCAACAATATATGAGTGATATTTACATTCAGGATGATGGTGCAGATGGAAACCCTTGGGATAGTCTATCTTCTCATTTTGAAAGAATAGTTGCGATTCAATCTGAAGGGAATAGTAGATCTGGAAGTTCAAGTGTTCCAATTATTGAGGCATCAGCAACAACACATTTACCTCCAGCTCCAAACTGGATAAAATTTAATGCTGGATTATGGTCTGAAGACAAAATAACTGATTCACGATTTATTGAAGGGATTATGTTTTTACAAAGTCAAGGATTTATCAAACTAACTGAATCTAGTATTGACACTCAAAACATTCCACCTTGGTTGAAAAATAATGCTTCATGGTGGTCAAAAGATCTAATTTCTGATTCTGATTTTATTTCTGGAGTTGAGTATTTGATCTCTTCAGGGATTCTTATCATTTAACAAAAATTATTTCTCGTAATTTTAGATTTTTGATAATATTGTTGTCAATTTTTTTTTACAAATTATATAACCTAACATAATTTTTTTAGAGTTAAAAAAATGTAGTTTGCGTTCGTATTTGTTCTGCTTACGTCTTTTATACGAAAAAAAAAATTTTTTTCTATAACAATATGCGAGGACAATCTTCTTTATGTGAAATTAGCACAGCGGTCACTTATTCAAACCTAAAATCGGTATCAAAACCCTTGATCAAGGACTATTCTAGGATATCCACGGGAATCGTATCTATAGCATTATTAATTACTCTTATTATCGCCATATCCCCATTAGCATCTGCTCAAACCCCCACACAGTCAACTGTGAACTATGATGTCGATGACACGGTATTTGCAAACCCAGAGCGTGGGTTCTTCAAGTGGACTGAGGTCCATTCGAACGGATACGACAACCTGGACGCGGGCGATATGCAGATGTACAGAACAAACTACGTCGACCCCTCCACGGGCAGCAACCCAATAACACTAGTTGTAAGAAACTTCTACCTGGAAAATTTCCTGAACAGCGACGTGAGTGACGCGTACCTTGCTGACATGCAGGCCGACTTTGACGCTGCTAGGGCTGCAGGTTCTAAGCTCATAGTGAGCTTTGCTTACCATAAAACATGTGATTGGCCTGGTTATGAAGGATTAGATGCTGAACCAGCTGTAGTATTACAACATATAGATAATTTAAAAGCCGTACTCGATGCAAATGCTGATGTAATATATGTAATGCAATTAGGTTTCATAGGTGCTTGGGGAGAATGGTGGGCATCTGCTACATTCGCACCTGAGCCCGATAATGGAAGTTGTGAGGGAACTAGTGCTGACAATATAACTGACCAGAACTGGGCTGACAGAAGGGATGTAGTATTCAAGATGATAGAAGAACTTGATCCTGATAGGATGGTACAACTAAGGAATATCAAATGGAAGATGGGAGTATTTGAGCGAGACACTCCAATATCAGATGTAGAGGGTTATTCTGGTACAGCTGTTGCAAGAGCTGGTCACTATAATGATTGTTTTCTAGCTGATCCAACTAACAAAGGAACATGGTCATCTAACTATGACACACGAGAAGCCCAAAAAGATTTTGTTAGTCAAGAAACAAAATATTTGCCGATGGG
>SDBS01003119.1_pt1 | contig 16235 bp, 13 predicted proteins | sample 2277091 | NCBI WGS metagenome assembly SDBS01 (sample SAMN10404972, study PRJNA504765) | marine sediment metagenome | isolation source: marine sediment core GS10_PC15, 163 cmbsf | place: Arctic Ocean: Southern Knipovich Ridge | collected 2010 | reverse complement strand
GTTGTGTAATAGCCAAGCCTTTAGTACACATGGAGCCATGGCTTATGGGTGACTCAGGATCACCTTCCACTTTTATTACTCTATCGTTTTTCACGTGAGCAATTACGCCGCATCCACCATGACAACTTCGACAAACAGTTCTGATCTTCTCAGTTTTTTCCATTTTATAAGTTTATTTAGATTGATAAATAGAATAAAAGTTTTGATTTTTATAGGAATTGATAAATTTTTGTAAATAATTGTATGGTTTTTTTTTCTACTTTTCTACATTTTCTCTAAGTCTTCTTTTTAAAATCTTTCCAGCAGGACTTTTAGGTAGGCTATCAACAAATTCTAAAATCCGTGGGTACATATAGGCAGCAATATTTTCTTTAGCCCAATCAATGATTTCTTGCTCTTTAATATTATTTTTGTATTCTTCTCGAAGAACAATAAAAGCTTTTATATTTTCACTAAGGGCAGAATCTTTTACACCGATTACACAACATTCTAAAACTGAAGGGTGTTCATAAAGGACTTCCTCAACTACTCTAGGAAAAACACTGTGTCCTTTATATTTTATCAGGTCTTTGATCCGATCTAATAAATATATATAACCCTGTTCATCAAGTTTGGCGAGATCACCAGTTCGTAACCATTTATAGCTACCTGCCTCAAAAAATACTTTTTCATCTTCTTCTGGTCTATTATGATATCCTACCATTACTTGAGGTCCAGAAACAACTAATTCACCAATATTCCCAATCGGTAAAAACTCTAATTTCTCATTAATTATCCCTATTAAAGTATTTGCTAATGGATGACCACAACTACCAGGTTTTTTTTTTGCCCAAGGTGGAGAATTAGCCACAGCTGGACTAGCTTCGCTCAAACCATACCCTTCTCCCATGGCAACCCCTGTTTTTTTCTCCCATTCTTTAGCAGCCTCAATTGGCATTGGAGTTGCTCCTACATGAGTAGATTTCAAGCAAGAGATATCTCCATTTCTAGATGTGAGTGAATTTAAGAGAGTGAGGTACATGGTAGGAACTCCAAATAATGAATTTGGGTGATGCTTCTTCATTATTTCATGAACCTCTTCTACATCAAATCCTGACAAAACGAATGCTTTCGAACCAATAAGGAGAGCAGATACCATCTCTACTACTTGACCGAAAATATGATACCATGGAAGAACAAAGATAGATACTATATCTTCTTTGAGAAATTTTTCTTTAAGGTAGACGGAAACCTGTTTTAACTGTAAACCATTAGCAATAATGTTGTAATGAGACAAAGAGGCACCTTTTGGGATGCCTGTAGTTCCACCAGTATATTGAATAACAGCAATATCTTCTTTTGGATTAATTTTAACTTCATTAAGAGTCGAAGGTTCAGGATTTTTTTCCATTAAGTAATTAAAATAGATAATATTATCTTTCTCTGGTTTGACATGGGTTCCATGCCCAATATTAACTAGAATTACCTTCTTCAATGATAAATCTGTTTCATAGCTTTTATATTGATGCATAAAACTATCAGTCATTATTAAGATTTGAGCTCCCGAATCTTTAACTTGATAAGCCATTTCTCTTGCAACATATAATGGGCTAATGGCAGTCACAGTTCCGCCAATAATCATTGTAGCAAAGTAGCTAATTATGAATTGTGGACAATTTGATAGCCACAATGCTATTACATCACCTTTTTTTACTCCTAAATTTAAAAGCGCATTAGCAAACCTGATTGTTAATTCCTGTATATCTTTATAGGTGTATTCTTTATTATCATAAATTATAAATGTTTTGCCAGAGTAATCGTTAGTATATTTTTTGAATATATCATGTATAGATATATCTTCAGGAATGTCTATTTCTAATGTGACTCCTGCTGGTAAATAATCTTTCCAATATCGGTTTTTTATATAATCTGGTAATTCCATACTTCTTCACAATTTTAAAATTTACTATTTTACTGATGAATCAATTTATATTATTATTTAAAATTTAAAAAAGATAATCACCTAAATCTTCATTATTTTTTGGAAATCGTCCAAATTTTTGCATAAATTGCAGAAGAAGTTCGCCCTCTTTTTGTATACAATGGATCATCATCATAGTTAAAATAACAAGCTTTAACATTTACTCTGACCTGTTCTCCTAATGAGAACTTACAAGGCTTTTTAAGTAAATTGAACAAATATTTTTATATCTTTATATCAATATTTTTATTTTTGACATAAGATAATGGTTCTAATTCCTTCACCTCTACGCATAACGTCAAAGGCTTCGTTAATTTCTGAAAGGGAAAATCTATGGGTAATTAACGGATTTAATACTAATGATCCGATCTTTACTAATTCAATTATACGTGGATAGTCCACAGGACGGCACCCAAGACTTCCTCTCACTTCCATTTCACGAAACATTACACGTCCGATATCAAATCCATCCCAACGTCTAGGAGAATATCCTACTGCAACCAAACGACCTCCGGTCCGCAAACTATTAAATGCTTGTTTCATTGTTGATGGTTTCCCGATTGCTTCGATCGCAATATCTGCACCTCCTCCTGTTAGTTTACGAATAGTTCCAACGACTTTTTTTTCGTCTAAATCATCTGCTAGAATTGTTGTTATAGCTCCAAGTTGCTTAGCAACCTCTAATTTTTTAGGAACTAAATCAACAGCGATAGGTAATCCCCCTGCTATTTTTACATTTTGAATAACATTTAAACCAATTCCGCCACATCCAAAAACTACTGTCCAGTCTCCAGGTCGTACTTGAGCCCGATTCTTCACTGCGTGGTAAGGTGTTGATACAGCATCAGATATGATACAACTTTCTTCTAATGATAATTCGGTTGGGAGATGATGTATATCTTTTACAGGAACTTTGATTTGTTCAGCAAATCCACCATTAATATGATTTCCAATCATTTGTTGATTACTACAAATATTTTCTCGCCCAACTCTACAATTAGAACAGTAACCACAAGATAATACAGCGGGAATAATAACATGATCCCCCTTTTTGAAGTTTATAACATCTTCACTAATTTCTTTAACTCGTCCTGATATTTCATGACCCAAAATAAGTGGCGGTGTTTTAACAGTAGGTACTCCATGATCTAGATAACCTATATCAGTATGACAAACACCACATGCAACAACCTCTATGATTGCTTTACCCAATTCGTCTGATATATCTGGTGAAGGATAATAATCCAATAGTTTTAAAGGTGCTTTTACTTTTTCAAAAATTGCTGCTCTCAATTTTAATTTCTCCATTAATTTTTTATTTTTTTAATCATTTAAACCCATTAATTATTAAATTTTATAATAATTAAACATTTCTTAACGATTCTGCCATTTAAGTTTACACTTCTCGTAAAAGGGTAATTTATGAATAATGGGAAAAAAGTAGACGCAAATAACCAAAATGGAGCAATTCCGGAAAGAGAAAAAAGCTGGAAAAGACAATTCTCAGTTGAAGAAGACCGTGTAAGTGAGTTTGTAGAACTGTATGAATCGATTGGATATGAAGTACGTGTTGAACTTACTGTACCAAATGAGAAAAAAGAGTGTCAAGCATGCTATGCAGCTGAATCTGATAAATACCGGACAATTTTTATTCGACGAGATCAAAAAAAAGAATAAAAATAGTTTAGAGGAAAATTATTGTTTATCTGTGGATCGCTATTAAAATCCTTATAAAATTGGATTTAATGAGAACAATAAAATCTAATTGATGTTGGATCATAAAAAATGTATTCATAATATGTATTTAAATATATATTCTAATTCATTTATGTTCCAAATATATATTCTAATACATTCTAATTTAGTAAATATTTTTATCTTTTTTTTCATTAATTTAATTTATGTCAAAATTAGATCCTGTTAAATATGAAGATTACAAAGTAGGAGATTCGGCCTCTTGTTCAAAAACTGTGACTGAAGCGGATGTGATCCTATTCGCAGGCATTAGTGGAGATTTTAATCCACTTCACATGAATGAGGAATTTGCCAAAACTCAAATGTTTGGGAAGCGCGTTGTGCATGGTGCATTTAGTTCTGCTTTAATTTCAGCGGTACTTGGGACTCATCTATTTGGTCCTGGAGCCTTATACGCCTCTCAAAAAGTAGTGTTTAAAAAACCCACATTTATTGGTGATACTCTTACAGCGGTAGCAACTGTGAAAGAGATGTTCACAAAACAAGGGAAAAGCGGAGAATTAAAGTTCCTAAATGTTGATACTAAGGTGTATAATCAGAATCAAGAAATCATTACCGATGGAGAAGGTCAAATTATAATCATGTAATTCTTTTTTTTAAGTTATTCTGAATTTTATTTTATTGCAATAGATTTTTAAGGCTAATATATGAAAAAGGAAAAACCTCAAATTCCTAGCGAAGAAGAGATAGTTCAAAAATGTATTGACCCTACTACGGGAAGAGATATTACTGCTGAGCATATAAATCAAAGATTAAAAGAACTTGAGATTCTAGCAAATAAAATTATTGAGAATGCGAATGAGGAATTTAAAAATAATCCAGATAAAAAGAGAACAGTCTACAAGAAATATTACTGGGAAATTCATCAAAAACTAGGTGTTGGATCTATTGGACCTGCGACTGCCGCAGCAGGACCATTGATGTATTCCAAAATGGATGAACTAGGAGATAATCTAGAAATATCAAGAGAAGAGCGAATTTCTTAGTGAAAATGTGAAATTAGCTCCCATTATTTATTTCTGAACATAAATTTAACGTTTTACAATATTTCAGAATATACGTTATTGTTCTTCCATAATTATAGAAAAAGAAAAAATTTTTTATATAATTTAGATGTTTAAAATAAGATTAAAATTTTTATAGAAATCATTCTGAATCAATATAACAATGAAGCAATTGATTTAAATGAATAGATGATAACAGGAAGATAATTTTATGACATGGCTGAATATTGGTGAAATTATAAATGTTAATGCTGCTAAATATCCAAATAAACTTGCGTTAAAAGACATGAGACGACAACTAACATTCAAAGAACTGAATGAGAGAACTAATAAACTTGCTAATGGGTTGCTTAAAAGCGGTTTAAAAAAAGGTGATAAAATAGCGGTGCTTTCTAACAATTCAGTTGAATTTATGGAAATATTTGCGGCAGCAGCAAAGGTGGGATTCATTATAGTTCCTTTATCCTTTAGGTTGCATCCAGATGACATTTCATTTATAATCAATAACTCGAATTCGAAGTGGCTAATTGTGGAATCGAGATTCCGCGAAGCAATCGCAACAATTTGGCAAGGAGCTAAAGAATTGGGTTTTGAAAAAATTGAACTTGTCTTGATCGCTGATGAACCTGTGGAGGGGTGGAAATATTATGAGAACCTTATAGAGATGGGTGAAAATATTTACCCCTCTCTTAAAACTAATCAAGAAGATACATGGGTTCTTCTTTACACATCAGGTACAACTGGGAGACCGAAGGGTGTGATACGTTCTCATCGATCCTATATTGCATTTTTTCTGATTAATGAAGTAGAATTCTCTTATACTCCTCAAGATTATGGATTGATTTTGATGCCATTATCGCATGTAAATTCTACATTTTATTCATTTGTCTTTACTTACTTAGGAGCACCAGTTTATATTCATATTGAATATAAATTTGATCCTGAGGAAGTTTTGAGGATTATTAATAGAGAGAAAATAACTTTTACTTCAATGATACCAACTCATTATAACTTAATCTTAAGCCTTCCTGAAGATATTAAAAAAAAATATGATTTAAGTTCGATACGAGCGCTGTTAACCTCTTCAGCTCCCGCAACAAAACAAATGAAATTAGAAGTAATGAATCTTTTCAATAAATCTCAACTATTTGAAGCCTACGGTTCAACAGAGGCTGGTCTTGTGACTATCCTTAGACCTGAGGATCAAATGAATAAGCTAGGTTCTATTGGAAAAGAATGTATTGGATCTGATAGCATAATACTATTGAGTGAAGATAGAAAACCTGTACCTTTAGGAGAAATAGGTGAATTATATTCCCGCAGCCCCCAAATGTTTGATAAATATCATAATTTACCTGAAAAAACTCAACAGGCTTTTGAAGGCGAATTCTTTAGTGCTGGTGATATGGGTAAAAAAGATGAAGATGGTTTTTACTATCTCGTAGATAGGAAAGCAAATATGATAATTACTGGCGGAGAACATGTTTTTCCATCAGAGATAGAAAAAATTATTGTTTCGCACCCATCTATAATTGAGTGTGGCGTTGTTGGTTTACAAGATTACAAATGGGGGGAAAAAGTGACAGCAATCTGTGTTATAGATAAACCATTTACACCTTCAGATGATCTGGTTAAAGAAATTCGCAAATTATGTGAAAATAAATTATCTAGATTTAAAATTCCTAAGGTGATTCTATTTATTAGTCCAGAAGAAATGCCTCGGACAGGTTCTGGAAAAGTTATCCATCGATTATTGCGAGAGCGATTTAATAAATCCTTTTCCAAGAAATAAGAAATATTATTAAGTTTTAGTTTTAATAATAGATAAAGTTTAATTTTGAACAGAGAGGAAAAATAAATGGTTTTTAAAAATGCTTATATCCCTTATGGGCAATATTGGAGTACGCCTTTTAGTGGATGGCAAAGAAGTTTTCAAAACCTCCATGCTATTAAATTTGCGGCTGAAATAGCAAATAGGTTTTTAGATAGTAGTGGAATTTCTTCTAAAGAATTTGATGAACTCATATTGGGTGTAACAATTCCTCAGCTCAATATTTTTTATGGAGCACCTTGGTTAGCAAGTATGATTGGAGCTAAAGATATTACAGGTCCTGTTATTAGCCAAGCATGCGCTACGGGGACCAATACTATTTCTATTGCTGCTCAAAATATCGAAACAGGAGTATACAAAAACATCCTCGTTGTATGTGCTGATCGATGTTCTAATGGACCTCATCTTTCATATCCTAATCCTCAAGCGCCCGGTAGCACGTTAGATTCAGAAAATTGGGTATGGGACAATTTTGGCTATGACCCTTATGCAAAAAACTCTATGCTAGAAACCGCTGAGAATGTAGCTAAAGAAGCAGGGATAACAAGAAAGGAACAGGATGATCTCACCATGTTACGTTATAATCAATATCAAGATTCTTTAAAGAATGGTAGAGTATTCCAAAAAAAATATATGATAGAACCAATCGAGATTAAAGATCGTTCAGGTCGAAAAGCACTAAGTACGGTTGAGGGAGATGAAGGTATATTTCCAACAACATTGGAAGGCCTTTCGAAGCTAAAACCAGTACTTCCAGAAGGTACGGTTACATATGGAACACAAACTCATCCTGCTGATGGAAATTGTGGTATTATTATAACTACAAAAAATAAAGCGGAAAAATTCAGGAAGAGGGAGGATGTTGAGGTGAGAATTATCTCTTATGGTGATTATAAAACAAAAAAAGGATATATGGCTATGGCAATCGTTCCTGCCGCAATGAAAGCCTTGGAAAAGGCTATGATTTATATAAAAGACGTATCAGTAATTAAAACACATAACCCTTTTGCTGTGAATGATGTATATTTCTGTAAAGAAATGGATATGGATTGGAAAGATATGAATAATTACGGGAGTTCACTTATATTTGGTCATCCTCAAGCACCTACGATGGTGAGAATTATAATTGAATTAATTGAAGAATTAGTATTGAAAGGTGGGGGTTACGGGCTAGTAGATGGGTGTGCTGCGGGGGATACTGCTGCCGCGATGGTTTTAGAGGTAAAGATTGGATGAATTAAATATCAGAAAAAGAAATAAATAATAATCCTTAGATAATTTTTCTTTTTCTTATTAATATAGATAGAATTCTTGAATAAAGTTTGAACTTAAGGTAAATAACTTGGATAGAAAAGAAATAAAGGCAACTTCAGAATTAAAAAAAATAATGGCTAGCTATTATTCTGAGTTAAATGATGCTTCAAAAAATAATGATAAGAAGATTGCTTGGTGTTCGAGTGTTGGTCCAGCAGAAATTTTAAGAAGTTTGGGATTTCAAGTATATTTTCCAGAAAATCATAGTGCGATGTTGGGTTCCTATAGAATGGCTACAGATCTGATTCCATATGCTAATGCAATAGGATATTCACCAGAAATTTGTTCTTATCTTACAGCAGACATTGGTGCGTATATAAAAGGTATTACAGCCCTCTCACGAATAAACCCTAAAATTAATAGTATACCAAAACCTGATGTACTAGTTTTTAATACAAACCAATGTAGAGAAGTTCAAGATTGGTTTAAATGGTTTGCTAAAGAATTTAGAGTTCCATTAGTTGGTATCTATACACCTCAAAGTCTTGATGAAATCACTAACACGCAAGTTACATTTATAGCACAACAGATGGAGGAGATTACTAAATCCTTAGAGAAGATCGCTGGTATCAATTTTGATATAGATGAACTTAAAAGAATTTTATCACTCTCGCATGAATGTTCTGACCTTTGGAAAAACGTGTTAGAGACAGCAGCAACAATACCTTCACCTATCACTTTTTTTGATGGAACTATCCACATGGCCCCTGCTGTAGTTTTGAGGGGAACTCAACAAGCTGTAGATTATTATAAGGTTCTATTAGCAGAATTACAAGAGAGAATAAAAAACCGCAAGGGAGCTATAGATGGTGAGCGTTTTAGACTTTATTGGGAAGGAATGCCTATTTGGGGAAGACTTAGGCACTACGCTGACTTATTTACTAATCTTAAAGTATGTGCTGTTGCTTCAACTTATTGTAATAGTTGGATTTTTACAGCTTTTAACGAAAAAGATCCATTCAGAAGCATGGCAAAGGCATATAGTGAATTGTTTATCGTACGTTCAGATGAATATAAAGAAAACTATTTAAAGAAAATGATAGAATTCTTCAAAATCGATGGTATTATCTATCATGATGCAAGAACATGTCCTCATAATACTAATAGTCGTTATGGAATGCCTCAAAGACTAGAAAAAGAAACAGGAATACCGGCTCTTATCTTAAACGGAGATTTAAACGATTTAAGATGTCTTTCAGATGATCAATCAAGAACTAGTATAGAAGCTTTTATAGAACAACTTGAAGAGGATTAAATATATTTGATCAATATTATTTTGGGAAAAATTATTAAAGAATTATTAATAATAATAAAAGTCTTTGAAGATGAAGATAAGGAAAATATATGAAAACCTATAACCTTACCCTCAAGATATAAGGAAATAAAAAATGGTTAATAAGATAAAAGCTATTGAAATAAAAGACTTTATAGGAAAAAAATTTTATACAAAATGGTCTAAAGTAACTCAAGAAGAAATAAATAAATTTGCTGATATTACAAAAGACCACCAATATATTCACGTAAATCCTGAAGAAGCAAAAACATCAATTTATGGAAAAACTGTTGCTCATGGATTTTATGTCTTATCTATGCTTGGTTTTTTTACTTTACAAGATGGTGACACAGATTCAATGCAATTTTATATAACAGATGCAAAAACAATAATTAATTATGGTTTTGATAAAATTAGGTTTATATCGCCTGTTCCAGTAGGCTCATTTATTCGTGATGTTTCATACATAGCTAAAGTCGAATTAGTTAAAAGAGGTATGAAGTTTACATCCAATCACATAATTGAAATTAAAGGACAGGAAAAACCTGCTGTTATAGCAGATTGGATAAATCTACTTATCCTATAAAATAAGGAAACTTGTAAACGTAAATGATATTTAGACTAAAAAAGTGGGCGAATATTATAAAATCTTGTTAATAGCTTGATTCACTGGATAAAGAGAGAGATTAATAAATTAAAAAATTAGCAGAGAAAAATTTTTTAAGTTTATTTTATGTTAAATGTTAAAAAATTCCTAATTAGAGATAAGAAATAAATAAAAAAAGCAAAAAAAATTAAACAAATTAAACAAATTAAAAAAATTAATGATAACCTGAGGAAATCTTATGAGAAATTTCAATTTTTATGAACCAACCCGCATTATGTTTGGATGGGAACGTGTGAGTGAAATAGGAAAAACTATTTCTAGAATTGGTAAAAAATGTTTATTAGTTACTGTTAAACCTTTCCCTGCTATGGCACCAATATTTGAAAAAGTGAAAAATTCATGCAGCGAGGTGGGGGTTGAGGTAGTTCATTTTGATGGAGTTATTCCAAATCCTACAGCTAAAAGTATAAATCTTGGTTCTGAAATAGCTTCTAATAATAAAGTTGATGTTGTTTTAGGAATTGGTGGGGGATCTAGTATTGATACGGCAAAAGCTATTGCAGTTGGCGCAACACATGAGGGTGATGTATGGGATTATCGTCTTGGACAAAAACGAATTGAAAGTAAAAAAGTGCTTCCAATTGTAGTAGTTCCTACAACAGCAGGCACAGGAGCAGAAGTCACGAATATGGCCGTAATAAAAAATTCGGACGAAAAATTTAAATCGGCACTGGCCAATTGGGCTATTGTACCGAGGGTTAGCATTGTCGATCCCGAACTCACACTTACCGTTCCCCCCCATATTACAGCCTCAACTGGGTTTGACACTTTTTGCCACTCATTTGAAAGTTTTCTTAATGTCTATGCATCAGATTTTATCGATCTTTATAATTTAGATTCTTTAAGAAAGGTTATTAAGTATCTTCCGATTGCTATTAAAGATGGGTCGAATAGGGAAGCAAGAGAAGCACTTTCTTATGCTGCAACTCTAGGGGGAATTTCAATTTCAAATGTAGGTACGACGCTCCCTCATGGAATTGGCATGGCTATTGGAGGACAAGTATCTAATATAATGCATGGTGAGAGTCTTGCAATCATGTATCCAGAGATAAATTATTGGACGTGGAAAGACGCTATCTCGAAATACGCAATTATTGCACGTCTTTTTAATCCTGATTTAGTAAATCAGTCTGATAAAGTTGCCGCGGAAAAATCTTGTGAGGAAATAGACTCATTTCTGAAAAAAATAGGTATGTGGATGAGTTTGGAGGATAAAAATGTGCCTGAAAACGAAATCGAAACTATAGCTAATGATGCTTTAAAATTACGGAATTATACGCTCCACCCAAAAGTCGCAAATTTAGAAGATGTAATCACACTACTTAAAAGAAGTTATAGGAAGAAAAATTAATTAGATTCGCTAATTAGGGGGTACACGCCTCCCACAATTCATCTTTGACCAATAATCTACGAATTCATGATAATTTTTTAATGAAATGATGTTAGATCATAAATATTTTGTAGGTATCGATGTCGGAACGTCGTATATAAAATTAGTAATTATAAATAACGCTATTGAGATCGTGAATTCCTTCATTAATCGAACGGGTACATCTCTTGGAAATCTAAGTAAAACTTTTTTTGAAAATATCCTTTCAAACACATCGATACCTATGTCTGCAATAGAATATATCATGGCTACTGGATTCGGAAAAAATAATGTAACTTTCGCTAATGGTACTAAAACTGAAATCAGTTGCCATGCAAAGGGAGCGTATCACTATTTTCCCAAAAAAATTATGGTTATCGATATAGGTGGCCAAGATACAAAAGTTATTAAACTTGATGACAAAGGAAAAATCATAAAGTTTAAGATGAATAGAAAGTGTGCTGCGGGAACAGGTGTATTTATTGAAGAGATTGCAAATCGACTCGATATTCCTCTGAATGAGTTGAATAAAATAGCAATTAAATCTACAAAGAAGGCTCCTCTTGGAAGCTTTTGCACTGTTTTTGCTAAAACGGAAATCCTCACTCGTATAAAAGAGGGAGAAAAAGTGGAAGATTTATTAAAAAGTGCCTTTGAATCGGTGATAAGAAGAGTAATTGAGATGACAGAATTAGAGGGTGCTATAGTTGTTACTGGGGGGGTTGTAGCTCATAATAGAATCATAGGAGAAATTCTAAAAAGGGAAACAAGAGCAGATATTCTGATTCCACCACACCCGCAACTAATAGGCGCTATAGGAGCAGCACTATTTGCACAGGAAACTCACAATTTTATTGAAAATAAAAAGAATTAAGTTATTAAAAAAAAAAAAGGAAAAATTTTATCATTTAATCTTTAATCATGACTCGTCCAATAAATAAAAAAACTAATTTATTCTAATATATTCACATTTTTAAAAAATTGGATTTTTTCTAATAGATTATTGGTTTATTACCAGATTTACAAATTTATTAAACTCATTATAGCTTAGGTTTATAAAAGTAAATGTATAGATATTCTATCATTGATCAAAAATTGATCATATTTAAAAAAAAATAGGACGAAAAAAAATGAAATATAGTAAAAAAAGAAAATTAATTCCACTTTTAGGGTTCTTATTATTTGGTCTACTAAATATCTTTAATTTAAGTTCTGGATTTGCTATGCAAATGCAAGGAGAAGGCGTTACATTTATCCCTGACGATGATAATCCAACTCAATATGGAGTTTTCAGACCTGCACCAAATATGTATACTGGTCTCTCAGTTGATGCGTTGAATCAAGGAGAATTTAGAATCATGAATTGGTTTGGAGGAGAAGAAGCAAAAGAAACTATAAGTGTTCCTGGAGAAAATCTTACATGGGTATATCCTTGGTATTTTGATGATTATATGCGAGATAGTACTACTGATAATAATTATATTGATCCTTGGACTGACATAAGTTGGTTAAACGTAACAACACTTAATCCTAATAATGTTACACTTTCTAACTACACATTTAATTCTGTTTTTGATTATCATTCTATGAAAGAAAGTGAAGTATTACAAGTACCATTAAATTCAACTGTTCCAATGCAAATTGATGTGAAAATTTCTAACACTGGTCCTAAAATCCTAAAAATTGACACCCTATCGCCTACTCCTGATAGCCATTTTCTTACTGCTCTAAATATAGTATCACCACTAAATAAAAGAGTTGATTTTACCTTTGATCAAGCTTATTTTGGAGGTGGTGATATAATATTTAATTATGTCCCTTTTATTGCTCATGAAAAAGGAACTTATAAGATATTACTCAGAGGAAGCACTCCTACAAATCCAGGATTTCTTAATTTAGAATTTTTAGATTTCAAGCTTACAGATTTAAAAGTTGATAAGGTTATATCTGCTGGGGACGGAGATGACTATCCAAATCAACAAGAACAAGATGAGGATGAATGGGATGCTGAATGGTTTAGAATAGAGGGAGAGAAGGGAGATTTATATAGTTTAGATATTGGTTATGATTACAGTCTAGCAAATCCTACTATTAATCTATACTCTCCTGGTAGATGGGGTTATAATCTGTATGGTAATGCTGGTGCAGGTACTTTTGATATACATTTTACAAGACCAGGATATGTTTACGTATCTTTAATTGATGAAACTACTTTAGCTCAATGTAAAGCTTTTCTATACCTAAGAGAAATCCCTCAAATAGACACTTCTATTGGTGATCGTCTAAATGTAAAAGTTTCAAATGAAGAAAAATTAGCTCTTAGTTTTACAATAGAAGAAGATTCATTTGTACGATTTAACTTTACTCAATATGGCAATGGTTTGGCTAATATCTCATCATTAGGTACGATAAGAGGATTTATTTATGAAGATTCGAAGAAGCTTGAAGGATATGAAATTATACAACCAATCAAAACAAAAACAATTGATGATATGAATTTTTATTACTACTATTTTCCTAAAGGAGATTATGCTGCGATTGTAAAAAATGGCGATATTTCATCAAACTCTATATTTCAGTTAGATTCAAAGTTTATTGGCATATATAATGATACAATTCCAATAAATTCTTTAAATCAACTAAATCCAAATCCTTCCCAATTTTTATCTTTTGCATTGAATCAAGATGACTATTATGATGAACTTTATGACGCTACATATGTATACATAAACATAACACAACCAGGTCAATATATTTTAAATACTACGATAGATTCATCAAGTTTGATTGCTGCTCCAAGAACTCCTATATATGTAGTCTATCATAACGGTAGCACATTACTTGAATATGATAAAACAATAGAAGCTAGTGCTCAAGATAATCTAAATTTCTCTGTATTTACTGATGAGGATGATGGAATATATATAGGTTATTCACATAAATGGAAAATTATGGATTTTAATTTTTCTCAAGTAGGTCTTGATCTAGATGCTAGTAATCTACAATATCATGTAATGATATATAATAATGATGTTTTTCAAATCATGCCTTTAATTGATGATAATACTAATCAGTTCCATAATAATGGAACATTAGTTTTTGATTCAAATAGTAATGCATATATGAATTGGGAAAAAAGAAATCTTGCCCTTTCAGGACCAGATCTTGATGAAATTGAAGACGAGTTATACTGGATGTGGATTCACTTACCTAATGATAATTATAATGATCCAGGAGAAACTATACCAATCATTGATACGATAGAAATCTCAAATTTCACATTAGACCTAAGTCTAAACTTAGCACTTGTGGGTGATAGTGGGTATCAATACTGTGATTTCTGGGAACCTCCACTTTCAGGACAACCTTCATTTACATTTATAAATGAAACTGTTCTTACTAATGATACGTATTTATTTAATACTGAGGCACCATATATAAATTTCTTTGAAAACGGTCTTTATAAATTACTAGTTATTCCACACGGATGGGTGGATGATTTACCAGTTACAGTTAACTTTGCTATTGAGAACTATTGGACATATAGAGCGGAATCGAGGTATGATTTAAGTGGAATAACTAACATTACAGTGTTAAATCCAACTCCAGACTTATATAAATATCAAATAAACACTTATACTGAATCTGGTTATGCACAGGACGATGGAACACTTTATGAGTATGGTTTAATTGCCAGTTATGGTCGTCACAGAAGAACACCTGCACGATTAGGAAACAGTAGTTATTATGCTGTAGAATGCTTAGTAGAACCTTATAAATGGACTCAATTAGTTGTTTCAGCTGTTAATCTAGTAAACTACAGTCTTTATATTGCACAAAATCTTCCTTGGATTGATAATAGTGGACCTAATAATGAACTTGTGAAATTAAGTAACTCGTCTGTAGATACGACATATGAATTTGGTGTATTTAATGCAAAATTCTATTTAATCTTTGAAGTATATAATTCTACTAATAATAGTATAACTTTCAGACTTGATTTAAATCAATACGATACAACCGAATTATTGACTCATGGCCCATTAACATCATATTCATCCTCCGGACCTAACTTAGGAGTTACACTTATGCTCGTAATTGTTATACCTGCTGCTGTAGGGGCGGTCGTTGTTGTATATATTCTAAAGAGGAAAGGAAGGATTTTTACAAAAACACCTTAAATCTAAATAACTAATTTTTTATTTTTTTTATTTTAAGAGGATTTCCAAATTTTTCTATAATACATTATTGTGATTTTTAATAATTTAAAGTTTTTCAACTTTAATTTAAGATAAAGTTATTTAAACTCATGATAGAATTAAATTATTAGAGATTTTAATAATATTCGCGCTAATTTTTCGAGATTTAATCGTTTTGATTGTTGTATTGGGATTTTTTTCTTATTAAGTTCTTAATAAAGTCTAAAATTATTTTTATTAAAAACTTGTATTTCAAAAATTTGTACATAAATTCGGATAATATTTTTAAGACAAATTGATTTTTTTGCTCTATTTTTGAAGCAAATTTTTTTTTTTTTATTAAAACTATGAACTCATTTAGCTTTTATTATTAAAATGAGGGTGTAGTAAAGAAATATAAAAAAATTAATCTCATAATGGTATCTTACCAATTATGTTCACAGAATAATGGAACAGAGCATTCATAAAAATGACGAAACATTTATTAGGATAGTTGTCTAGATGTATATTAAGAAAAAACTTTTTTTTCTTGTAGTGGAATGTTTGTTTTTAGTCCATAATTTATTCCTCCACGAATAAAAATAAAAATTCATTCCATTACTCTTTATTTTTTTGTCCAATTCTCTCATCTATTTTACATGTTTTAGAAATTACTTCATTAAATAAATAATTTTAATTATGTTGTATCAAATTTTAAATTATAAAAAGTAAATTTTTAGAAATTCTTATTATAAGGCTCCATAATATAAATAATACAATTTAACTAAAAGGTTGATTAATTTGGATGGATTTAAAGATAAATTTGCTTTTATAACGGGCGGAGTTTCTGGTTTAGGAGCAAATACCCAAAAGATTTTTGCTGC
>SDBS01003118.1_pt1 | contig 16235 bp, 14 predicted proteins | sample 2277091 | NCBI WGS metagenome assembly SDBS01 (sample SAMN10404972, study PRJNA504765) | marine sediment metagenome | isolation source: marine sediment core GS10_PC15, 163 cmbsf | place: Arctic Ocean: Southern Knipovich Ridge | collected 2010 | reverse complement strand
TGGTCATATTTGCCACAGACAACGGCCCATGGAACAATATGCAGGAGAATCTGCGCAAAAAACACAAAGGCGCCGTCGCCTGGGGTTCATCCGGGCCTCTGAGAGAAGGCAAGGGCTCAACCTGGGAGGGTGGTGTTCGCGTGCCCTGCATTATTCGTTGGCCGGGACACGTACCGAAAGGTCGCGACAGCAATGCTATCTTCTCAACAGTGGATTTCATGCCGACAATCGCCAACCTGGCGGGATACCGGGTCCCCGCCGACCGGATCATTGACGGCGTCGATCAAACGGCGCTGCTGCTTGGAGACAGCCAGGACGGGGCCAGAGACCACTTCTACTACTTCTGCAGAAACACAATGCACGGCGTCCGCAAGGGAAAATGGAAACTGCTGCTGGCGAACCGCAAGAACTATTATGGCTATGTCAAGGATACCGGATCGAATGAGATGGAACTCTATGATCTCAAATCGGATATTGGTGAAAAGCGAAACCTGGCCGGCCAGCATCCCGAAGTAGTTGAGGAGTTACTCAAGTTGGTAAAGGCCTTCCAGTGGCCCGCCAAACTGCCTGATACCGGTATAACTTCAAGGAAGAAGAAAAGTCCGTAGAGAGCTGTCCACCTTGCCTCTGTCATCGGGCGTTAAGGCGCATGCTGCGGTTGGCGGACCACCACATCTTTCTTTCGCGCAGCGGGTTCGATGGTCCAGTCCGTTAGTTTGCCGTTATTGACCTTGCCGCTGATGGCCGTGTTTTTTTCCAGGTGCAGCTTGAAGTCGGCATCCCAGTCGGCCGGCCACGCCGGAAGAAGCAGGATCTTGCCGCCTGCTTCCTGGACTAACATACGCTGAAGTGCGGTGGCGCCTGCGCCGAAGTGATCGAAGTCCGGACAGGAATCCGGTCCCGCGCTTCCGTACAGTGGGAAACGACACTGGGTGGATGCGTGGCGAAAGCGATGGACGAGACCGGCCTGTGCCTCGGCGGCGTTTCCAGCGTAGGCCCAATGGATCTGGTCCTGGGTCCAGCACTTGTAATTGAAAGCGTTTTTGTGGGTTCGGTGCTTCATGGTCCAGTCCACGATGTCCGCCGAGCCTAACCCCAGACCGAAACAGCGAAACGGGAAGACCGGATACAGCAAGCCATTTTCAGCGTTGTGCTTCGATGCCCATTTTTCAGCCGGTGCGATGGCTTTGCGGCCGTCGATCTCGTGCAGGAAAACTTGCGGTATCTCAGCCCTGAAACGGCGCCAGTTTAGCTGGTCCTCCTTCGAACCGGCCTTGATCGTAAGCAGTTCATCGAGGCAGAACTGCAGGCCCGCCACATCCGGCGCGGGGTTGATCGAAACCCACCATGTTTCCAACACCATTGCCGGGTCCAGACGGATCTTGCCGTTGGCATCGCGCAGATAGTGTTTGTCGAAGAACAACAGAACCTCACGGGCGAAGGGAACCAGTACGGTATCCCGGAAATTCTTGTCTCCGGAGTATTTTACGTATTCTGTCATCATGGTCAGGGTTTCCAGGCCGGAGGTGAAATAGTAGCTGTGATAATATCCCTTGCCCTGGTTCTCACCCGGTTTGGTTTTGGGGGGTTTGCCTGTTCGGCCGCAATCCCGCTCGCCTCCAGTCGGTTCAATGTTTTCGCGATAGTAGGCGCCATCGTGGCCAAACCATGCTTTGGTGATTGCCTTGCGGATCGGCAGCAGGTTCCAGTAGTAGTCGAAAAAAGGCTTCATAAGGTCGCCGTCGCCGCTCATCAACAGCGGCCAGTAGAGCAGTCGCTGATTCTGGTAAGTGAAACGCCTGCCCCAGTCGCGGTCGTCTTCGTGCCCCAACCATGAACCGTCTTTCTGTTGCACCGCCTCGTTCTTCTTTTTATCGCTGCGCAACGGCAGTGTGAAGAGTCCGCCGTTGAACTTGGTCTGAATTCGCCCGCGACTCTGGCAGGCCATGAGGAAACGAAATACGTTGTAGCTCTGCGCCACCAGCGCGCCGCCGTCTTTTTCCATACGCCTGCCGGACGGTGCTTCGCCTTTGAGTTTTTCCCGCTCCTCAACCGGCAGTGTGTTGTCGGAAGCAATGATCCAGCTTCGATTCCAGAATGCCGACCACCAGTTACAATGCCCAGCCCAGTCAGTCTTGACGTCCTTTAGCTGCTTTGACTGCCCCTCGATGGTCTCGATCCAGTTGGATGTCTCGGGGGTCTGTTTGGTCAGGGCATGGATGCGAATGTCGAAGCTCTTTCCCTTTCCGGTAAGCGTCCCATTCTTCAATGACAGATCCGGGCTTTCAAGAAGGTTGCCGAAGGTGTTAAAGCGATAGGGATCCGGGTACTTCGACGTCATGTGTTCAACGTCATAGTATTTCATTTCGGCGGGATAGACGCTCCGGTCGCCCACCGGGAAGTACCATAGAATATTGCCGTTGTGCTCGATACGCACATCCTGAGTAGCGTTATCGATGGGGGCACTTGAGACGTTGTACTTGCAGGAGTCAAAACGTTTCCAGAATTCCGGAGCGGCGGTGACGGAAATTTCGGTCGGTGAATCGATCTGCACGTGATAGACCGGCCGGTTGGCATCGGCCCAGATACGCAGGATGATGCCGTCGGCGGCAATGCGTATCGATCCGGTTGACAGGTCGAGGGTTTGACGGAAAGGTTTGCCTGCGACAAAGGGGTTGGGGCTAAGCGAGATTCGCACCCGTCCGGTTTTAAAGATGTCGCCGTTGTAGGTAAAGGCGTCGTTCTTTGCCAACAGCAGGTACAGGTCGCCGTTTTCAATCGCATAGACACCGGCGGCGATATCTCCATTGCCTAACGGCATCTGTCCGGAGGCATCTTTCGACGGGCTTTGCCAGACGACATTGTAGCGTTCGATCTGTTCACCCGCGACGCTCCCGGTGAGCATCAAGCCCGCGGCAGGCAGAAACATCAGCCATGAAAGGATTCTCAAATGTTTCACCGAAAGATGTTTTGTAATGCGCAATGTTGTACCAAAAACAGTCATAATTGCTCCTTACAGGATGAAGATGTCATCAGTTTGTGCTTCTCGATTCTTTCAGCACCTAACGGGCTGCTCAGGGGTGGCGAAGTACGAGCCGTCCCTTGAAGCAGTCAGGTTATCATTTATTCCGGGTATTGTCAAGACTATATAATGGACAATATGCATATGGATGCGGAAGAATAATAAGTTGATTAAAACAGAGTGCCGTCTGTGGACAACACGCTTTGTCGGGGGCTCTTAATACTGACAGGCGATTTACGGTTCAATTCGATGCCTTGGGGATTTTTGGGATCCACGTCCAGTATCGGCCACACCAACTCCCCGCGGCGGGCCTTTTGCTGCACTTTGGTATCAAGGCTGAAGGTGGGCATTTCCAGAGAGTTGGTATCCAGCCACAGGGTTATTCGGCGCAATTCCGCTTTCGTCAGGTTGACGTTATAGTGCGACTTGCCCAAGTACCCGCCCCTATATAGTTGGGACCAACGTGCGCCAAACTTGCCTGCGATGGTGCGGGAACCACCGTGCAGCCGGCTCATATGATTGCTGCCGCCGTCGGCATGAAAATAGAAGGCATATGGCTCGAGGCTGTCGTAGCTGAAATCGGGCTTTTGGTTTTGTCTTTCATGGCAGGCGGTGCATTTATTGTCGAATACCGGCCGCACGAGCCGGTGGAAGTTCACAGGCTCCACACCGCCAACCTCAGGTTCGAGTTTAGAAGCGGGGCGCTGCATGGCCAGCGGCTTGGTCCGTACATTGGGCGCCTTCCATTTGTCTTCATGGCAGCCCACACAAGTGAGATGCTCTCCCGGATGCACATAGGTTCCGGACCGCATGGACTGCACGGCCATGCCATCTTCATCCAGGGCCTGGAAGTAAATGAGCTTTTCGACTGGCGCTTCAAAATAAGCGCTGCCGTCGGCTTCCACCGGCACCGTACCCAGGATCACTCTTCCGGTCGGGCTTTGCGAATAGCCCATTCTGGGCTTGTTGCTGACAGGGCTGGACCAGGGCTTTGGCACATGTTGGATTATCCTTAGAGACGTGATCGTTGTATTGACGGGCCATTCGAAATCAGACTCGTAGACATTCATTACACTGATGGTGGCGATGGGAACCTCGGGAGTATTCCGCTCCCCTTGCCAGGTAGCCGTGGGAACGACTGGCGGTTTTTTTCGCGATCTGAAAGGCATTGGACTTACAATCCTCAAGCCGGATACGTTGGGGATGGTGAAACCGGAGTAGATCACCTCCCGGTTGCCGAATTTATCCAGCAAGAAGATTCTGTTGTACTTCCCACTGCCTTCGGTGACCAGGTAAAAGTCCTCGCTCAAAGGCCACGGATAGCCGTAATGCGTTTCTCCATCACGGTTGTCACTTACATTGCCGCCTGGAAGTACGGTCTTGCCGCGGTTGGTATTGGATGGACAGGCTTCATTGATCCAGTGGTTGCCTGGAGTTATGCGCTTGACCTGTGAAGTCTTGTTGTCGTCGGAAATGCTGACATCCAGGATAATGGGAGCCCCGTACATGCCCGTATTGTGATGACCCCCGGCGATGGCAATATATTTGCCCGAGTTGGGAATGGCACGGATGTTGTACTCTCCCCAGGGACGCCAGGCGCGGCCGTCTTCCCAGCGATTGCCTTCGAGCGTGGTATGCGGCAATGGGTAGTTGCCATGCGGTGCGCGCGGATCCCGGCCGTCCGGGTAACAGGTCCACATATGATGTGCAATATGAAAATCCCTGTCCAGATAATCCCAGCGTGTGTAGACGAGCATCCCGTCATTGTTCACGCTGGGGTCCCATTCCTCGGTGTCGTGCCAGCTCAAGCGGATGAGATCGCTGCCATCGGCTTTGATGGAATACAAGGCTGAGGTGGGCTGGTGACGGGAGCCCGCGCAGCGCGCCGTTGAGTTCCTGCGCTCGGACATGAATGCGATACGCCCGTTGGGCAGCCAGCAGGGCGAGTGATCGCTGCGGTTGCCGAAAGTCAGTTGCCTGCATTCGGTGCTGGAGATGTTGAAGGTAAAGAGGTGGAAGGTGTTGTCCTCCACCCAAAATTCAGACTCAAAGGGCGTCCAGGTGTTCCAGGGGTTCTTCCCGCGTCGAGTCCAGGCGAATACGATATTGTTTCCGTCAAACGAGAGATCAAAGGAATTGAAACTGCCTTGAGCCGTACTGATGTCCAACCCCCGGTAGGGGCCGTTTTGAATTTTGACGCCTTTCATGAGGTCTCGCCCGGTTGGACTATTTGTTTTGAAGCCTTTGATGATACCAATGCCACCTCCGGGCGCTGCGGAATAGCCCACATCCTGGTCATGATTCATAATGTTATTCTTCTTAATCTGATGCTCGAACGTGTTGAAAATGATCTCATCAAAATCCAGCAGGGGATTGAGCAGAGCAATCCTTCGAGCCAGGGCCCGACTCTCCATGAAAAGAATCTTTCTGTGCGAAACTGCGCCCGCTTTAGCCAGTCCAGTCGGCGCATTTTTCAGCTTTAAACGGTTCAACGCATCCTGTTCGTCCCGCAAGTCGGGCGATAGCGGCAGGTTTTCCAGGTAGTCCACCAATGCTTGAATCCTTCGTAGTTGAACGTCCAGCACATCACGATCCGAGCTTAAGATTTGGGCATGTTCGTCCATCATGCGAATGGTTTCTTCTGCACCTGTTTTGCATAACATACCCGCCTGATATTCTGCCATTTCCTTTTGAATACGCGTATAATCCTCCTGCCACGATTGTGTGATGTCATTATTGCGTACTCTTGCAAAGCTGCTTTGATATGCGGCCAGGTTGAAGAAAACGATACACAGCAGCCCTGTGCTCAACAATGGTGAAGTTCTCATGAATGATCTTGAAAGCTGCATTTGAAGTTTAATCTGACATTTCCCATTTAAACGCTTTAAAAACATAATTCAGTCCTTCCGCCACCAATAATCTTAGCAGGATCACCCTGAACAATCAAGAATTTACTCTTTCATCTACAGCAGGACAGTTGCATTTCCATTGACATTCCCGGCGGTCTCTGCTAAATTCAGGCTTGTGCTGTTTGAGTTGGTCCTGCGGCTTGAGCCGGGGGCTTAAACGGCTGCCCCTAACTCAGGAGAATTGACCATGAAGAAGCAAACCCTGTTCGTCGCAATCGTCGTTTTGATCACCTTCTTGCTGGTGTCCCCCGTCGCCCGTGCCGCGGAAGAGGCTAAACCGGTGAAGGTCTTTATCCTTGCCGGCCAGTCCAACATGGAGGGCAAGGCCGTGAACACCCTGCTGGACCACCAGGCGACGGACCCCAAGACCAAAGACTTCTTTGCCCACCTGCGCGACGGCGACAAGTGGGCGGTGCGCGACGATGTGTTCATCAAGTTCCTGGGACGCAAAGGTCCGCTGACGGTCGGCTACGGCTCGCCCGGCCGCACCGGGGCGGAACTGGAGTTCGGTCACATGATGGGCGAACACTTCGACGAGCCGGTCATCCTGATCAAGGCCGCCTGGGGTGGGCACTCGCTGTTCAAGCTGTTCCGCTCTCCTTCGGCTGGGCTGCCTGACGATGAGAAACTCCAGGCCGAACTGAAGCAGGCGCAGGACCGTGTCAAGAAGGACAACGAGAAGAACAAACGCAACAAACCGCTGCCGACGATGGAGGACATCAAGAAGCCGTACGGCTCGTCCTACCGCAACATGATGACCGAGGTAAAGGGCCTTTTCGAGAACTATGAAACCCTGTTCCCAAAACTCAAAGGGAGAAAACTGAAAGTTACCGGGTTCGCCTGGTTCCAGGGCTTCAACGACCAGTGGGGCGATGCGCCGGGCGAATACGAGTCGAACATGAAACATTTCATCGAGGATGTGCGCAAAGACCTCAAGACGCCGACTCTGCCCTTCGTGATTGCTGCGATCGGTACGAACGGATCGAAACCGGCTAAGGGCGGCGGCCTTACTGTCCGCACGGCCCAGATGGCGATGAACGACGTGCCGGAGTTCAAGGGCAACGTCAAGACGTTCCGGACGGACCTGCTGGTGGACAAGGCGGCCGAACGCCTGATCGACGGTTGGCAGAACCACGTTGAGGAGTGGAAGAAGGTCGGCTCGGACAGGCCGTACCACTACCTCGGCAGCGCGATCTGGTACACCCGCATCGGCCGCGCCATGGGCGATGCGATGTTGGAGTTGATCGGCAAACAGTAGCGAGAGAGCATAACTCTTTGCTATTATAGAAGTTGCCGCATTAGAATATTTACAAGGTACTCGCTGGACGCCTGGGCAAAGCACCCTGCGTTTGGTTCATGCGGATTTGCTGCATTTTGGGCAGAGACCCTCTAATTGGACTCGCTGGTGCTGGATTATGTATCCGTTGCTGTCGGCGGTCATGGGGATGCGGAGTTCGGGGAGGCAGTCGGTTTGCCCGCAGCGTCTGCATGAAAAATGGGGATGGCACTGATCGGCGGTGCAGTGATGCGACAGTTCAAAATACCATGTGCGATCCTGCACAAAGGCCATGTGGACGATGTCGGCGGCGACAAAGGTTGCCAGGGCGCGGTAGATCGTTACCTTGTTGGGGGCGCAGGTGCCGATTCTTTCTGCGATTTGTTCGCGCGTCAACGGCTGGTGCGCTTCGAGAAGCGCCGTGAGTATATCCGACCTCGGTTTTGTGCTGCGAAGTCGGGCGGATTTGAGCATCTGTTGGACCTTGTGTTTAGCCTGGCTTTCCATCAGGCTTCGGCCCCTTCCTCACATTCGTCGGTGTGTTCGTGGGTGTGCGGATGGCTGTGGCGGGCGTGATTGCTGCACGTGCAGACATCCTTGAGTTTGATGTCCGACTTGACGAACAGAAGCGGGAAGATTATGTCGCTGATGCAGCAGGGCAGCCAGACGGCAAGGAACAGCACAATGAACATCCCGAAAACAATCGTAAGAGTAAACGTCGCCTCCATGTTCATGAGTATGTGCGCCGACGATGCCCATGTGCTGATGAGGACATGCCCGGCATGCGGACACTTTGTACGCGGAATAAGGAAGGCGATGATCACGCCCAATATCGCCGCGGGGGTAACGATATACCAGTCCTCGATGAAGCCGATATGAATCTTGTGATGGCGCTCGTCATGGGCGTCATCGGAGTCATCGTGCTTGCCGGTATCCTCATCGTGTCCTTCATGCTCAGGATCATCATGCAAGGTTTCGGTCTCGGTATGGGGGTGTATGTCGGCATGTGTGGGGATGGCGACGCCCAGGACGCCTTCGCCGAGGAAGGGGATGACCGAATCGCTCAGCGTCGCCACTCCGATGGCGCCGACAAAGCCGACGATGAGGACCAGCAGGAAATGGCGACCCTTTGCATGGAGGCGAAAGAGCGAGGCGGTCACCATCGCACTTAGCAGGACGTGGGCGGGGTGAAAAACACTGAACATGACGCCTGCCGTGGATTTGGAGACATCCTTAAAAAGCAGCATGAAACCCAGACCGAGGATCGCGCCAACTATTGTGAAGGGAGCATGCCCCTTCAACTCGGCGCCTATATGTTTGGCTTTCTCGGTAATAGACATAGTTGCTCCATAAATATCGCTTCTCGCAGCTTACTTACGTCATATTACATTAAATGCAACTCAGTTGCAAGAACAAAATTTTATTGTCGGGGCAAAATTGGGTTTGTTTCGCATAATAGAGGCACGAGGCAAGAGGCGGGGCTGAAATTGGGCCATTGGATTGTATATTGTAGATTGTAGAATGTATATTGGTTGCTGGAGATTGGGTTTGTTTCGCATTTTTTGGGGCTGGTGATGGTGGCGGGACGCTGTGGGTACCCAGATTGGGTTTGTTTCGCATTTTTGGATCGTAGGGCAGGCTGGGGTAGGGGTAAATTGGGTTCGTTCCGTAAAAACAGCTTTTGGCTGTTGGCGATTGGCTGTTGGCCGGGTTGTAAATTGGGTTCGTTTCGTGTTTTTGGGTCGTGGCGCGGGTGGCGAGACGGTAGATTGGGTTCGTTTCGCTGAAATGGGGGGTGGGGGGACACTTGGTAGCGGAGCAAATTGGGTTCGTTTCGTATTCTTGGGTCGTGGCCGGATGGCGGTACAGTAGATTGGGTTCGTTTCGCATATTTGGGCGCACAGATCGGTGGGAATGCGGATTTTGAAATTCCTGGGTCGAAACGTGATGCGGCGGTTTGGTGGGCATTGGTTTGTAATTCCTCCTGTTTCAAGGGCTGTGTTCAGTTGTGAGACATTATACCAGAAAATTCACTGTTTATCAAACAAATTCCTGGATTTTCCGCAGATTTTCGCAGATTATTTGCCGCGAAAAGGGAGAAGATGCGGGGGAACCGCAGAATGTCGAACTGAGAAATATCGAATGTCGAAGGGTGGAGGCAGGCCTGCGAGGTGCGTTCTATCTAATTGGGTTGTTTTTTGGGTTTGTTGGGGTAGAATGGCTGGGCGAGGTCGGCGGTAGTGAACCGCAGAATGTCGAACTGAGAAATGTCGAATGTCGAAGGGAAGCCGGCGGGAGGTTTTTGGTTTTAGATTGGAGATGGTATGGGAATGGATGCGATACCGGTTTATCTTGAGCAGATCAATCGGGCGGTGGCGAAGGGGGATGCTACGGAGCATAGGCATCGGCCTGCGTTGAAGGGGCTTATTGAGATGCTGGGTAAAATGTCACTGTGGGGAACGGGCAAAATCGAGCGGTGTAAATAGGCGAGTGAAATGAATCTTATCTGGAAAAGACATTCTGGTTGACACGGTAGTCGGGAGAGAATAGTATCGTTGTCAAAAGAAGATGTCATTGTGTTGTTTTTGGGGCAGTCATGGGAAAAATTAAGAGCAGTAAAGACTTGCTGATGTTGCTTTTGTATGCGAAGGGCAAAAGAGGTGAGGCATGTGAGGCGATTGTGGGCAGGACACGGTTGATGAAGATGGTGTTTCTCTTTGATGAGGAGATTCGGAAGAAGTTTAACCTAGGGGATGTTTTTCCGAAAGAGATATTGCCAAAATTCGAGGCTTACGATTACGGGCCATTTTCAGCGCGTGTCTATGACGACCTGGAATTTCTTGTGAATATGGGTTTTGTCGATGTCAATGCATCCGGCAACAAGGAACTACTGGCAGATGAGGCGGAGGAGTACGAGTACTGGCAGGCAATCAGCGGAGATGAAGACCGGCCATTTCAGGAGCAGTTCACTTTGGCCGATGTTGGGACTAAGTTTGTTGAGAAGAAGTTGAAAAGTGAACTGACCGACGAGCAGTGGCAAGTGCTGGATGATTTCAAAAAACGGTGCACAAGTGCGTCTGTGACAGCCTTGCTGAAATATGTATATGCGAGATACCCCAAGATGATTACGAAGTCCAAGATACGGGATCAGGTGTTAGGACGATAGGGAGCCAGATTTGAAGGTAAAGGAATGTACACTGGTTGATGAGTCACTTAGACGGCTGAGAAAAACGAGCCGTGTTTGTGTGAGTTGTGAGGTGCCCATCTTAGGGAGGAGTGTCGATCTGGCTTATTTGACGGAGGAGGAAGTATATACGGTCGAGTTTAAGCTGCGAGACTGGAGGAGAGCTATACGGCAGGCACGAGACCATTTGCTTGGTACGGATTACGCGTATATCTGTATGCCGAGGAGGAAGGTGAGCGATGCGATGATGTCGGAGTTGCAGAGTGTGGGTGTTGGGCTGTTATTTTTCTGCGATGAAGGAGACTGGCCGTTCGAGGAAATTGTCGAAGCCCCACGATCACAGGTGACATCGGAAATAGCACGCAAGTGGACAGTAGAATATATACAGAATAATGAGGGGCAGAGAACATGGCAGAAAACGCACTAATAGCCGGACCACATCTTGTGCGATATGGGATTGCCGCGGATCAGAAGTATTTGATAGGTGAATTCCTCGATACTTATGACCAGTTGGTTATCAATGCAACGATAGCCGCATATCAGGCGTCAGCGCTGGCAAATTTCATTACGCAGCGAGCACAAAACAAGCCTTATTTTATAGACCCACAAACTCATGCCTTTCAACATGATGTCGAGCATTTGCAGTCAACATCTAAAAAAAGTGCAGGAAAGATCAAGAAGTCTGTTCAGAAGCTTTTGGATAGCTACGGAGAACCGATCAAGACTCAAATCGAGAATTATCAAAGTATTTTGCCGGACGATTTCAAAGATGCAACAATACGGAAGGCGTTTTGCGAGAGGGTGCTTTCTTATCAGATGAAAATCATGGCAAATGAAGCTGAGCAATCTGATGCTGCACCGTATTACGCATTCTTGAAAGAGGAAGATGGGACTGATTTTAATGTGGGTGAGCCGAACCTGCTGGTCGCGCCATATTTCTATATGGATGGCGCAACTCTCGAGGAGTGGTTGCCTATGAATCTGGTGTGTGCAATGGACAGTAAACCGATTGCGAAGAAGATGAAATTGCCATTGGCAGTTCAGGTGGTTATTTCCAGTGGTGTTTTGTTTGACGCAGACCAAATGGGAAAACTGATCGAGGGTTATGTCAAGATCAAACCTGATATTTTTCTTATCTGGGTTGATGAATTTGATGAGCAATCCGCCTCTGTAAGTGCGCTTCGTGGATTTGCTGATATGGTGAAGAAGCTTGGTACCGGGGAGGTTCCTGTTGTCAATTTGTACGGCGGGTACTTCTCTGTGTTGCTGCTGCACTGTGGTGTCCTAAACGGTGTTACGCACAGTCTCGAGTATGGAGAGCGGCGGGCTGTGGTGCCGGTTGGCGGTGGGATTCCAGTAGCAAAGTACTATTTGCCGGATTTGCACTATCGAATGCAGACGCGAGATGCGTTGCGCGCTGTTCGGAAGCTGGTAGAGAGCGATGGAACTGCGAATGGTTTCCATAAAAATGTGTGTGATTGCGAACAATGTAAGAAGGTGATCACAGGTAAAGCAGAAATTGATTTCATGGAACAGTATGGAAAAACGAAAATTATCAAAGGACGTGCATATCCTACGGCAGAGACAAAGAAGAACAGTGTCCGACATTATATGTGGCGCAAGCAACGAGAATTCAAAGAGGAATATGAAGCTGATAGCATAATTCAGGAGTTACGAGAAACGCATGAAAAGCTGAGACGGGCAGTTGGTGTTGAGAACGCTATTCACTGCAAGAATTGGGCGGATGTGCTGGAGGAGATTGACAAGTGACTGTAGAAATCGGCAATTCATCGCATACAGTATATGTGCTGGGGGCTGGTTTTTCTTATGGCGCAGCAGTTCCTCTGCAAGCCAATATCCTTGAGAGACTTCGACAGCTTGGGTTGGCAATTGATACACCCGGAGCAGATTTTTTCGAAAGAATGCCGATTGAATTAGCAGTACACTTTCAGGGTACCTGGGGGAAGATACAAGAATTCTTAGAGAAGATTTTCTCCGGTGTGATGAATCCATCGCTGGAAGATGTTTTCACACTTTTGGACCAAACCATCGAAAGACGTGGTTACTGCCTTGGGATGAGCTGGCGTGAGTTGGAATTGGTGCGAACAGCTTTATACAAGGCAATTGTGATTCTGTTTCATAATTGTGAGCAGCAAGCTGGAACAGATTTACTCCGATATCGGCATATCGGTTTGGAATTGATGCTAAAGCGCTTAGGAGCGGGGCAGTCAGGGCGGGGAATCAGCGTTATATCAGTTAACTGGGATTGCGTTCTTGAAAATGCAATTTACTGGTGTCTTGAGAAGTTGGGGACGAAAGCAGTTGACATAGACTATTGCTGTTACAGCATTCCGTTTGAGGGTACATCGCGGCATACAACGTCAATTCTTCAGAAGGCGAAAAACCTGTATAATCTAAAAGTGATGAAACTTCATGGTTCGGTGAATTGGCTTCTATGTCCGAACTGTAATCGTCTACGTGTTGGTCTTGGTGCTTCCGCCGACCAATTGTGCGAATATACTATAGGTAGATGCTGCGTAGAATGTTCGGAGGGGGGCGCTTATGATGAAGAAATGGGGTCGACTGGGCCGATCCTTGAACCTTTCATCATATCACCAACTTTTATGAAGCAATTTGATAACGCTCATATTCAGATGGTGTGGCATAATGCATATATGGATTTATGTCGTGCGGATAAGATTGTGTTCATTGGTTATTCTCTGCCGGAGGCGGACTACCATTTGAGAACCTTGTTAAAACGAGCTATTCGCACCGGTACGGAAATTGATGTTGTGTTGGTGGACGATGACCGTGCTCCTGATGAGCCGGCATTTGAGAACATTCGGCACAAATACGCGGCAAGTCGCTATGAAGCATTCTTCGGAACAGGGAAGCATATCAAGTATTACTTTGAGGGGGTGGAAGGGTATTTTGGTGAGATGTGCGACGGAGTGACGTTGGATGACAGGCTCACAATAATCAAGGCGGAGCATGCAACTGTGCTGGATGGTTTCCCGCTGTGAGGTGTTGTATTGAAGGATCGGCGGGGGCGGGTGCTTTCTTATGACGATGTGGAGCATTACAGGAAAGTAGTGGTGTCGCTGGGTGAGACGATTCGGATTATGGGTGAGATCGATGAGGCGATTGACGGATTGGGGGGTTGGCCGATTGATGAGTGAGATATGCCTAACGACAAGAGTTTGGTTGGTGGACACGGACGATTAGGGACGAACACGGACGGGCATGGACTATCAGGGACGGGCAGGGGTTCTGAGTGCGGCGGATGTGTGGTGTTTGGTGATACCGGATGGGTTTGTGATTTTTGATTGTGGACGAAGGAAAACGAGACTAAGTAAGAGGGACCAATGAAAAAGACACTGTTACTTATAGCTGTGGCCGGTGTGATTTTGCTGGGCGGGTGTCAGAGCGTTCCTCGGGGGGGGAAGCCGGTTATTGGGATATCGTATGAGCGAGAAAAATCGCCCGGGGCGCCAGATGCAGAAATTATCCCCCCTCCAAGGGACGCCGCAAATTTGAGCATCCGGGCAAACGGTTTTTTTCCTGGCCATTTGCCGGGGCTGTGGTCAGCTTCGCATTAACGGGATGAACATAATTTACTTGATTGTTCAAGGCGGGCGTGGTAGGATTTCTGATGTCGTATGGAGAATATCTTGTTTTGTGAGCATATGGATGGGAAAGGAGCATGTATCATGAAAAGATGGAATTTGATGCGAGCGGTGTTTGTGGGATGTGTTTTTGTATTGTTGGTTTCGCCAGTGGGTGCGACGGTGTTGTCAGATGTCAGCGGTTTGGGATTTGACTCGATTGTCGCATTTGGCGATTCGCTTATGGATAACGGTAATCTTTACGCAATGACCGGTGGGGCAATGCCGCCGAGTCCTCCTTATTGGGAGGGCAGGTTTTCAAATGGTCCTGTGTGGGTGGAATACCTTGCAGATTCTATGGGGCTTTCGGGTCAGTTGTATGATTTTGCTGTGGGAGGATCGACCACTGCAAATGTTCTTAACGATCAGATAATTCCTTACACAACAAGCAATCCCGGTAGTGTCACTACTCTCTATGTTCTGGGTGCTGCGAATAATGATTTTCTTTGGCTGAACCCTGCCGATCCGACGGGTTGGATAGCCCCTGCTGTCGGAAATATATCTGACAGCATCAGTGCTCTTTATGCGGACGGGGCTAAACATCTCCTGTTTGCAAACGTGCCCAATTACGGTCTGGTTCCCGGTGTTGCGCCGGAATTACGCGATGCCGCCACCGCTATGGCGCAGGCGTTTAATGGCGAAGTGGAAAATATATTGACTCAGTTCGAGGCTGCGACGGATATGACTTTCTACCGTATGGACTTGTTCGGAATGTCGACCGATGTCATTAGGAATCCTGAACAGTATGGTTTTATCAATTCGACCGATCCGTATCTGCCTGATGCAATCGGCAATGCCAATGATTACTTTTTCTTCGATGATGTTCATCCCACGACCGCGGTCCATGCTCTTATGGTGCCGGAGCCTGCGACTTTGATTATGCTGATGACAGGGAGTTGTTTCGTACTTCGTGGTCGCAAAAACCGGCAGGTCGCGATGCGATAGATTGTTGCGTTTTCAGGGGAACTTTGATAATCTAACGGGTGCGGGAAACAACGGCGTCGATGACTTGTGGATGCAAAACCGCCCGATTTTGGATTTGGGAGAAGACCTATGAAAAAAGCACTGTTACTTGTAGCTATAGCCGGTATGATTCTTTACGCTGGGTGTCAAAATACACCACGGGGGGGGAAGCCGGTTATTGGGATTACGAGTGTTTACCGGACGGATAACGCCGGTGCATCGGAGGTTACGTGGTGCAATTTTTCTTATGTGCGGGCTATTGCGGAAAATGGGGGTGTGCCCGTTGTTTTGCCGACGTTGGCGGACGCTGAGATTGTTCGCCGGTATGTGAGCGAACTTGACGGGCTTGTTCTGGTGGGGGGTGCTGATATTCCGCCGGAGGCGTACGGCGAAAAGCCCCATGAGACCGTGGTTGCGATGGGGCGTGAGCGTTTTGATTTCGAGAGCAAGCTGATTCCACTGTGGTTGAAGACGGGCAAGCCGACGTTAGGGGTGTGTCTGGGCATGCAGTTTGTCAATGTCTTGCATGGCGGGAGCCTTATCCAGGATATTCCCTCGCAGGTGGGAGGCGAAGTGGTCCATCGCGGCAAAAACACGTGGCACGTCGTGGACATCGAGCCGGCAAGCCTGCTTGCAAAGACGTTGGGGACGACGCGGGCCAACGTGTACTCAATCCACCACCAGGCGGTGAAAGACCTCGCGAAAGGCTTTAAGATAGTCGCTCGAACCGCCGACGGAGTGCCCGAGGCCATGGAGCGGACGGACGGGCGATTCGGCCTGTTTGTGCAGTGGCATCCCGAATTGATGAAAGAGGACACGAGCCATCGCGACGCAATCTACGGCGCACTTGTGCAAGCGTGCGCGGGCGTGCAGTGAGATTAGCGGTGGGCTAATCCCGATGAATCGGGACACCCTACCAGTTCCCGCCCAACGGCCACAATCCTTTCATACACCCGGTATATTTTTGGTGGGGGGGGGTTGTTGATTCGCGACGGGCTAACGGGTATAATCTGCAACTCTATTCATCCAACGATGATTAAGGGACGAATTGATCTTAGCCGTTGGTCGGTGCAAGGTGGAAACTGGGCATGAGGATTATCGAGAGCATATCGGCGCTTGAGGGTATGGAAAAAGGGGGGGCGCTTACTATCGGCAACTTCGATGGTGTGCATCCGGGTCACCAGGAGATCATCGCGGCCGGTCTGCAGGCGGCGAA
>SDBS01003117.1_pt1 | contig 16243 bp, 13 predicted proteins | sample 2277091 | NCBI WGS metagenome assembly SDBS01 (sample SAMN10404972, study PRJNA504765) | marine sediment metagenome | isolation source: marine sediment core GS10_PC15, 163 cmbsf | place: Arctic Ocean: Southern Knipovich Ridge | collected 2010 | reverse complement strand
GTTATCTTTTATACCACCTATATCATTTTAAAAGGATCAATCAGTACCTTAATCGGGGAAAAACCGTCTGAGGATTTTGAAGCAGAGATTAGAAAAATCGTAACTAATAGTGTATCTCATGATATTAAATTACATCATCTCCATTCTCATAAATATGGAGATAATAAAGAGTTAACCTTTCATATCAAATTACCATCAGGTATGAGATTGGAAGAGGCCCATAGGATTGCCGAAGGATTAGAAAATAAAATAAGAGAAGAAATGAATATTGAAGCTACCATTCACTTGGAGCCGCTTTTTCACAAAAAAAATTAATCTATTAAGGGAAAAATTATCTATGAAAAATAAACCTTACTATGAAATTGATGAGCAGGCGTATCACAGATATGACCAGAAAAATGATATGTTTTTCCGTTATCTATGGGATAAAAACCTGAAAACTTACCAAAATAATTTTGCGGATGATATGTTAAAGAATATTAATGCGGATAGAGAAGGCTATACCCATGTCGATTATGCCTTCTCCAAAGCTTCCTGGACAGTATATAATCGATTTCCTTTTGCCTTTTCCTGGGAAGGTGATACCTCTTTTGAAGAAGATTGGTATGGTTATAGATTAAGAGAACAAAAATACCAGATTAAAGACCTGGCGGAATTTACGGCTAAAGTAAAAAAGGTAGCCAGGTTTTACGGTGCCTCTCTAGTGGGGATAACCAAAATTAACGAAAAATGGATTTATGAAAATGCAGGTAAGAGATCAAATGGACAATTTTTAGGCTCTTATCCTGTAAGTCTACCCCAGGATATTGATCGGGTAATAGTTGTGGCTATAGAGATGGACTCTCCGGGGTTATCTACTACCCCAGCTTTACCTGCCTGTGCTGCCACCGGCTTAGGATATTCCAAGATGGCTTTTATTATTTCCTGTCTGGGAGAGTTTATAAGAAATTTAGGTTACCAGGCCATTCAATGTGGTAATGATACAGCTCTAAGTATTCCTCTTGCTATTGATGCCGGTTTGGGTGCGTTAGGGCGAAATGGTTTGCTAGTTACTCCGGAATATGGTTCGGGAGTTAGGATTTGTAAGATTTTTACTGATTTGCCCTTAGTTTCAGATGAGCCAAACCTTAATTTTATTTCTAAACTTTCTAATTTTTGTAAAAAATGTTATCAATGTGCTGAAATTTGCGAGACTAAAGCAATTTCTTTCAAACCGGTACCGGATTTTAAAGGAGATACCATTTCCAATAATCCGGGTGTAAAAAAGTATTATATTAACCCGGAAAAATGTTTTGAGTTTTGGGCAGAAAACACTAGTGATTGTTCTAAATGTATTACTGTCTGTCCCTTTTCCAATATTGAAAACCCTCTAACCGCAGATAAATTCTGGAAAGAATAATTTATCCCTATTGATAAATAAGTCTTTTAAAAAAAATTTAGCATATTACGGAAAGTGTTTTTATCTATGAAATATTTATGAATGTAGATATCGCCATTCAAATATCTGGAAAGGAAGGAATAGAAAATGTGGAAGGAATTTAAAAAATTTGCCATGCGGGGAAATGTAATCGATATGGCTGTTGGAATTGTTATTGGAACAACCTTTGGGGTAATTGTAAAATCGCTTGTCTCTGATGTCATCATGCCTCCCATTGGTATGATATTGGGCAAAGTGGATTTTGCCAATCTTTTTATCATTCTAAAAGAAGGTAAGATCGCCGGGCCATATGCTTCTCTTGCCAGCGCTCAGGAAGCGGGAGCGGTTACGGTGAACTATGGTGTATTTGTGAATACAATTGTTAATTTCATCATAGTTGCCTTTGCTCTGTTTCTCCTCATTCGAGTAATTAATAAAATAAAAGCGAAAGAAGAAACTCTGCCTCCAGAACCAACCACTAAAGATTGTCCATATTGTCTATCTCATATTCCAATTAAAGCAACACGCTGCCCACATTGTACTTCCAAACTGGTTACAGCCTGAAGATAGCTATATTTAGAGCTCTATAAATTTACTCTTAAAAAAGAGGGTTTTTAAAAGTTTTGTAGAATATTATAAACATACAAGAGATTATGGATTATGTTATATAAAACAGGTTACTAATTGCTCTCACATAAGAGATAATTTGATATTATTTTTTATGGAGGTGTTAATTAATAAATGAAAAAAAAAGAAAAAGAAAAAAACAAAGAACAACTCACAAATAAATTAATGAAATTACACCAACGAATTACTGAATTGGAGAAAATAGAAACTAATAAAAAATTTCAAGAGGAATACGTTAAATTCAAACAGGACGAAGAATTCCTGCGTGGTAGTGAGGAAAAATTTCGGATTCTGGTAGAAATGGCTACTGACGCTATTTTCTTGGAGACAATAGAAGGCCGTATACTTGAATGTAATACTGCCGGAGCAAAAATGTTTGGTTACACCAAAGAAGAGATAATTGGCTTAACCATTGCTGATTTGGTTCCCGAAGAGTTTGCAAAAATACTGCCTAAAGTGATTACCGAAGAGGAGACTACTCATGGTATTTTTGTTCCCCGTATAAATAAAAAGAAAGACGGCACCCTCTTTCCCACGGAAATTGCCACTAAACTTGTCAACATCAGAGGAAAACCCAGGCTTATCATTTATGTTCGTGATATCACCGAACGTAAAAAGAATGAAAAACTACAAGAAGTCTTATACAGTATCTCTAAAGCGGCTAATTCTGACATATCCCTTGACCAACTCTACCCTCTAATTCATCAAGAATTAAATACCACCTTAAATGCAACTAATTTTTTTATTGCTTTAGTTGATTTCGAAAAAGATGAAATGTCTTTCCCTTATCATGAGGACGAAAAAGACAATGATTTTCCTACTCGCAGGTTAAGCCGGGCAAATAATTTAACTGCCTATATTGTAAGATCCGGTCAATCTCTCCTGGTCAATCAAAAACAGATTGAGAAAATGGCGGATAAAGGAGATATAAAATTAGGGCATGTAGGTATAGTAACTGCTGATACCCACTGGTTGGGGGTTCCTTTAAAGATAAAAAATAAAATAATAGGAGCTATGGTGATTCAAGGATATATTGAACCTCATCTTTTTTCTAATAAAGATATTCAGCTTATGGAATTTATTTCTGGACAGGTGGCTACCGCAATTCAGCGGAAGCAATTAGAAGGAAAATTAGAAAAATTGGCTCATTTTGATAGTTTGTTAGGTATTTGCAATAGAAGATATTGCTTAGAACTTCTTGACCGACATATAAAATTAGCTAAACGTAATAAGATGTCGATATTATTAGCTTATATCGATATAGATAATTTTAAAATTATCAATGATACTTATGGTCACAAAGAAGGAGATGAGATTTTAAAAGAAGTAGTAAAATTATTTAAAATTACCTTAAGGGAAATCGATATAATCTGCCGGGTAGGAGGGGATGAATTTCTGTTAATCTTTCCTGACAGCTCTTTTAATGAAGCCCCTTTAATTAGAGAAAGGTTAAATAAAAATTTGGAAAAATTAAACCAAACCCTTGATAAGCCTTATAATATAGGATTCAGCGTTGGTTTTTCCTGTTATGACCCCGACCATCCTCAATCTATCGATGAATTAATTGGTATTGCTGATGAGAATATGTATAAAGAAAAGAAAAAAAAGAGCAAGTAATCAGAAGATTATTTAAAAAATTAAAAAAAGATGTTAGTAAAATTTATTATTAAAAAACCCCGAAAGGAACAGATTTTGAAGTTAAGATATAAGATAATTATTTTTTTATCATCCTTTTTGATATTAACTTCTCTTCTAATTTGCGTAGCTGTGGCTGGTACAGGTATCCGGGAAGAGATAAATCAATTCCCGGGATTTTCAGGAATCTTGATAAAAGACCTGAATACTCAAGAAGTACTATTTTCTCACAATGAAGATAAACTTTTTACCCCGGCATCTCTTACTAAAATATTTACCCTGCTGGCAGCTTTAGAAATTTTTAATGAGGAGCAGTACGCTTATCCCACTTCCTTCTATTTTTCCAGCACTACTCCAGGAGAGATAAACGGAAATCTGTATATAGTAGGCAGCGGAGACCCCACTCAATCTCCGGAAGTAATCAGAAAGATAGCAGATGCTCTGGTGCAAAAGTTTAATATCAGTCAGATATCTGGAGATATTATATTAGACAATTCAAAGTTCTCACCCGAAGAGTTTTTAGGAAGGGGATGGATGTGGGATGATAAAAACCCTTTGATTGGAGCATTAACTGTAACGGGATATAAAGTAAAGGAAAAACAAAATTCTTATCTCAATACTATGCCCTTGCTCTGGGGGAATATTTTTACTCAAGAGCTATCCAAAAAAGGAGTTGAGATAGAAGGGAATGTTCGGATTGGAAAAATCCAAGAGGGTCTACGGGTAAAGTATGTTTATTATTCTGATACTATGGATAAAATACTGGCTTATATGATGAAAAAGAGCGATAATCAGAGTGCTGAAAATATTTTTCGCACTTTAGCTCTGGAGGATAATCCCGAGGGAGTGTACACTATTGCTCGGGCTATTGCCTCCTTAGAAGAGGTTATGGATAAAGTCCTGGGTTTAAAATGGGGGAAGGATTATATCCTTGTGGACGGCTGTGGTCTATCTGAATATAATCTTATGACCCCTGCTTATCTGGTTGAAGCGATTACTTACCTTTACCAGAAATACGATTTTAAGATACTGGATTATTTTGCCAACACCAAAGAGAAGGGGACTTTAAAAGAACGTCTACCTTTTCAGGTATGGGGTAAGACCGGCACCTTATCCTCGGCTTCAGCGCTGGCTGGTATTTTACAGACCAAAAATAAGAGATGGATAGTTTTCAGCCTTATGGAAAATAATTTTATATTTATAGAAGAAGAGAATGACCCCAAAATTTTTGAAAACAGAATATTAGAATACATCTACGAAAATTTGTAAGTTATTTTAACAACCACCTCACTTCCCTTCCCACTCTTTTTTTCTAATTCTTATTATTCTTTATATCTTTAAATAGAAGTAGGGAAAAAGGGTGAGATAATTAAAAAATAAGCTTTAAAAATAAAATTTTGGATAAAAAAGAGGGTTTTTTAAAATAATATAGAATATTAATGAAGTAAAGGACGAATATTCACATTATAAGAATCGTGTTTTTTGAATATCTGTATAAAAATTAATAAATATCGATTTCTACGGGGGGTGTAATTTTAAAAATGAGAGATGAAGAAAAGGCAAAAGACCAACTTATTAAAGAATTACAAAAAATGCGGGAAAAGGTTGCTGGTTTAGAAGAAGTAAAATTTCAGTATAATCAGGTAGATAAAAAGCTTAAACAAGCTTATGAAAGGTTACAAAAATTTATAGAAGGTACTGCCAATATTATTACCAAAGTAGTTGAAACAAGAGATCCGTACTCCATAGGGCACCAACAAAGGGTCTCTAAACTTGCTACAGCGATAGCCCAGGAAATGAAACTTCCTCAGGATAAGATTGAAGGAATCAGGATTGCTTCCTTAGTTCATGATATAGGAAAGGTTAATTTGCCCACTGAAATTGTAAGTAAGCCCAGTAAATTGATTGAAGTAGAATTTAATTTAATTAAAAATTATCCCAAGGTAGGTTACGATATCTTAAGAAAAGTAGATTTTCCCTGGCCTATTGCAGAAATTGTCTTTCAACATCAGGAAAAAATAGATGGTTCGGGATATCCGAGAGGGTTAAAAGGTGATGAAATTTGTATAGAGGCAAAGATATTAGGGGTAGTAAATGTGGTTGAAGCAATGACTTCTTATAGATCTTACCGACCTGCTATCAGTATTGATGAATCCTTAGCAGAAATTTCTAAGAATAAAAATATTCTTTTTAACCCGGAAGTAGCAGACGCTTGTATTAAACTCTTCAAAGAAAAAGAATTTAAATTTGAATCATAGTACCATGGAATGAAATGCAAAAATTAGGTTATTCTTTTTTAAATTAATAAATCACAGCGGTACGGTATGCCATGCTGAATCGCCAAGAATAATAACAAAATAATAATAAGAGTGTGTAAAATGAAAACTGTAATGATGTTTTTTTTGATAATGATTTTAGCTATCAGCTTATTCGTAGTAAATATTGCTTTGGCTGACAATAATGAGTTGACCGAACTTGAGGCTCAACAACTGAAGATATTAAGGCTTTCCAAAGTAGTAGAAGAAAAACCTTCAAATATTAAACTAATAGAAGATATTGAAAGCTATAAGATAGGATTGGAATTATACCAGCAGAGGAATTACCAGCAAGCCATTTCCGAATTGCTAAATGTAAAATATTCCACCTTAAATCTACCTCTTTATATTAAATCCCAATATTTATTGGGGGATTCTTATAGAAAAATTGAAGATTGGGATAGGGCGATAGAAATATATAAAAACTTAGCAATAGATGATCCTATTTTGACTGATTATTCTCTCTTTTATCTGGCTGAAACCTATAGATTTAAAGGTGAAAATCGCGAATCTACAGATACTTATAAACAAATAATAGAGAATTTTCCTCAAAGTCTAATTATTTCAGAAGCCAATTACCTGATAGCTCAGAATTATCGAGAGTTAAATGATACAACTTCTGCGGTAATTTATTATAAAAATATCTTGGAAGATTCTAAAGGTAGCCAGCTCAAAGCAAAGGTTTTGCTTGAGCTTTCTGAGATATACTGGCAAGAAAAAAAATATATAGATTCGCTTAATTCTTTGTACGAGATATTAGATAAAGGCTATAGACTTAGAAGGAATTCAGAACCGGAAGAGTTATTGATTAGATATTTTTATAAGATTCAAGAAGAATTAAAAGATATAAAAATTCCTTATCCGATAATGGTGAAAGGTGCAGATATTTTATTTAAATATCGCCAGTATAATCTGGCTGAAGATTTATATATGAAAGTTATTAAAACTTTTCCTGAAGCCTCTGATATTGCGGAAATTTATTATAAGAGGGCAAGGGCTTTGTATTATAAAAAGGAATATAAGGAAGCCTTTGATCAATGTGAGGAGATTATAGCGAGATTTCCCCCCGGTGAAATTACTATTAAAGCAAATTATCTTGGGGGCAATTCTCTACGCGCTTTTGGAGAGCGTTATTTGGCAATAGATAAGTATGAAAAAATTATCGGACAATATCCTGAAAGCTATTATGCCCGACAATCTTATCTGCGTCTGGCAGAATCTTATTTTCAGTTAAAAGAAACAGAAAAAGGAATTTCCCTATGGAGAGAATTGATAAGCAAATATCCTAATAGTTATGAATCAATGACTTCTCTATGGAATTTAGCCCGACATTATACCAATAATAATGCTGATTCAGAGGCGTTAGATTACTACCGAGAATTGTCAGAGAGATTTTCTCAAAGTAGATTGGGAGATGATTCCCTGTACTGGAAGGGAAAGATTTTAGAGAATATGGGGTCAGATGAGAAGGCAAAAAATGCTTACGAGAAGCTTATTCGGGAATACCCCTTGAGTTATTATACCGAAAGAATTATAGAACAGAGAAGTGATATTAGTTTTGCTTGGCCGGTTTCTATCTCTAAGAAAGAAGATTTTATAAATTTAGAGGAATTTTTAAAAAAATATGATAAAATAGAAGGGAAGGGTCAGCTGTCACTGCTTAAAGCAGAATTATTTGAAGAGATTACTTTTTACAAAGAATCAATAGTTGAGTTAAGGGAAGCATTAAATCATAATTCCGGGAATATCTCTTTATTATTTATGTTAAGTGGTGTTTATGAAAAGAATAAGGATTATTATGATTCTTTAAATTATACGGAGATAATTTTTAATTATTTAGAAGATAATAATCAATTAGAGGAATTACCTCTTGAATTATGGGAAAGTCTCTATCCTTTGTATTATGAGGATACAATTAGAGAACGTGCTTTGGAATACGAAATAGATCCTTTACTTGTTTTGGCTATGATCAGGGAGGAGAGCAGATTTAACTCCTGGAATGAATCTGTTGCCGGGGCCAGGGGATTGATGCAGATAATTTTTTCGACCGGAGAATGGATTGCCCAGAAGTTAAATCTGGAAGATTTTAATGATGATATGCTTTTTATTTCCGAGATTAATATTGATTTGGGTTGTTGGTATATTAATTATCTAAAAGAAAGATTTTTAGATGACCCTATTTTGATAATTTCTGGTTATAATGCCGGTCCAGGCACAACCAGCAAGTGGTTAAAGCAATATGATAGGTCTGACCTGGATAATTTTGTAGAAAATGTTCCTTATTCTGAGACCAGAGAGCATATAAAAAAAGTTATAAAATCTTACCAAATGTACAAAAGATTGGCACAAGTTTTAAGTGAAGAGTAGATGGAATGGTTTTTGCTGGATTAAAAAAGGAGGTAAAAGTTCGGTATGGCGAACTTAAAAGCAAATGACGAGTAAAGTAAAAGCTCAACTTTTTTGTCTTCATTGCAATAAAGAAACTAATCATACTATTACCTATAAAGGTGAATATTTAGAAGATATTAAGTGCAATATTTGCGGAAATGAAATTAGAATTAACCGGGAAAAATTATTAGAAACTTACACTGCAGATTTTATAGATAGGGTGTTGACTAAACCTCATCGAATAACTGAGGAGATAAAAAAAGATCTATCTCATTTTCTAAAATCTATACCCATTAGAATTTTGACTAAGCCTTATCGGGTTGCCCAGGAGATAGGAGATATGTTGCATAAAGAAAAGGATTAAAATGGAAGGTGAAAAACAATTAACCAATTCTCCAATTATTTAGTCGATATAAAAAAAATTGACAAAATCATCAAAAAACAATAATATAATATAAAGAAATAAGCATAAATCGTGGGAGGTTTATAAAATGGAAGAATATTTAACTGCAAAACAAGTAGCGAAACATTTACAAGTAAAACCTCTTACTGTCTATCAATGGGCAAGAACTAATAAGATTCCGGTAGTTAAAATTTGAAGAATCTGGCGTTTTGAAAAGAATATTATTGATAATTTTTTAAAAAAGAAACCTAAGAAAAAGAAAAAATAGCTGCTTGAGGGAACTTCTTAATTGTTTATTAATTTCTAAATAGAGGAGAACAGAAGATGTATCTAACTCAAAAACATAATAGAGATAAGAAAAATAGTATTATTTTAATTACCTTACTTTTATTGTTTATCTTTTCTATTCCTTTTCTCTCTTTTGCTAATAGTAATAATGATGAGTTTATTACTCATAAAGTAACCAAGGGCGATACTCTATGGAGCATCTCTAAACAATACAATATATCCTTTAAACTAATCTTAGATCTTGATAATATTAAAGATAAAGATACTTTATCCATCGATCAAATTATTAAAATTCCTCAAGGTAATCTACCCTCTGCTGATTATACTGTGCATATTGTAAAAAAAGGAGATACTTTATGGACAATTGCCCAGCGATACAATCTTACCGTAAATTCAATTCTTGCTAACAATAACATTTCTAACTCAGAGTTAATTTCTATCGGGCAGGAAATGAAAATACCTTTGCACAAAAATGCTGTTGCTGAAACAAATATTGTTAACCAGGCAATTATTGATGAAAAGAATAATAATATTAATAATAATATCAGTCAACCCAAAAATGCAGAACCGATTGTTTATACAGTTAAAGCAGGTGATAATCTATGGGATATTTCTCGAAAATATGGAGTTTCTGTTGAAGTTATTATTGATGTAAATAATTTTAGAGACAAAGATTTCTTATCACTTGGCCGAAAAATAGAAATCCCCGCGATAGGAGGAGGAGTATCTGACTATAATCAGAAACAGGAACCGACCATAATAACTTATACCGTGGCAAAAGGGGATAACCTGTGGAGTATATCTCAGAGGTTTGATGTAAAGATGACTTCTATCATCTCTGCCAATAACTTAAAGGAAATATCCCGATTGTCTATAGGTCAAAAATTAAAACTACCCATAACTAATATGAATATTGCCAAAGCAGAAGGGTATAGCCAGAATGCTGCAGGGGAGGAGATAATTTATTATGTAAAAAAAGGAGAAAACCTCTGGAGTATTTCGCGCGATTACAATGTAAAATTAGGATCTATTATAGCAGCCAATAATATTACTGATGCTTCTAAAATTTCCGCAGGACAGCGATTGAGTATTCCTAATGTGCCTGGAGCTCGCCTTAGTATAAGTAATTTTATCTGGCCGATAAGAGGAAGGATTTCTTCTCCTTATGGGGTAAGAGTCTCAAACGGAAGGAAAGAATTTCATTCTGGTATAGATATTGGTGGTTCTACCGGGACTAATATAGTAGCTACCGAGAGTGGCAGGGTAAGCTATACTGGTTATATGCGAGGATATGGCAATGTAATTATCTTAAGCCATGATAGGGGATATTCTACAGTATATGGTCATAACTCGGTAAATTTGGTAAAGAAAGGTCAGTATGTGAAAAAGGGAAGCATAATTGGCAAAGTAGGAAGAACTGGAAATGCTACTGGTTCCCACCTCCATTTTGAAATAAGATTAAGCGGCAAGCCGGTTAATCCTCTACCGTATTTAAAATAAACAAATTACTTTTTAAGATATTAATTTATTTATGTATAATTTAAATTTTATTCACCGCCACGATACAATTAAGAATAAGAAAGAAAGGAGGAAAATTATTTAAAGAATTAATTGCGTGTTTTAATTAATGTGAAAAGTATTAATTGAAAAGGAGAATAAACATGAAAAGTAAATTGTTTGTAGTTTTATTGTTAACGGTGGGGTTAGTATTTGGTTTAGTTGGTGCAGCTTCTGCGGGAAGCACTCTGGTATTTGGTAGCAGTGGAGATGCGGTTAGATTGGATCCTGCAGATGTAACCGATGGAGAATCCATCCAGAGAATGGATAATATTTTTGAGGGCTTGGTTGAATATGAAGCAGGTTCTGTATTGATACAACCTAGTTTAGCTACCTCCTGGGAAGCATCAGCAGATGGGACAGAAATTGTTTTTAACCTGAGAAAAGGAGTTAAATTCCATGATGGGACAGATTTTAATGCAGATGCAGTAGTCTTTTCCTTTGCTCGCCAGTATGACCTCACCCATCCCTATAATCAATATGGTGAGTGGGCTTACTGGGGATATATGTTCGGTGATGTAGAAAAGATGGAGAAGATTGATGACTATACGGTAAAATTTGTTTTAAAAAGACCGAATGCTTCTATCATGACCAGTTTTGCCATGTTTACGGTTAATATCGTAAGTCCAACCAATGCGGAAAAATATAAAGAAGATGCCTTTAAACATCCGAGCGGTACAGGACCCTTCAAATTTGTAGAGTGGGTAAAAGATGACCATATCACTTTAGAAGCCAATGAGAATTATTGGCGGGAAAGAGCTGCCTTAGATAAACTTATCTTCAAGGTTATCCCAGATCCTTCAGCCAGACTTATGGCTTTAGAAGTAGGCGAAGTTCAAGGTATAGAATATCCCAATCCCGCTGACTTTGATAGAATAAAGGCTAATAAAGATTTAGTACTTATGAGTCAACCAGGAATGAATATCGGCTATATGGCCATGAATACTGGATTCGGATATATTGATGCCAATAAAAACGGTGTACGTGATATAGCAGATGAACCTCTGGTTAAGACCCCTGGATATTTTGAACCCCTTACTAAGAAAAAGGTGAGACAGGCGATTAATATGGCTATTGATAAGAAATCAATAGTGGATAATCTTTATATGGGAACGGCAATTGTAGCTAAGAATGGAATGCCTCCCTTTATGCTGGGATATAATGATGAAATAGAAGATTATCCTTATGACCCAGCAAAGGCCAAAGAACTTTTAGCTGAAGCAGGATATCCGGATGGCTTTGAAGTTACTCTATACGTAATGCCAGTATCCCGACCTTATATGTTTGATCCTCCCAAGATCGGGGAAGCTATACAGAGTTATTTAGCTGCTGTAGGTATAAAAGTAAAATTCTATCAAGTTGATTGGGGAACCTATCTCCAGGAGACCGAAGAAGGAAAACATCAGATGACTCTTTTAGGATGGACCGGTGATAATGGAGATCCGGATAATTTTATGAATGTATTATATGGTGCCAATGCTGCTTCTATCGGCACAGCTGGAAATTATGCTTTCTATACTAATAATACTAACCAAGAATTACTTTCCGCAGCTTTGGCTACTTATGATGAGGGAAAAAGGGCAGCATATTATAAGAAAGCCCAGGAAATGATTCACGAAGACGCCGGTTGGGTTTATTTAGCTCACTCAACCCAGAATGTAGTCTTTAGAGCAAACGTAAAAGGTTATGTCCTGAATCCTACTTCCAGAAAATTTTTCTATCCGGTGTGGATAGAATAGATAGAATTTTTCTAAATTGAGTTTTTGTTAATTAGAAAGGGGTGATTTTTTCACCCCTTTCTAATTTGCCTTTTCGGGTATATTTTTTTAATATTCTTCTTCTTGTATTCTAATAAACAAAAAGTATAATAGTATAAGTATGATTAAAAACAGATAGGAATTAGTAGATGAAGTGGTATATTACCAAAAGACTATTAATGTTGATTCCAGTACTATTGGGAGTTTCAATTCTCGCCTTTTCTTTAATTCGTTTAGCCCCTGGTGACCCGGCAGTAACTATAGCCGGACAACATGCCTCTCCCCAGGTTATTGATGCCATAAGAGAAAAATACGGGTTAGATAAACCCCTCACTACTCAATATTGGGTCTGGCTTAAGCAAGTCTTGCGAGGAGATTTAGGTCGTTCTATAGTTTCGAACGAATATGTAACTAAAGAGATACTGGAAAGATTTCCTAATACTGTGGAGCTTACCATGTTCGCAATGATTTTTGCAGTGATTATTGGAAGTATTGCGGGCATTATCTCTGCCTCCCGCCAGTATTCTGTTTTTGATTATTCCTTTATGGGAGTAGCTCTCTTCGGGGTATCGATGCCGGTTTTCTGGTTAGGAATTATGTTGATGATGATTTTTGGGGTATGGTTGAGATGGCTGCCTATCAGTGGGCGTATAAGCATGATGATTTCTTTCCAACGTATTACCGGTTTTTATCTGTTGGACAGTATCATTACTGGTAATTTTGAAGCTTTTATAAGTTCAGTTCGTTATTTAATCCTACCTTCTGTTGCTCTGGCTACTATTCCGATGGCTACTATTGCCCGAGTAACCAGGTCAAGTATGTTAGAAGTCTTAAGACAGGATTTTATAAGAACGGAAAGGGCCAAGGGATTATCAGAGGGAATAGTAATCTATAAACATGCGGTAAAAAATGCTATGATTCCCGTAATTACTGTAATCGGGTTAAATTTTGGCTTATTGCTAGCCGGAGCTATCTTGACAGAAACAGTCTTTTCCTGGCCCGGAATAGGCAGATATGTGATAGATGCCGTAAATATGAGAGATTATCCTGTAGTACAAGGATGTGTATTATTTTTTGCTTTAATGTTTGTCATCGTGAATTTAATAACCGATATCTTTTATGTCTATATTGACCCGAGAATTCATTATGGGTAGGTGAAAAAGTGGAAAGAAAAAGAGAGACTAAAACCCAAGAATTAATCAGAAGGTTAAAATATAATAAATCAGCAGTATTTGGTCTGATAATTGTAATTATACTTATTTTATGTGCCATTTTTGCTGACTACATTGCTCCTAATAGCCCTACTCCTTCTCCTCCTGAACTCTTTAAGGCCTTAAAACCAGGATTTTGGAGTAAAGATGGAGTAGAAGGTATGCCCTTGGGGTCTGATGCCCTGGGGAGGGGTATTTTAAGTAGAGTTATCTATGGAGCTAGAATCAGTTTAAGTGCGGGTTTTGTAGCAGTAGGAATCGCCATGTTCCTGGGGATAACCTTTGGAGTAATGGCTGGCTATTATGGCGGTTGGGTGGATGCAGTAATTATGAGAGTGGTCGATATTATGTTTGCCTTTCCAGCTTTACTACTGGCAATTGTAATTGTAACCGTTCTGGGTCAGGGATTAGACAAGGCCATGATAGCTATAGGTATAGTATATACCCCCCAGATGGCGAGAATTATCAGAAGTTCGGTACTCTATATTAAAGAGATGGAATATATCGAAGTCCAAAAAGCAATCGGGTCGAGTGATGCAAGAATTATCTTTCGCCATGTCCTCCCCAACAGTATCGCCCCGGTAATTGTATATGGTACCCTTATGTTAGCTACTGCCATCTTAGACTGTGCAGCTCTTGGCTTTTTAGGGTTAGGAGCTCAACCTCCCACTCCGGAATGGGGTGCTATGCTCGCTAGAAGCTACTCTTATATTGTAAGTGGTGCGTGGTGGGCAGCAACTTTTCCCGGAATAGCGATATTATTATCTGTGATAGGTCTTAACCTCTTAGGAGACGGTTTACGAGATATCTTAGATCCCCGACTTAAAACTTAATGGTGGTACAGGGGACGGTTCTCCGTTCCTCTAAATTTATAAAATAGGATAAAGTAACACAAGATATGAAAACATTATTGGAAATAAAAAATTTAAAAACTTACTTTTTTACCCATGAAGGAACAGTAAAAGCTGTAGATGGAGTCAGTTTTAAAATTAATCTGGGAGAAACTTTAGGAATTGTAGGAGAATCCGGAAGTGGCAAGAGTGTCACCGCCTTATCAGTTATGAAATTAATTCCTCATCCTCCGGGAAAGATTGTGAATGGAGAAATATATTTCGAAGGCAAGGACATCTTAAAGTTAGATGATAAAGAAGTTAGAAAGATAAGAGGGAAGAAAATATCTATGATCTTCCAAGAACCCATGACTTCATTAGACCCGGTATTCACTATCGGTCATGAAATTGGGGAAGCCATTCAATTGCATCAAGGGTTAAGTAAAGAAGAGGCTAGAAAAAAGTCTATAGAGATATTAAAGATCGTAGGGATACCGGATGTAGAGAAGAGAATAGATAATTACCCTCATGAGTTATCCGGAGGAATGAGACAGAGAGTGATGATTGCAATGGCTCTATCCTGTAATCCCACCTTGCTTATTGCTGATGAACCTACCACCGCCCTTGATGTTACCATTCAAGCTCAGATTTTAAGATTAATTAATGAGTTAAAAGATAAATTTGGTGCCTCGGTTATGTTAATAACTCATGATCTGGGAGTAATTGCTGAAATGTGTGATAATGTAGCGGTAATGTATGCCGGGCATATTGTAGAATATACCGATGTATATACACTTTTTAGCAATCCTCTTCACCCTTATACCAAAGGGTTAAGCAAATCAATACCCAGAATGAATGTTGAGACAGAACATCTTGATGCAATTCCGGGTATAGTCCCCAATCTCCTTGATTTACCTTCAGGATGTCCATTCCATCCCAGATGTGATTTCAGTTTTAAAAGATGTGTTGAAGAGATGCCAGAACTTATAGAGATAGAAAATTCTCATCTAGTGCAATGTCATTTGGTCAAGAAGACGATAAGGAGCAAATAAGTAGAATGGAAAAATTGGTAGAAGTTAAAAATTTAAAAAAATGGTTCTGGATAGGCAAATCACCTTTGGGCAAAAAAAGGGCAGTTAGAGCAGTAGATGATGTAAGTTTTTTTATAGAGAAGAAAGAAATTCTTGGTCTTGTGGGGGAATCGGGATGCGGAAAGACTACCTGTGGAAAAACTATACTGCGAATATTAGACCCGACAAAAGGTAAAATATATTTTGATGGTCAGGAAATAACTTATTTAAGAAAAAAAGAGATGCTAAAGTTTAGAAGAAAAATGATGATTATATATCAAGACCCCTTTGGCTCCCTGGATCCCAGGATGACTATAGGTGCAGCCATTGCTGAGCCGATGGAAGTACATAAGATTGCTTCTAAAAAAGAGCGGGAAGAGAAAGTAATAGAAATTATGGGAAAAGTTGGTCTTTTACCAGACCAGATAAGCAGATACCCTCATGAATTTAGTGGCGGCCAAAGGCAGAGGATAGGGATTGCCAGAGCTTTGGCTACTAACCCAGAGTTTATAGTTGCCGATGAGTGTGTATCTGCTCTGGATGTTTCTATACAAGCCCAAATTATTAATTTATTACAAGATTTGCAGAAAGAATTTGGACTTACTCTTTTATTCGTAGCTCATGATTTAAGTGTAATAAAACATATCTGTGATAGAGTTGCAGTGATGTATTTAGGTAAGATAGTAGAAACTGCCCCTAAAAAAGAATTATTTAATAGCCCTAAACACCCCTATACCCAGGCATT
>SDBS01003116.1_pt1 | contig 16250 bp, 9 predicted proteins | sample 2277091 | NCBI WGS metagenome assembly SDBS01 (sample SAMN10404972, study PRJNA504765) | marine sediment metagenome | isolation source: marine sediment core GS10_PC15, 163 cmbsf | place: Arctic Ocean: Southern Knipovich Ridge | collected 2010 | reverse complement strand
GCCTGTTCCGTTGAATTGCAGGTCGAATACCGGACGGTGGCCAGGATAGGCCTTGATATAAAACGGTTGTCCTTTGCCGGCGTGTATCTGGAAGAAACGTGCTATGTGTCCTCCTCCCCCCCCTTCTTCCGGAGGAATCTTCCACGCTCCCGGATAAATGATTTCCGAGTATGTGCCGTCCATCAGATACAGACAATCGCCCGGCTGTAGAGTTACCCATCCAGCGGGACGGTATGCGCTCTTATAGTAGGTAATAACATTTCGGAAGGATTTCCATGGTGTCGTAAAGCTACCGTCATTTTCGTCATCACCATCAACGGGATCAATGTAGTAACAATTACCGGTCCCCGTTGCTTCACAAACTGGATTAGCGCGTACAAGCGGCACTAAGGCGCAAACCCAAACCGTTAAGATAATGAGATAACAGATTCGAATGGATGAATGTGCATTCATAGCAATCTAATCCTCCTTCGATGTTGGAACCCTTAATACAAAAAGCACCGCAATACAGACTAAGACAAATAATGTTGTTGTTCCAGACTGTTTCATTGTTGCCCGACATACAAGCCGGGATTTCCCATCCCGGCGCGCCGGGACTTCACTGAATCACTCCTGCAAACTTCAGGTCTCATAATACCATAATCTCATCTCAATTTCAAGATAATTCCAGCAGATTCAGCATACCGTGCCGGAAGAGCCGCCAAAGAGTCGAGCACGTACTTCAAGAACTCGTTTTCTATTGCTCTACCCCCTGCAATATGCCGCATCGCAGGATCAACACATAAACGCTCTGCGTCATTGGTGTCGTCGTAACCAGCCAATCTGCTGTCTGTTACGATACAGCAATTATTAAAACATTTTCAATTGCCTGGAATCTCTTTTTGTCCCGATGTTTTGGATTTCATCAAGCCATCTGTCTGACTCGGATTTGCTGTAGCCCAAAAAGGCACTTTCTTTATCGTGATTATTAAAAGCCTTGTAGGCTTGTCGCTTGTTCATATTGGCGTAACAGTAAACACAACCGTGCGGGCAGGTATCATACGTTCCAATATCCGTGCTTTCTGTACAGCCGCATTCTTTTCTTGTGGGTTTTTCTTTGTACGCAAGCCCATTGGGAAAGAACAAGCTCTCAATTATACCACCATCGATACAATGGGCTTTTTTGATGCCGTTGTTTATTAAATATTCGCCACAGCAGGAGAACATCCGGATTCCGTAGCTTTTTGCGATAGCCGCCAGGTCGTTTGCCAGTTCGATCTTAGAATCTAGGCTGCTATTTGAAATTTTCAAGCCTGTTGTTTTTCCAAGCTCTTCAAAATTGCGTTTTACTTTGCTGTATTCGACTACAAAGCTGAAATAACAACGTTCTACATATCCGGCAAATTCGGATGCAAGCTCTTCAAAGGCAGTGATGTAAAAATTCCTGTCATAAGTTTCGGTAAGGACGATAGGATCGAATCGCCAGTTTATATGGCGCCGCGAGTACGTCCTGCTGAGCTGCTTGAGGGCGTCGATAGCCGATCGTTTTTCCACATTACTTTCGAATACGCTCGGCAAGGCGGTAATGGTATAGTTGAAATAGAATTTGTATCCTAATCCGTCGATGGTCTTCAAGTTTTCGATAAAGGGATTGAAATTTTTAGACCAGAAGACAAAGCAGATAACATTCTCGGGCCTTAGCGGTATGATATATTTATTACCGCCGAAGGGATGGACCAGGCCGGTAAAGCCGTCTTTTAACCGGTGCATAAACCATTCACCATAAAAGGCCGGTATATCAGTTCTGCGCGATACAGAAATAATCCTTTTCATTGCCGGCGGACTCTTAAAGCGGAATTTGTTTTTTCATTCGAACACATAAAAACAAAGGACGCGATTTGAGCAAATCCTCTTTGCTGCACCTTATAAAACAAACATTTTTAATGCAAGTCTTTTCTCTATCGGCAGGGACCTTTAACGGCCTTGACGTGTGTGGGGAGTTCGAGTAAACTGTTTACAACAATTTTCAGTACGTCGTATTTGGAAATTGTCAGTCATATAGGTGAAAGGAACGGCAATGGTTAGAAGGATTGCGGTTACAGTGTTATTGTGTGCTGCTGTGCTGATGACCGGGAGCGGATTTGTGCAGCGGCCGGTGGATATTGTCAGAGACGCAAAACCGGTTGCAGTAATTGTCGTGCACGAAAGCAGCGGGGAATATGCGGCAAATCAGGAAAGAAAGGATGCAAAGAGGAGAAAAAAGAGAAGTGTCGGATTCGAGTGCAGCGATATGGCCGCGGCCAATGTGTTGGCTGACTGGATAGAGAAGATAACCGGCGTGAGATTGGAATTGGTCTCTCGCAATCCCAGGGACAGACCGGCCATTTATGTTGGCGCCGCGGCTGTCGAGGCCGGCCTGAATCTGGCCGATATAAACAGCCCGACAAAGGAGGGCATGCGCATCCTCAGTGACGGCAGTGGCAAGATTCTTATTGCCGGTCAGAACGAGACATCGACGACCAAGGCCGTGTGCCGGTTCCTTGAAGAATTAGGCTGTCGGTACTTTATGGACAACGATCTGGGCGAGGTCTATCCCAGGACGAAAACTCTCACTGTCGGTAAGCTCGATATATCCGAGAAACCCGGTTTGTTGCTGCGTAAGATATGGGGCTCGCAATGGGGTGGTCAAAACGTTCTGTGGAAAATCTGGAACGGGGCCGGCGGCACGGCAATGGCCACCGGACACTCCTGGGGCAGGTATGTTGATAAGGGGCTGTTCGAGCGTCACCCGGAATACTTCGCACTGCGCGACGGCCGGCGGAAACAAGGATCATGGTACTGCACATCGAATTCTGAACTTCGCAAGGTATTTGCCGAGGGGGTCATCACAAGAGGCGGTGACAACCCATCCTTATCTCCACCCGACGGGAACGGATATTGCCGGTGCGATAAATGCCTGGCCCAGGACGATCCTGATAATATCGAGCCTTCGTCGGGCAGGCCGAGTGTGACCAACCGCTATGTGGATTTCCTCGACGAAGTGGGCAGGCGGGTGGCCAGGGAAGATTCGAGCCGGCTTTTGAGTTTCTACTGCTATGCGGACTACACGCAGCCGCCGACTTTGGGCCGTAAGCTGTCGCCGAACTTAGTTGCATGGATAGCTCCGCTTCGCTACTGCCGCTATCATCGAATAGGCAGTCCAAATTCACCGAGCCGGACGCAGCTTATGAAAGTGATTGACGGCTGGGCCGCCGTGGCGAAATATATCGCTTATCGCACATATAACTTCAACTTAGCCGAGTGCCTGGTGCCCGTCTCGAAGATGAGTGTTTGGAAGCATGACATACCATACCTGAAGAAGAAGGGCTGCATCGGTATTAACTTAGAGTCACTGGTCAACTGGGAGATATACGGTCCTCATATTTACCAGAGCATTCGCCTGGCGTACAATCCCCAGGCCGATAGCGATAAGATGATGGACGATTACTTTATGAAGTTCTACGGTCCCCAGGCCGGGGCGTTGATGAAGGAATACTGGCTGAGCATCGACAGGGCCTTTGCCGAGATGAAATGCGAGTCCGGCAGTTTCTTTGCTCTACATCTGGTCTATACCCCCCGGTTTTTGGACAAGCTTGCCGGATTGTTGAAAGCAGCTTCGTCTGCTGTCCGCGGAGACAAGATGTATTCGGCCCGAGTAGCTATGACTGCTGAGGGTCTAAAAAATGCCGAACAGTATATCCGGATACGCGAGGCGATGAACAAAGGAGATTTTGCCAATGCAAAGCAGACTTACAACGAATTGTATGTGCGGAATGAAGTCGAGCTAAGCAAGGGCTACGGCAACCATTACACGCTGAATTACCTTAAGCGTTTTATCGGCCGGCACGTAACTGCCGGGGCCGAGGCAACAGCAGCGCCGAACAAGGTTCTCCAGGTTCTGCCCGACCGGATGAAGTTAGGATACGACTACGAGGACACGGGCGTAGAGAGAGGTTACCATAAGAGCGAGTTTGACGATTCAAAGTGGAAGGATGTGGCAACATACAGCAATACATTGAACGCTCAGGGTTTGCCCGATATAAAGTCGATTATGTGGTACCGCACCTCAATCAAGGTTCCCCGCCGGGATGGACGTCTTAGCTTGTTCTTCACCGAATTGGACGGCTCGGCCGTGAGCGTTTACGTCAACGGCAAAGAAGCGGCATCGTTAGGCAAAGAGGCGAGCCGAAAGCCGTTTGAGGTGAATATTACCGAAGTCATTCAGCCGGGGGAAAATGACCTGGCCTTTAGGATTGACCATAGGAGAATAACGGAGGTTTTTTTAGGCGGGATAGTTAGGCCGATATTGCTAATCGAAAAGCCGGCCCGGTAAGGCTAATCAGAAGCGTTGGCATTTTTCGAGAGATTTGCTTATATTACTGAAGACAATTATACATTATTGAAAGGAAGACCATGCTAAGAAGGATTGCAGTTGCAGAGTTGTTATGTATGGCTGTGCTGATGACGGGGTGCGAATCGGTACAGCAGCAAGTGGACATTGTTACTGAGCCGTATCTACTTGATACGGGACTGGTATCGCGTTCGATTTGTTTTGAGAATCCGACCGGTGCTCCGGGCCAGGGCGGTAAGGCGGCGAGCAAACTCGGCGTCGGGCGAAAGGGTGCGCCCTCAATGTCACTTAAAGCCGGCCAGGAGGTACAGCTTTGCGACATTGAGGGGCCGGGGACCATTCGCCATATCTGGATGACGACACGAAGGGACGCGCTTAATCTGCGGTCTCTGGTGATTCGTGCCTGGTGGGACGGGCAGGAACATCCGAGCATCGAATGTCCCATCGGTGATTTTATGGGATTTGCACATGGCAAGGTGATGCCGTATTACTCGGCGGTGCACTCGTTGGGCCAAAATGCCGGTATGAATATCTGGCTGCCCATGCCGTTTGCCAAACGTGCGAAGATTACGCTGACCAACGAAGGCGAAAAGAACGTGCCGTTGTATTATCAGATTGACTACACGATCGCAGATAAGCATCCGGAGGATGTCGGTCGGCTGCATGTGTTGTTCCGCAGGGAAAATCCGACAACAATGAAAAAGGACTTTGTAATGCTGCCGCAGCGAAAGAACAAAGGCCGTTTTATGGGTGCACTCATCGGCGTACGAAATCTGACACCCGGCCAATGGTGGGGTGAAGGCGAAATAAAGATTTATATGGATGGCGACACAGACTATCCCACCATCTGTGGCACCGGAAGTGAGGACTATGTGTGCCTGTCCTACGGTATGCAGCAGACGCCGTACCTCTACAACGGTTGCAGTTTGAATGAGAACAATTTCATCTCGATGTATCGCTGGCACCTGCCTGATCCGATTTCGTGGCGCCAGGAATGTCGCATTACAATTCAGCAGATTGCCTGGAAGAAAGGCCTGGCTGAGACGCAGGACGACTGGTCGTGCGCGACGTTCTGGTATGAGCCGGTCCCCAGTGCTGCGTTGTCACGGATGCCTGATGTCAAAGCGCGAACGATCGATATCTGGACAAATTAGACATACATTATTGCCCTTGCGAATTTTCATGCGCGGGCAAAAGGAGAAAATTATGTTACGAAGATTATTGACTATTGTATGTATCGGAGTATTGATATTGTTGGCTGGCTGTGGGGAATTGGGGCCGGGTGCCGGACAAAGTAAAGACGGCTTTGCGAAGCTGTTCAATGGCAGAGACCTGGACGGCTGGGAGACGAGCGGTAATGCCAAATGGTTTGTCGAAGACGGCAACCTTGTGGGAACACAGGGTGAGAATAATGCTCCCGGTGACCTGTTTACAACAGAAACATACGGGGATTTTCTGGTGACCCTTACCTATCGGGCCGAGTGGCCCTGTAATAGCGGCCTCTGGTTCCGCTACCAGTCACCCAAAAAGGCGTACCAGGCCGACATCCTCGAATATAAAAATCCGGTGTGCTACTCGGGGACATTATATTGTCCCGGCAAAATGTTCCTGGCAATGAATGAGGACAAAAGCATAGTGGACCGCGAGGGCTGGAATACGATAACGGTTCGAGCTGAGGGTGACCATCTTCAGGTATGGCTTAACGGCCATCAGGTCGCTGACGTGCACGATGACACCACTGATTCAGGCAAGTTTGGCTTTCAGATCCATCAGGGAGACCAGTTCGGCCCGATGAAAATCGTCGTCCGCGAGCTGCTGGTCAAGCCGCTTTGAGAAATGGTTAGCGCCTCGGTAATAATAACGACCAAATAATACCTCTTTGCGGTCAAGCTGAAGATTCTGCCGGAGTTTCATCCTGGATGTAGCTTTTTTCTTTGTAGCGGCTGGCGACAAAAATGAAAATAACTGCTGTTACCAGCATCACGATTGTAAAGAACCAGAAGTAGCTGGCTCCGGGGAGTTTGCTGGTTCCGTCTTCATTTACAATTATGATATTGACCACGGCGGTGAAGGTGTTTCCGAGTGAAATCGACAGGAGAAAGACTGCCATAATGAATGACTTCATTTTCTTTGGGGCCTGAGTATATGAGAACTCCAGGCAGGTGATTGAGACCATTATTTCTGCAGAGGTAAGCAGCGCGTATGCAAGGACCATCCATCCGATGCTGGGTGCTCCGCCGGCGACAATTCCCCTTTCAATCAGGGCTGAGATAACGAAAGGTGAGCCTGCCAGAAGCAGGCCCAATCCTATTTTGCGCAGTGCCGTCAACGGGAACACCTTGTTTATTGCCGGATATATAACGTAAGAAAAAACAGGAATCAAAATCAGTATCATCAGGGGGTTAAGAGCGACTATCTGTGTAGACAACCATTCATGGCCCAGCCAGTTGCGGTTCATTTTCTCAGCCTGTAGCATCCAGGCCGAGTCCATTTGGTCGAACAGTGCCCAAAACGGCGCCACGAAGACAAAGATAATACACAGCTTGCCGATGGCTCTGATACCTTCACCGCTGAAGCACTCCTTGACAAATTCGATGCCGCCGCGTGGGATGTGAACAAATTTCTTTCTCCCGAGCCAGAATGCGAAAGTGGCCAGTACCATAAAGCCTCCGGGTATTCCGAATGCGACTTTCGGGCCGTAGCGGTCCAGCAATATAGGTATAAAGAAATTCGAAAGAAAGGCGCCCAGGTTGATGGCGAAGTAGAACCAGCTATATATTTTTGCCATAAGGTGCTTGTTGCTTTTCCCAAACTGGTCGCCGACATTGGCCGAAACGCAGGGCTTTATCATTCCCGAGCCGATTGCGATGAGTATCAGTCCGGTTGCGAGCCCAAGGCGTGTTTGATTGAATGCCAGCGAAAAGAATCCGAAGCAGTAAACTATCGAAAAAAAGAGGATAGTTCTGTATTTACCGAGCCAGATGTCGGAGACCAGTGCGCCGAGGAGCGGGGTGAAATAGACGGCTGAGACGAACAGGTGAAACCAGACTTTGCTCTGCTCCTTGGTCATAGGGGCAAACTCGCCGGCGGCGTTGAGCAGGAAGTGGGTCATGAAAAAGACGAGGATACATTGCATGCCGTAGAAGGCGAAACGTTCAGCGGCTTCGTTGGTAAGGATATAGGGAATGCCTGCGGGCATTTTTTTCGATGGAAGCGGTGCGGTGAGGTACTCTGTCTTAGCCATGATGAGTTCTCCGAATTTTTTCCTGTTAAACAATTTTTGTTTTATTATAAAGGCTCTGCGATTCTTCTAAAATAACAGGGCTATATAGTACATTTGTAACCGCCGGGGTTCAAAGAAGAAATGGCCGAATGTGAAAAATAACATCCCCGCCCATCGGCGTTTTTAGAACCACAGCTTGATTTCAATAGTCAGAGGTGATAATATCTTTCAGAGAAAAAAAAACCTTTGATATCAAAATGGTAACACAACATTTAATAGGAGTATAGAGCTATGAAAACTTTACCAACTCTGGTCATTATGTTAACAATAAGCGTTGTTGTATTTGGTTGTGCATATAACGCTAAGGAAACAGAGCTGGAAAAGTTCATTACAGAGCACGTGGAAAAAATCAAACCTATGGAGAAGGAGGCGAGTCTTGCTTCGTGGGATGCTGCAATTAGTGGTAAGCCGGAGGACTATGACAAGGTCAGTGAATTAACACTCAAGGTCCGCCAAGTTTACAACGACCCTCAGGAGTTTGTTTTTCTTAAGGATATGAAAGAGTCCGGACAGGTCAAGGACACTGTATTGGCTCGACAATTGGATGTGCTGTACAACAGTTATCTTGAGACCCAGATAGAACCGGAGCTTTTGAAGAAAATTGTTCATTTGGGCACAAAAATTGAAAAGAACTTCAGTACTTTTCGCGGCACCATTGAAGGAAAGAAGGTTACCGGCAACGACATTAAGGAAATTCTGAAAACCCAGACAGATTCCGGCAAGAGAAGGCAGGCGTGGGAGGCCGGCAAGCAGGTCGGCGCCGAAGTTGCGGATGATATCATACAATTGGTCAAGCTGCGAAACGAAGCGGCCCGAGAGCTTGGCTTTGACAATTATCATACTCTTTCTCTGGCTACTACCGAGCAGGATGTTGAAGAGCTGGACCGGCTTTTCGAGCAACTCTACGAATTAACTAATGAGCCGTTTGCCAAATTAAAAGCTGACCTGGACCGCATACTGGCGGCCAAATGCGATGTGGCCGTTGCGGAGCTTATGCCCTGGCATTATCATGATCCATTCTTCCAGGAAACGCCTTTGGTATATGAGCTTGATTTGGATGCATACTACGAAGATAAAGATGTTAAGGAATTAGCAGCGGAATTTTACGCAGGCGTTGGTTTACCTGTGGAATCTATCCTTGCCAACAGTGACCTGTATGAACGCGAAGGCAAAAATCCGCATGCTTTTTGTACGGATATTGACCGTCAAGGTGATGTGCGTATTCTGTGTAACATTAAAAATAACGAATACTGGATGGAGGTGACGTTACACGAATTGGGCCATGCTGTATATGATAAATACCACGACCGGCAAGTGCCGTTTCTGCTAAGAAGACCGGTGCACGCTTTTACGACCGAAGCCATTGCTATGTTCTTTGGCCGCTTGAGCCGTAATCCCGCCTGGATGCAGCAAATGCTGGGACTTTCGGACCGGCAGCGAGCCGAAATCGAAAAAGTGAGCGACAGGTACGCACAACTTAAACAACTCATTTTTACCCGATGGGACATGGTGATGTACAATTTTGAAAAGCAGCTTTATGCTAATCCTGACCAGGAGCTGAATTCACTTTGGTGGCGAATGGTTGAGAAATATCAGCTTGTGAAAAGACCCCGGGGCCGAAATGAGCCGGATTGGGCCGCTAAAATTCATTTTACTATTGCCCCCTGTTATTACCATAACTATATGTTAGGTGAATTGTTGGCATCTCAGTTACATAATCATATAATCCACAAAATTCTAAAGCTTGAATCAGATGAAAATCTCAGCTATATTGGCCGGCGTAAGCTCGGTGATTATCTACGCGAAAAGGTTTTTGAAGCCGGGGCGGTTTATCATTGGAACGGGATGATTAAGCGGGCGACCGGGGAGGAATTGACGCCAAAATACTTTGTGGAACAGTTTGTGAAATGATTATCAAAATCAGGTGATGTATCTTGATAATGGTGCCACAAAATAGTTTGATTTTACAACAATTTTGAACGGAGTCATTTATGAATTCAGAAGGACAGTCGTTAGCGGAAATTACAGTTAAGGCGGTTGTTTTAGGTGTCGTGCTCTCAGTAGTGCTGGCGGCGGCAAACGCATATCTGGGCTTGTTCGCAGGAATGACAGTCTCGGCGTCGATACCGGCTGCAGTGGTCTCGATGGGTGTGCTGAGACTGTTTCGGCGCAGCAACATTCTGGAAAACAATATCGTCCAGACGGCGGCCTCGGCCGGTGAGTCATTGGCGGCAGGTGTCATATTCACGCTGCCGGCACTGGTGATATTAGGTACGTGGGATAGTTTCAGCTTCAAGTGGGTGGCGATAATCGCGGGGTTCGGCGGAGTCCTGGGCGTGCTGTTCACAATACCACTGCGGCGGTCACTGATTGTCGAAGGCAAGTTGAAGTTTCCCGAAGGTATAGCGACGGCAGAGGTCCTTGAAACGGGACAGCAAGGCGGCAAGGGTGTTTTGTTAATCGCCAAGGCTGCGATTGCGAGCGGACTGTTCAAGATTGGGGCTGGTGGGTTAGGGCTGTGGCCTGCGATAGTCGAAGGCGCCAAAGGGATAGGAGGTTCAATTGCGTATTTCGGCTCGAACCTGAGCCCGGCACTGCTTTCGGTGGGATATATTGTGGGGTTGAATATTGCGGTTTTGATTTTCATCGGTGGTTTTTGCAACTGGCTCATCGCGATACCAATTTGTGCCGCTGTTCAGGGGCCGCCGGCAGGAGAGCATCTCAGTGCCGTAGATTGGGCGTTCGAAATATGGTCCTCGCAGACTCGGTATATAGGCGTAGGTGGAATGGTAATAGGCGGGCTGTGGACGATTTTTCATCTGCGCAAGTCTCTGTTGAGCGGGATAACCAGCGGCCTAAAGGCGTATCGTGATTTGTCCGATGGTGGGGTGGAAATACCCAGAACGGAAAAAGACATGCCGATGAAGTGGATCCTGGTCCTTATAGTCGGCTCGGTTGTTCCTTTATTCCTGCTGTATCAGGTATTCGTCCAGCAGATAACCGTATCGATTACGATGGCAGTGATAATGTTGGTAACGGGATTTGTATTCTCGGCGGTGGCCGGCTATATGGCGGGGCTTGTCGGCTCATCCAATAATCCTATATCCGGCGTAACCATAGCAACGGTGCTGGTCTCATCACTGCTTTTATTGTGGTTGATGGGCAAAGATGCGCCGAACGGACCCGCCGCCGCCATCATCATCGGCAGTGTAGTCTGCTGTGCCGCGGCGATAGCGGGTGACAATATGCAGGACCTCAAGGCCGGTTACATTGTAGGGGCAACACCCTGGAAGCAGCAGGTAATGCAGCTTGTCGGGACGGTCTCGGCGGCACTGGTGCTGGCGCCGGTAATGATACTGCTGCAGAAGGCCTACGGTTTTGCCGGTCAGGCCGGTGCCGGGCCAAAGGCCCTGGCCGCACCACAGGCGAATTTAATGGCTTCGGTTGCAAGTGGTGTTTTTAAGGGTGAGCTGCCCTGGAATTATATCTATATTGGAATGGCGGTCGCAGTTGGTGTGATAGCGCTGGATGTTTATCTGCAGAAAAGGGGCAGTTCATTTCGGACGCCGGTCCTTGCTGTGGCGATTGGATTTTATCTGCCGTTTGAGTTGTCTGTGCCTATCTTTGCCGGCGGGCTTATCCACTATGCTGTCAAGAGATATCACACGAAAAAGAATATGAAGAAGGAGCAAACCGAAGAATCCAATCGAAATGGCCTGCTGTTTGCTTCGGGCTTGATTACAGGCGAGGCATTGACGGGGATACTTTTGGCGATACCGATTATATTGCTCAAGGGTATCGATATCGAGCTGCCCTATTGGTATATAGATGATGTTGTTGTAAATCTATTGAGCGTGCTCGGCATCAGTTTGCCATTCAAGCCACCCGTAGGTGCCGTACTTGGAATAGCTCTGTTACTTGGCGTTGTATATTGGCTGTATAGCACCGCACGTGGCAGGCAGGAGGAATAAATCTACCACTCTCGCCACGACCAGATGAAAACCGACCGGAACAGTCCGCAGGACGCCTAACGGCGGAAAAAATAAACACAGAGACCTTGGTGACAAACAGGATAAAATGTGATCATCTAAATGTTACGGATATTGTCCTGAATTAGCCGAACCCTTGAGCGCAACCAAAGGGGTAGTCGAACGGGCTCGGGGTGACAGCCTTGCGAAAAAGAGTAATCCATCAATAGAACTGCGACAAAGCATTAATCTCTGAACCTTCTCATCCATTCCGGCCAGATCGGCAATGGGGCATTTATGTCATAATATCGATTCCACTTCAACTTCCACAACTCCTTAAGTCCGATCTTTCTGGCAGACCAATCCAAAAAAACGCCGTTTACAAATCCGTTGTGCCGGTTGAGGCAGAAAGCCGTCATGTAATCGGAGACACCGGCGTATGACTGACCATCATAAACCGGAGGTTCATCGGACATCAGTGGATAGCCGGCATAATACTGCTCACCCAAAAGAAGAGGCACCCTACTTGCACCTCTAACATTAGGACTCCTCCAGTTATTCATAGTCGGCCGCTCTGAGCGATCCGGCATCACTTTCTGTTCTATCGGAGGATTACGAACCCAGGCATTTATTCCGTAGCTGCCGGAAAGACCTTCAAAAGACGGACGCTCACTCCCATAGACGCCCCAGGCTGCGAACGGATGCCGGCCTTCTTCGGTCAGAGGTTTGGTGGCGACCGGGCATAAGAGTATGTTACTGTCCTTGTAGTATGGCCGCAATACCGCCACCCAGGTGCCACGATAACTCCTTCCTGACCACCAGCCTTCCTGGAAATGGCCATTGTTATCCTGCGTGTACATCGAAAAGTAAAGACCCCATTGTTTCAGGTTTGACTGACAGGTAACTGCCTGCGCCTGTTTCTTCACCCGCTGTAGTGCCGGCATCAATATCGCCATCAATAATGCTATGATAGCAATCACCACCAAAAGTTCTATTAACGTGAAACCTCTTGATTTGTGCATAGTATTACTCTTTGGTTCTTGTTTCGGCGAAAACTCGCCGAAACAAGAACACAATACGCAAAACCGAATCCTTTTTTGCACAACGGCCAATTCTTTCGGTGCTCCTTAATCTTTTCACCGAGTTCATCCATAGCTTCTGCATTGCGCCGCCAATCGCAGCGCCGGCCACAACTGCTCATCAAGCCACTGAGCCGCCAGGACAGCAAAGTCCTTGAAGTCAACCATGGCGTTCAACTTGGCCAGCCCGGCAGAACCCGCAGCCAACACCGTTCAGTCAACGTCGTTCGTAATCAAGATAGCGTCAAGCAGCACACCATCTTCACGCTTAGCGATTTCCAGCGTGTGCGCTCCGGCGGCTAACGTCCAATTCATAACCTCGAATACCTGCATGCCGTGGCTCAACTCGCTGTAAACCTCGTCCCAGCCCCATTCGCCTCTCGGGACATCCATCGCATCAAACCTCACCCAGCCCGTGCCAGGAAGATCTTGATCCTCAAGGTTTTGACTCGTAGCACTCGGGATCCGGACCCAGAATGAATCGCTGTTGGCCTGCTGGGCGCGAAACAGAATTTTGTAGGTCCCACCGGCAACATCAAAATTGTAACCGGCAATCCATTCAACGCCCGGTGGAGTGCTATTGTCGTCGCCGTCGCCGTCCTGTGAGCCGATGTGCCGTCCGCCCGATGAGGCCGGATCGTCATAAATCCGCCAGCTCGCTCCAATGGTGCTGGCAGCTTCTGCTTCCAGCCATATTTCCTCAGGAGGCTCAGGAAACGATGGATACAGCCGAATATCGTCAAAATACACCACGCCTGAACCGCCGGCCGTCAGATTCGTCTCGTCGCCAAAGCCAATAGCAAGCTTCGTGACACTCTGCAAATTCACGCCTAAAGAGGCAAGATCGATGTTCCACAGCTTCCACAATCCTCGCTCCATGTACTTTATGTCGGTCGGCTTTATGTCAGTCGCGTCACCGTCGTATAGCACCTTAGTGCCGTTGACCTTCACATACATCTGCTCGACAACATTACATGGATCTCCGTGGAAGTATAGTGACAATACTTTAAGACCATGCTTTGTCCAATCCTGCGGCGGGTCCAGCGTTCGCTCTGCCTCTGAATATTTGAGATTGTTGTCGTAGCGATATGGCATGGACTGCCCGCCGCCGCGAACGACCGTGGTCTCAGCCCAAGGTGCCTGTTCGTTGGCTATCAGGGCACTGTTTGTCTGCGTGCCCCATCCGTCTATCCAGGTGCTGAATATCTCGTCGGGCGGATAGTCGCCGTAGCCCTCAAAATCGTCCACGATGAGATACTCGCGTGTCGTAAAGTTCCAGAGGTCGCCTTCCAACATCGGGGGGGTCTCGGCCATATTGACCTCGTTCACCTTCCAGTAATAAGTCTCGCCTAAATCGAGCGATATGGGATCTCTGGCCTCGGTAACAATACTGACAGGTACACTACCGTCTATCACTGCCTGCTCATCGGTGCTGATATAGACATTGTGTTCGGCGGCCTCTCTTCCCGCTCTCCAACTGAGGGTCACATCCGGGTCCACATCTGTTGCCCCCAACTCCGGATGTGGCTCTCTTGCACGCAGAGGTATATACAAAAAGCGCACCTCGCTCAGACCGTATCGGTCAAAGACACCACCACCCCAGTTGCTGTTAGCGGTAATCTTGACAGACTGCGCTGCTACACCTTTAAAATCAACAGTGGTATTGTATTGGTAACCATCTGTACCCGGTGCCTGTGCAAATTCATTTGCCTCGGGCAGTACTGTCCAGGTTTGGCCGTCTTCTGAATACTCTATAGTGACTTCCTTTAGACCGTAATTGGTAAGAATCGTACTTCCGTTATAGTTCCATACCAGCATCTGATGCAGCTTATAGGGCTTATCGAACTCATATTGGATCCAGGCCGAACCTGGTTCGCCGCTGCTGGCGAGCCACATATTTGTAAGGGTGGACGAGTGCCGGTCGTCAGACAAACCTGAACCATTCACGGTATTTTCAGGCCCTTCCTCTGCGCTGTTCGAGTTGGAAGCGGTAGCGCTGATATTCTCACCGGCAACAGGATAAGCGAACGGCTCGACCGTAAATTGCCAGACACTGCCTTTAGATATCCTATAGTCAGGCGCAGCACCGATATCGTCTATGCGCCAGTAATAGGTCTGACCCGTTTCTAAACGAGCGGTCGCATAGGTGCTGACGTCTTGAGGACCCATATAAACGCCCGCAGGATCGGTTGTCGCGGTTGCACTGTTCACGTCATCGAAGCTGGTTCCGAAGTACACATCGTGCTTGAGAGCATTAAATCCCGGCGACCAGCTAAGGATCACAGCCACCGGCGCATCCGCTTCTCCATCCTTTGGGCTGGGGTTCCACGAAAGTCCCGCACTTACCACGGTATTGAGCCCTACAAGTTCTACGTTTACTCCGCCCCCGCCGCTGCCGAAGGCGGTAATCCAGCCATTGGTGATATATGTATTGATTTTGAAGATTTTATCGCCATTTATTATCAATGTACCGCCGGTAATATCCATAGTGGCTGGTCTGCCGCTGTTTTGAGGGTCCATTTCAAAATCATCGACGGTGATAGTTCCGCCATCCAGTTGGACATGGCCGGCAGTACTGGCATCACCATTGTTCCCCCTTCTGACAATATAAAACGTACCGCTAACGTTAATTGAACCGCCGGTCATATAGACATTAGACCTGCCGCCGTCCGGACACCGAAACATAGAACCAACGTTTATGGTGCCGCCACTCATATTAAGTTCACCGTACTCACCACTATGAAGCCCCAACGTAAGGGACTGCCCTGTCGTAATAGAGCCATCACTCATTGTCATGTAACCTATTCCGGGGGCATTTCTGGGAAGATAGACATGCTCGGCGACAATCGTGCCCGCGCTCATATCGAAATAGCCTGTCCCTCTGTTGCCAATCCACAGGCCCGGACCACCTCCTCCGGTTTGATGAACATTTAGAATACCGCCGGTCATAGTGACTCTGCCAGTGGAACCGGAAGCGTCGGCTATCTTAACGTTAAGAGCATCCACGGTTACCGTAGAATCAATAATCGCACCGGGATCCATCTCGATGAAAGCGTCGTCGCTGCTTGTGGGAACCGTATCGCCACTCCAGTTTGCTGCCGTACTCCATAGGCTGTCAGTGCCGCCATCATCCCAGCTTACATCCGCCGCCGAGGCGTTACCAACCAGGCCCGGCACAAAGACAACAAAAATTAACCACACCAATTTCTTATACATAGTACACCTCCTCTAAAAATAAACCGCAACTATAGTTTTATCTGGCTATAGGCCAGAACATTTGTTGTTTTGAACGGACACCAAATTTCATTTCTCACGGCAGGCTCCACACGTTTCCTTTCTTATCGCAAAAGTAAAGAACCGATTCCAAAAGCTTTCTGCCGTGGCCGTAAGCCCACATAGCGTCGAAATCATCATGAGAATTCTCCTGACGTCGCGAGTATGTGTGGTTCTTTTATGCCCCTTCTTTGTTTGTAGCCTAACATAGACTTCTCCAGGATACGCGACTATTTGCGAGGTAATGACCGCTAAAGTTATCCTAATTCATACTTCCT
>SDBS01003115.1_pt1 | contig 16256 bp, 13 predicted proteins | sample 2277091 | NCBI WGS metagenome assembly SDBS01 (sample SAMN10404972, study PRJNA504765) | marine sediment metagenome | isolation source: marine sediment core GS10_PC15, 163 cmbsf | place: Arctic Ocean: Southern Knipovich Ridge | collected 2010 | reverse complement strand
ACCATAGGTGGCATTCACTACGTAGGCTGCTCCACCGAGCGCGACTCCTCCAGCAATGATCTTTAGAACATCCCCTGCTGCGTTCAGCGGGAAGTTGGGTAATCCATACTTGTCACCAATACCAACAAAATACGACGCCCCAGCATTAACATCGGTCTGATTGACGACAATTGAATCCAGTATCATAAACGCTTCATTGGTGGTGTATGTAACGTTGAAACCCGATGGGACGTCTACACTTCTTACCACGGCTAAGGCATTGCCCTTTGCATCAGACCCGTTAAATGTTATCGTTCCTTGTGCTGCCCCCATTAATCCGGCAAAAACAGTGACGGTTAAATCTCGTGGCCAAAGCAGGTTTCCGTTAAAAGCAGGTTGCAGAACCGTTTCATCTTGCCATGTTCTGAGTAATAAAATATGGTTCAGTGCCGTAGCAAGCAAATTAATATAGTGCGTGGTATATGTGACTCCACCCTGTAGATCACCGCTGACAATTCTAACGTTGCCATCCTTGGTAATAATAACTCTATCAACGGAGTTGCCCGTCCTGAATCGTATCTCCCCATTCGGGTAATCGGTGGCAAGAGCTAATATATCGTTAAGAACACTGTCCATAGCAAGGTAGCCAACTCTGTTAGTGTTCTCGCCACGATAAAATTCTATTAGGGTGGCTACTCTTTGATCGTTTATTGCATTCGGATCAGATAACCTAATAGTTGGAACTGTGCCCGATAAATGAAGGGCTTTTCTGGGAACTGCAACTCCAACCCCCAATCTGTTATTTACATCATCGTAGACGAAGTTAAGGAAGGCCCCAAACAGTCCGTTCTTATTTACCTGAATCCCTTTATCACTTCCAGCAGGCTTGAATACTTCACTCAGCGGAGCGGCAACTACAACTCGTGTCGTTGTTACGCCTTCCTGATAGACCGTCGCGTCCGGGTCGCTACCTGCACCGTCAATATTGCCATAAACCTTTAGGACAAGTCGGTCATCTGCTTCAAGTATAACTTCCGCTGAGAGGGTCGCGTGGACATCGTATATTGTTTCTGAGTTAGTGAGGACTCCAGTTTCCTCTGATGTCATCATGAGTTGTTCAATTCCAACTATCGCACCGTCGGCAACCGCATTCGGAATTACTTCAACAACGGTAATGGTAGTTGAAGCGTTACCAACGAAAGATGCAACTGTATAAACGCCGTCATTACCAGTTGAGCCTGATATCTCAATCGTATCGCCTACATTGAGAATGGCGAGTATATCCTCTGCAATGGTGAATGTTTTCGCGCCCCGATTTACAGCGACAATATCATACGTTTCTGTTCTTCTACGGGTCAGGGTCCAGTAAACGGTGCAATCCTTTTTACCCACCGTTACTGCTGACAGGTGAAGATGTGTATCATAGGCTGCGGCTTCAAGGGTTACGAAGTCAGGTTGGTTTGCCTCGGTGATATAAGCCTGAATCAGCGTACCATCAGCCGTGATAGTTTCTGTGTCTGTCGATTGACCTTCCCCAGTAGCAATTCTATACAGGGTCTGGTATCCAGCAATCACACCATCAGCGATATCACTACAGTAAAAGGCGACTGCTGCTGTAGTATCAGTTACAAACTCAACACCACTCTCGTCAATCTTCACCCTAACGGCACTACCACCATGACTTACATAATCTTCGGGCGTATCAGGAAGATCGTAAAATGCAGGTTTGCCACCACCTGAACTTTGGTTAGCATCTACGTACCGAAATTTTACATTAGACGCAGTAACATCAGCCGGTTTTTCTGGGCTCCAATTAGTTAGCTTACGAACCTGATGCATAAGCTCAAGTGACAGGTTCTTTGCACGCAACATACTATCTGTTTGACTGTTGCTCATTCTATTAAGTTAGCAGCATAATCTAATACTGCAGCCTCCACGTATATGGATTCATCTTGAATCAATAAAGCATACTCACGAATGATACCCTCGTAATCAATAACAGTATCATTATTCTCATCAACACCAATCTGTATTCCAAGCTCAGGCTTGGCCGGTAATTCTTGCATACTCCTATATCGTCGTTGTTCATACTGTCGTAATTTTGTTTTAAGTAAAGCTATTCCTAAGGAAATTGCTGCACCCTCACTTGCAGCACCAATTGGATGTTGAATGTTACGACCAACACCGGCAACAGAAGGACCGGACGAAGCGCCAAAACTACCGCGCATTTTTTCAAAACTAGCTGGTGCATATACGTATAACGGATTGCCTTTTATTGAATCGGTTAATTGTACAAATACATATTGTTCAGTATCACCTTCAATAACAAAATTATGAATGACTCCCCAATGAGCATCAGTTTCTTTCCATCCCGGCATATAATCAAAAACTACTTTTACAGCATTAACCTTCCGCTCTAAGAAATGAAACCATTCACCAGCACACCATGTTTTTGTAGCTCTAGCCTTACCTTCCATGACACAACCTAATTCAAACCATGTACCGGTATGATTAGTAGAATTATAATCGTTACAACCTAGTATACGTACAACGTATGTTTTCTCTGGATTTTTATAAGATTGCCAATCATCAATATTTTTATATGACGCTACTTTAAGTGCAGCACGATCTAGATTTATAGCGGGTGGTATAACACCATCACCAAACCACCAATGACCAAACTCAAAAGGTGCTGCTGGATTATGCCAAAATCTACCGGCTAATTTTGTATGTGATAAACCATCACAAGTATATTTCATACCACTATTACCGGCAGCATCATGTGTATCTTCATCACCGTCACTTACCCAGTCTTCTGCATCAGTATATGAACGATATTCATTTGGACTTGCACCAACACCAATAGCAGCTTGATGCCAAGAATAACCTTGATCTGCACGATTAAGATTCTGGTCGCTATTATAATATATACGTACACCAGAATAACAATCTTCAATTTTAACCTCACGTGTGTAATCACGAACCCAACTAACCTGAAAACTTTGTCCTTCAGTATCAATAACCTTTAATCGGAAATCATTATTATGGTGTCGAAACCAGAACTTAATTTCTTCAGTTAATTGTAATGAATCAATAACCTCATGAATTGCATCCCATGCATATTTCGGTTTTTTAGTAGGATCATAATCATAACGATTAACACGTACAGCGTCTATAGATGAATGAATACTTATATCACCATCGCCTAAACCCGCTCCACCATAAGCACTTGGCGCTTTAAGAATTGCCTTAACAATATCACCAAGTGTAATAACTACATGACCGCCATCCCATTCCTTATCCTCATCATATACACTACATGTAACTCGATATGTTCCAGTCGCAGCTATAGGTAACGCATAAGCACACAATGCAGGCATGACTACATATTCTTGATCCCTTCGCTTACGTGCATATCCAAGATCAGGAACATCAACCGGATCATCCCACTCTAAGAACAATTCACCGGGAGCAATTTGCTTAGGAACCTTTTCGGTTACTGTACTGCCATTAATATGTGTAGCATCTAATGTACCGAGTTCTCCTCGCTTGCAATTACGTAAACGATAAGCGCCATCAGCATTATCATACCCGTCATAATAAACCCACTCAGCCTCTACTTTAATCCAGCCACGTGGAGCAATACCTTTATTAATAACAGACAAGATAGCTTCTGTATCACCTAAAGTAAACTGTACAGTTAGGTCATCAGTATTTGAACTTGCATCTTTAATATAACATTTTGCACCATCAGCATCACTTGGATCCGGCCAAAGTGTATCACCATTAAAGGATCCATATTCTGATGAAGGTAACAGAGGGAGTTGTATTAAATCTTCTGCGTCAGTTGATAACGACCAAGTTTCATTACCGTTTACATCAGGTATAAGTGTGTGTAATAATATGCCATCTTTACCGTGGCAATTAACTTCAATAATGTTTATACCATTTATGTTACGGGATACAGGTTTACTAACTACCTTACCTATAAACCAATGATTTGCATCTCGCTTAAAATCAATTAACGAATTTAATTGAAGCTGATTTGTGTCATCAGTTTCAAGCGCATATTTAGATATAATATCGGTTTGTATTCTAAGTATACAGGCGGAAACTACACCCCACTGACAATTAATTGCGGCTTGATATACAGGTAAATCACCCCTACCAGTAGACGGTAATCCGGTATAATTATATGACGGATTAGATGCTGTAACAGTCCAAGTCATAAGACTACTCCAAGCAAAGATGCCATGGTAGTAACAGCTTGAATCTTAAACTCTAGTTCATACTCATACGGATTCATCTTCGACGGGGATTGAGCACGAACAGGCGGCTTTATCAAGTAACCAATTCCAGCGCGATAATAAGCATCTGCAGATGTAAGCACACCAATTGTCTGCGCCATATCCTTAATCTTTAATTTGCGTGTATACTCTTTCCAATAATGTAACAGTGAAAGTTCTGGTAATAAAGCCGCTAACTGAGTACATTCAATAACTAATTTATCAGGCCCTTTGTAATTCCTATCTATTGTTTGGCCTATACCATTAATATCAGAAACAATACTTGCGCGCGTATCAGTCCAGTTCATTAAAAGAGGTTCATACAAATGAATTGACTCGAGTAAATTATACGCTTGTGCTGGTGGATTCGGTACGGCTTTATCCTGACTGGCACGGATCCAGTATATATCAGCAACAAGATTTACGGTATCAGTTGCCCAATCATCTGGAATTTCCCACTGAACATAACCTGTTCGCGTAAAGTTTAATGTTGAATTAACTGTCGGTGTTAATGCACCCCAAGCTCCAGCGCCCTTAGAATACTCGAATGTAAGATCTCCGTAGTCACCGGCAACTGCCATATCAAACCCGACCTGAAAGAAACCAGTTGTTAATGTACGACCGATATAAATCATATCGTCAGCATCTTCCCATAAAGTCATTGGTGATGCATTGTCAGGGTCAATGCATTCAGCATCATAATCAACCCAATTAGCTCCACCCTCATGCTTACGACAATACTTAAACAAAGTATCTGCATCAATATTAAAAAGCTTTACACGTCCAGTACTCATGACGGACCTCCGAGCGTACGACTACCTTGCTCATGCAATATAACATCAATTTGATTCATACCACCAGCCGCAGCTCCAGCGTATTGCGTCTTAGTAATATTAAGCATCTCAGTTAATGTGTTACCGACATTAACATCGCTTGTATATATAGGAGTTTGCGGCGACTCTCCACGTTGTCGTTTACGTCCAAACAAATTTCCGATAATACTTCCAATGGCACCACCAATCGGACCTAATGCTACTTGACCAAGTATAGGTAATGCAGATGCAATCGCACCACCAGCTCCACCCTTTGCACCTCCACTAATCATTGATGCCACGAGATTCTGCATTACTTTATTAGTAAACTTAATTTGGCCTCCACCTTCAATATCTTTTGGACTAAGGTCGGTATTTGTTAAAAAATCTCTACGTCCAAAAAGTTCACCGGGTGGTGTAAATGGAGTAACTTGCGGCCGCATACTTTCAGGGAATGCACTTGGTCTAGCGAAAACACCTTCACGTTGTTCTTGCTGCTTATCATATACTGCTTGTACATCTATAAGATTTCTAAATTCAAGCGCAAGATTACTGACTGCTGTTGCTGCTATATCAGTTGCATCAGCTGTATTATTAAGAGCTGGTATTATAACAGAACGTTGTGTATCCGCAAAAGTAACACCTTGAATTGTTGCTCTTACAAACCCTGCCGCTAGACTTGCTTGTGAACCTGTTAGCTCAATTATAGATTGTCTTAAAGCAACTATTGCATCTATGTTTCCTTGGATTGTCGGGTCTGAACCCATGTCACCAGTCGTGAACCACTTTACTACTTGCTGAAATTTTGCAATCGCCAAAGCAGCTTCGTGAAATGCAATAGAAATATTAAGAACTTTTTTAGCAGCTTCTATAGAACCAAGAAGTAAAGTTACCAGCGCAATTCCAGTAAAATCTCCGATAGTATTATGAAGCGTTTTAACTTCTTGAGTCGTACCCATTAAAGCTTTTGTTATCCAATCAATTGACGAAACAACACCCGGACTTTGTGTAATAAAGAAACCGAGTTCTTCATGCAAATCTCCCCATGCCGCAACAAGCTTAATAGTTTCACCTTCGTAGGATTTTGCTTGCGCTTCAGCAATAGCCATACCAGCAACAGTACCTTCCATTATCTGTATCAAACGACCATGTGCATCCTTTGCCATATCTACTTGTATACCGTATCTAGCAAACGCATTTAAGTTTGATGACAGGGTTTTACCGAGTAATAATGCTGCAGCATTATAATCTGTTTTATATAATTTTGAAATCTGAATAACTGCATCCATAGCCATAGGTAAAGCTTCGCCACCTAGCTTAGTTAAGCCTTCAATCATACCTAATGTTTGCAGTGTTACTTCATCACCAATACCGAGTGTGCCTTGAAGTGCTGTAGCATAAGCCTGAAGTTCCTGAGATACTTCTGCAGTATAATTACCTGAGGCTATTAAAGAAGCATTCAACGTATTGATAGCACGCTCTTGAACTATTGCTGCAGCTACCCATTCTTTTATTGCTGTTATAAATTTACGTGCTGCTAATACAATAGCCATAAGTGCTGCTGCCATAACAGCCATTTGTGCAATACCAGCTTTGAAACCGGCCTGCATATTCTTAGTCTCTTTTGTTATACCAGCTAACGATCTTTTTGTTTTGTTAGCAGCAACAGCTGTCTTTGGCGACAGATTATCTTTAAGATCAAGAACAACCTCAAGTATTGTCTTATTCATTTTTGCATCTTCTTCAAAGCCTTTTCAGAGCTATCGGCTTTGAGCCGTGACAAATGAGTTTCAATACTTAACATAGCATCTATATACCATGATGGTTGATCGTTAACACCACCTACTTCTAGTAAGTGACCATGGCAATAATGCACATACAAGTCTGATAAAATAACAAGTCCTAATGACACATCCTCAAAAGGGCAATAATCATATAAGACTGGAACCTTGTTATCACCATCAAACATATATCCAACGGGAACTTCGCCTGTAGAAATTTTTGCTCGACATCGTGCAAAGTCCCCGTTGCAAGTATTACACGATTTGAATCTTGCGCCTGTTACGAGTCGAGCGTAGATCCCAATTCTTTATCCGTATCTCGTGAAGTGTTACCTACAATATGACTAAGCTCATCATATAGTTCACGTGGTAACCTGTCAATACATTCAAACTTAACTCGTTGAAGCTTTGTCTTAAAAATAGTTACTTCTTCAAACTCAAGTTCAAATGGCTTTTTACCATCTGCATCTTTAAGCCCGATTAATTCTTTAAGTGATAAAGCAAGTATTTGATATGAACCTGTAGCCCAATCAATAATTGCTTTGCCTCTTGTATCTTCATCAATAGTCTCAGATACAATGTGCGTACGTAAACCGTGCTTAATCGGTTCAATTCGATACTGAACCTTTTCGTCAGGATCACACTTAGCAGTAATTAAACTACCAGTATAAACTCTTGGTAATGCTCGCATAATATCCTCCGTGTCAGATAATATTCTATGTACACATAAGCTTAAATTTATCTGAGCCTTGTGTATCAATAGCGTATTGATAACGTACAACTGCAATGCCTTCATCCTCTTCAATAATAGGTTCAGCACTCATGTAACCATCCATGGTGAATGTAAGTATGTTACCTGCAACAGTACCAACCGGTATAACAAGAGCGGCAGCAGTCTCAGCTGTAAACTGATTGAATGTATTAATATCAGCATGAGCAGGATATTCGATTACAATCTCGTATCCCGGTTGCGTATCCTTTGGCACTGGAGCCTGAACACCATTAACTGCAACTATATCAAGTCGCGGTGATACAGGTTCCACACCTAAGAATATTGATGCTGATTTAACAATTGTTGTCTTACCGGCAAATACAACAGCAAGGTTCTTTGCTACAATAGGTACAGCAGAAGTAGCTAATGTATAAGCCAATGCTGCTTCAGTCGGTTCTGTATACAAACCCCATGCTGTAACATCTAATTCAACCGGTTCTCCGGGTAAAAAGTTAAAGCGCGCGTCACATACAGAACTACCGCATAGTTGCTTGATACCATCGCCTAATGACATTTCAAAATCAACACCAACAAAATTAGTGTTAATGTAACCATCAAACGTATATAGTTCACTAACACCCGGATCGTTTGCAGACTTACAACCAGTAGCTTCCATTATAACAGCCCATGATGGGGCCGTTCCTGCAGTACCACTACCAGCAATCTCCTGCTTAAAATTCATCTCAGCCCATACAGCCCCAACACGAGGTTTATCCCTCATTGCAATAGGCCGTTGCATTGTATGCTGATACATATTGGCCTTAGGTAAAGACAACGATAACTCAGTTGCACGTGTCAACTTTACTGCATCAGCATCCGTAGCACTTTTATATGCTACTTCCGTTTCAGCAATTGAATGTACAGTCATGGTGTTATCCTCCGATCATTTTTTTCATTGTACGCATCACGTTTTTTCTGTGGCCATGAATACCACAAGTGCGCTTTAACATCATTTGGTGGTGACTCATCAAATAGTGGACGAGGCATCTCTTTAAGAGTTACCTCGTCCGGTACATCTGACACCATAGGAGGTTCGGGTTTTTTTGTTGTTGTTGGTTTTTTTCTTGGCATTATTTTAACCTGTAGGTTACATTGAATACTGCATCAATGTAGGATATGTGTTCAGACGGCCAAGGAAACGGTGGCATGCTTGTGCCATAAAGACACTTTATACACGCGCCACCTAATTGGACATCTGCATCAATAGCTAAGATCACTTCATCAAACAAATCTCGCAAATCATTAAACGTGGATTCTGCATCAACAATAATCCGTACACCAACTTGCATATCATTATCTAGAGTACTGGTTACATTATGCTTACCGACTGTCGGACCATCTATTACAATGCATGCAGGATAATGATCGCTTGACAAACCTTCCCAGTGATAATAAGTTTCATCACTAGATACAAGTTTAAAGTCAGTAACAGCAGCAGCAACTTGTGCCGTGAAATTAGTAACTACGCCTTTTCGTGTATGTATTACCATTTGATTTTACGCTTAAGACCTTTAACAGCTATCTGTGCTTCTTCTTCAATTGGTATCTTAAAAAAGAATCTTGGCGCAATAGTTGAACCTGGATGGTTTACACGTTTAACAGGGTGTTTTGCTCCGGGCCAAAACAATGCTTGTTTATTCTTAGGCTCAATAACATGCGCTGGAGTTTTGCCGCCGTCATGTAGTATCTTTGCATATTCAACATCACTACGTAAACCTAGCATCCAAGTACCATCTCCAGCACTTCTTGCTACTGCTGCAAATGATTTCCGCAATCGTCCAGTACGCACATGTAATACAGTAAAATAAAACCTATACGCATTAACCAACATCTTCCGCGGTAAATCGGCAACAACAGAACCAACAAGTTTTTTATTCTTCTTAGCAAGATTCGATAACATAGTACCCATATGCTTATCGATGTTTTCTATTTTAACTGTTTTACCGTAAGTCATAGTTCAAGTCTCGTGTAGGACATAATAACATCCATGACATCTTTCGGAATTCCTTGCTCGTATTTATCTACAGCTATAGATGTTCCACCATGAGCTAAGGATAAAAGGCCTAAGCGTGAACCACCTTTTTTGCCTAACGTCCAAGCCAATGCAGCCAACTTCGTAACAGCATATTCTAATGCACTTGGCACAGGAAAACTATCTAACATGTTAAGTACTTCTGAACCTGTAGTATTATATCCTGCCATATACGTAACCTGTATTCCATTTTTATATGAACTAAGCCATCCGCTATAAATAGCATTTGTTCTTTGGCCAAGCTTCGGGTATTGTACATAACGCTCATCAATAACTTCATAATGTGTTTCATCAAGTACATCAAACGAATCAGTACCGTCCCAGACTTTAATAGTTACTACTACGGATACAGGCCATTGTCGTAAGTACAAAGTATCAGAGTTATCACCAGTATAACGTTCCCAAGTATATTGTGTTCTTACTAACTGGCGACTGGTTAATTGATTAACCAAATCAGTTGTACCCTCAAGCAATCGTATAAGTTCATCATCTATATCTGTTGAAGTTATAAGTAAAAATGCTTTGCTTTTAAGTAATGATAATCTAGCGAGTGATGACATTGTGTCGCTCCGGTTCTGGCATCACTGAATCTTGTTCAGCTATACCAGCTAGTAGTAAACGGCGGGCAACATCCGAGTCGACATCAGCACTGTCGCCCGCCTTAAATTCATTCCATTTATGCAAGAACCTAATTTGCATATTAGCTTGCAATCGCAATTGAAGCCTGAATCGTCGGACCCATGCGAGGATCATGAAGAACAGCAGTGATATTAACAGTTGTAGCAATATCACCGGTATCAGACGTTTCAGTCATTACTGCCTTGATGAAACGCAAACTACCAATGTAAGCTAACTTGTAAGTTGTCCCGTCATCAACTGTAGTTTCATTAACTACAATGTTTGACGGACTAGCGGAACCGTCATCAAGATCTGAAGTAGCAACTGCTGTATACGAACCGCCAACAGTTGCGCACTCAGTTAATGAGCAAGTCCAATAGTCGCCTGAATCCAAAGCTGCATCAGTGCCAATTGCAAACAGGACTGTGACAGCATTGTGCTCATCAAGATCTACAGGATCTGATGTATGAGTCGCAGTAATTTCCTGCGGCTCAGACATAGTAACGGTATCAATTTCATGAAATTTACTTCTAGGCATTAGTTCACCTCGTTAAGAATTAGTTCATATACTTAGGTTGTCAAAAGCGCCAGAAAAGCTTCAGCCTTAATAATCTGACCGCCAGATCGTTTCCTCATTTTGAAAACGATTTTTGGCCAAGCAGTAAACGGATCACGCTGTAACTGAATTCCACTGCGATCGATAATCCGGTAGAATTTGAAGTCACAGAGATAAAGTGGATAAGCGTCTGAACCTTCATCAGGGAGTGAATCAAAGATTTTGAACGGTCTACCATAGATTTGATTCGGCGGTCCAGCAACTAATCCGCCATCCTGAATTAGATAATGACGCTTATTAGAATCCACCAAAGACAGTAAGGATATAAACGTTGTGGAGTTAAATGCCCACGTACTAGTTCCTCGATAAGGCTGGGGTAATGTTCCCCACATCGAAGGAATATCATCCGCGTTAATTGCATTTGCACCAGCTACAACGGTTGAGGAAACTGCATTGGCAAACCGCGTATCATCAGTACCAACACCATTAATAAATCCACGTGCCATATGCACACCAGAGCCTTCAACAAAGTCATTGCCCTCAGTGTAGGAAAATGCTTCACCAGCATCAGCCATAATCTCAGACTCAATGTAGCTTACGTCAGCAAGCAAATCACCTGAAACAGGGGTTTTGACAATCATCGGGTGTACAGGAATTTCGTAGTCTGTCCATGCGGATTCACTCTCGGTACCTGAACCGGTTTCATTCTCATGGTATGCTGTCGGCCTGCCTTTTCGACGATAGCCTTTAACACGATCAGCAGCTGTAATAACTCGTATGCTTGCTACACTACGCACGTCATCGATTGATACGTAGTTTTTAAGTATACCAGCTTCAATAACCGGGTCAAGGAAAATACCACCAGCTGTACCAACAGCCTCAGTTAGCGTATGCTCAACAGCAACATTACCGGCAAACTTCCGGTACTCATCCGAAGCGAAAAATTCTACTGTTTCCTTTTTCAAGGCAACACCAGAATCTTCCCAGTTGCATGCTGTTCGAAGCATATCACGAGTAGCGGCTCGATGAGCACTTGGCTTAACACCAGCTACAGCCTGTTGTTCAGCCGTCATCGTTGCCGTGGTTTCAATCTCATCCATCCTTGCAGCCATCTTCTTAGCAGTTTCAAGGTCCATGAATTTACCAGTGAATTCTTTGAGGATACGTTCCTCAGCTGACTTTAATTCACCAGTTCCTACATTAACCTTAACTGCCTCATCCAAATCGTGTCTGACGCTATCAATAACTGCGCCTAACTTCTTGATTTCTTCCAGAAGCTTTTCTGGTTCCATTTGTTCACCTCTTAAATGTTATGTCGCTTATTAATATCTTGTAATGCTTCAAGCACCGAGTGGAGATTATTCTCCGGGTCGGATCCTGTACTAGCGAGTCTACCAGTAAGCTTCTTAAGCTCAGGCGGTATGAGTGCTAGATTTAACTCAGGTATATTTTGTATTGACATTATATCTACATCATCAGGAATAATATTCTTTACTACCCATTCTTCAGCATCAAGATTAGTCCATTCTTTACCGGCAAAACATAATGACTGTAATTGAATACGGTTGTCAGATCCATGCATACATCCGACAATGCCTATTACAGAAGACTCACTCTGTAATTGCACGCGCCTATATGATCCGTTAACAAACATTGAGGCGTCACAAACTATCAAGCGTAATTCATTAGGCATCGATAACCATTGCCCATGCATACCAGTTACTGTTGAACCTACATTAGCAGGGAATGGTGTTATACTATATTCAACCAAGGATAATTCTTCAATGCACTGAATCTCAATACCCTTGATAACTTCTTGTCTAGACTTTTCAACATAGAACCCGATACTGATGCCGATATTCTTATTAGCTTCTTTTGCCATTTGCATCAGTGCCCAAGTCTCACTGGAACGTTGAACCTTTTCAATCGCTAGCTTACCTGTTACAGCCAAACCTCGTTTAACCTCTTCCCCCTCTTGACCAAACCCGATCATCTCATCAGGCGAGTGCTGCCAGAGAATTGGCACCTTGCCTTGATTATGTTTAAGTGTACGCTTAAATGCACCAGGTAAAATCTTTTGATCCCATACTGGAATTAGCTTATTTGTAAGACTAGCCATGCCTTTGAATACGCCATCCTCATCAGAGAGTGTATGCAAGCTTAATTCACCATCGTGTGTAAACTTTTGTTTTAAGTTTTTCATATCGTCTTCTCTCCAACCATTAATGGTACAACAATACACCGACAGTTTATATCAAAACCAGGATCACCACTCATACCGGGGCCAGAACATTGCTGACCACTCGGACCAATAAAATCATCTTGCATACGTACAATCTGCCCGTCCATTTCAACATGTTCATCACGCACTTTATCATCACGCGAAGATAACCACTCTTTCATTTCAACATTCATTTGCTCATAACCAGCAAGTGATGCCTCTGTAGATGCACGTCCTGTTTCAGTTCGCGCTATAGCTAACGCGCGTGTATTAGATAAAGGATATGTATCCAAGAGTCTATCGGCAATACGCACAACACTTTCACCTTCACTTACACCGGCATTAATAATCTTCTGCATCTGAGTAGCGGTGGACTGATTAATTAAACGTGATCTTACAGCTAAGTCGTTTGCAAGAAACTCTGATATAGCCAGTCGTTCAATATTAAACAATATGCCTGATGTAGTAAGCTCGTCAATTGCTGCCTGACCAAAGTCAATAACCATTTCAGCATGTATAGATCGTATATGATTTCTTAAGGCAAGGTCCTCATCCCATGTTTCAAATAAGCTTGTTAGAAATGCATCTGACACTGGTAACGGATCAGGCGGCGTTAATGCATGTGTTAACTTACGTAACTCAGTAGCAATACGTTTACCTTGTGCCATAAAGAAAGAATCCATTTCAACTGCAAACTTTTCTTCCCAACTGAGTCGTCTAGCATCACGCTTACTCCAAGCATGTATACGTAAAGCTTCTGTTGAATACATACTATGTGTATTATCTTTTTTCTCTTCTTCAGGCTCTTCAGGCTCTTCAGGGTTTGCAATAGACTCGAGTGTAGTCATACTAGAAGGAATTAAAATCAAGTCACCGTACTTACTAAGTTCATCCAAACCCATGACCAAACGCTTTTCATCAATAGTCATCCACGTTGAAGCCTTCAGCCTGTTAACTAGATCTGTTTGCGTTTCTCTTAAGGCATCAATGTTATCCGTGTTAGTTATCAATTCAAGTGTCTTACTCCAACGAGTAACTAGTCTATAGTTAAACTCTTCTATGACTTGATCCATTATAGGCAGAACAGTTTCAACATAAAATGCTTTACGCGCTTCTTGATAATTAGCATATGTAGAAGCTTCAGGATCATTAAGCATTTGCGACGGAACACCGTACACAATACATATATCCCTCATTACATCTCGTTTACCCTTAGACCAATCAAGATCCTTTGCTGTCATACCGATAGCATGATAGTCCATAACCTCATGAGGTATAACAGCCATCTTACCTGCTTGTTGTGCACCACTGAACTTTGTCTCAAAATCATGAGCCAATTTATCACGAGCAACTGGATCAAGAGACCTGACACCTTTAATCGATAACAGACTTGATAGTGAACCACCACGAAGTAATGTATTTGTATTCCATTCTAATGCAAGGTTATGCGCATCGATAACCTGAGCTGCAGCACGAGTAGGTTCCATACCAGCAGTTTGCTCACCAAGCGCATCTGGTAGATTTATATGAAACATTTGATCTGTATCGTAATCAACTTCTCCGGTGCCATCAGGTCTTAACACTTTATAACCTGTGACCAATCTGCCTTCACGTTTTATTGTAACAAAATCCGGTCGCTCAAGAAATAAAACTGGTGCAGTCTTAACTCTGACGTCAGGACCAAACGCCTCAGTACCAACTCCAATCATTCTTACATAAACCACACCGCCAATTAACAAGTATACAATCATCTGCTTTATAAATTGATGCATACTTTGTTCCGGGTTCGGTCGCTTAAACAATTGTAATACAGGATCATACTTACTATCTGATTCAACCTTTTCACCATCATTCATCAATTGCAACTTGACACGTGATGAAGCATCATATATTTCACGTATGCATGCATATACAACAGGGTTCTGCCTGAAACCTTCTTCAGCATATCTAAGGTAATTATATGAACCAGTTGAACCAAATGAAGTCATATATCCGTAAGGTATAACATTCCCGCCTTCGTGTCTGGTTAACAGGGAAACTAATGCTGACTTTATGCGGGTTAAAAGATTCATATGATTAGTAACCAAGGTTCAGTCTCCATTGCAATTGCGCCAACAGCCAAGTATCTAATACCATCCATTGCATGATCTTTAAGCTTGATTGGCTTTTCATTCTCTGTCTTTTCATTAAACGAATAGTTATCAAACTCGTTAATAAGATTTGTGCACTTAGGATCTATAACAACTCCGGGCTTATCCTCTCGATAGAGTAATGATCGTACAGAAGCTATACCGTAGTTGACAGCATTCAGCTTGATCTTATCATCATCAAACATAGAAATACCAGCACGAACAAATGCCTCTATTGCCTCAGGCGCTGAAGGGTCAGCATACGCACAGTTAATGTATCCTTGCGGTGAAGCGCTAGATCTGTTACTGGTTAATGTACGCATCACAGTTAATACATTCTCAATACATTCTTCATCAGTCATTCCCGGCTTATAGATTTCATCATATATGTATAAGCAATCACCATGGATCTGGGCAAACAAGCATACAAACGGATTCCTGAAACCCCAGTCGATACCAAGTACAAAGCCTTGTTCATCGTTTGGTTGTATATGTTGTATATGCCACGGCTTACCGTTTTTTGTAGGCGAGAACATTGGATAGACTGAACCAGCCAATGCAGTAAAGTCTGCCATGAAGTTCATATTAAATATATCCATTGAACCTGCACGCTCGTAGTACGCGCGTGTAATATCTAATGCTTCATGGTCAATACCGGGATTGTCATAAGAGGTCCATGTGATAGCAAAGTATCGTGGATCTGTTTCAGCTAGCAAGGCAACTTCTTCATATCGTTTCCTCCAGTGGTTGCTACCTCTTGGCGTAGTAATAAAGACAACTACACCACCAACATCCATTAAAGCTCTCTCGACAAACTCCTCATACACACCTTCTTTAACACGTGAAAACTCATCCATAATAACAAGCGGCCAACCTTCAGCAAGCAGTGAGGTTGGATTGTCAGCACTCAAACCAACGATTGTAGATCCCTCTAGGATAACGAACGGGCTAGCGTCAGAAGTGTTCTGGCTGGCCCAAGAGACAAACTTACCAACACCAGATCCGGCCTTGTTAACGCCGCCCGAGAAGACATACCGCTCCTTATCAGGACCAGTAGCACCCGTGGAACC
>SDBS01003114.1_pt1 | contig 16258 bp, 13 predicted proteins | sample 2277091 | NCBI WGS metagenome assembly SDBS01 (sample SAMN10404972, study PRJNA504765) | marine sediment metagenome | isolation source: marine sediment core GS10_PC15, 163 cmbsf | place: Arctic Ocean: Southern Knipovich Ridge | collected 2010 | reverse complement strand
CATCGGTGGACATACCTGAAATCACCTCCAGCTGCTTTACCTGCTTACCCCTAGCATCCTCAAGCTGGGTACGAATGGACTCCATCTTCTCTTCCTTGTTAGTCAACTCGCGCCCGCGGCGCTCCACATCCTCTAACTTGCGCTCCAGTGTCCCTTCCTTTTGCACCAGACGGTTCTCATTACTCTGTAACTCGGAGCGCCGTTCGCGACCCTCCGCCTCAGCCGCCGACTTCAATTTCGCCGCCTCCGTCTTAGCCTCACTAACTACATCCCTGGCCTTGTGCTCAGCTTCAGACTGAAGCTGAGCCGCCTTCTTCTCGACAAGACGCATTTCCTGATTCAGCCGGAACCTTCTGAAAAAGAAGATAAAGGCTCCCCCGGCCACACCACCGATGATGAAACTGAATAGAACGGTTAATATGTTTATTACTCCTACGTTTGTTGTCATTTCATACCTCTCTTCTGGCTACAGCTCTGCAAGCAACAAGGGACCGGCCCATCATTCACCGATACTGGTCACCGTACCAAACAGGCAAAAGGGTAAGACTATCTCGGGCTAGTCCCTTATTTCCTGCCATAACTGCTCCACAGTGTTATTTATCACTCGATAACCAAAGCCGCGCCGCCTGAGGTACCCGGCCAGGCGATGGCGAAAGCTCTGGTAGTCAGACGCTGTCAGCCGATGCGCCCTGCTTAAGGCGGCTCGATAAGCGCTATCGTCATCACTGACGTCACCGACCACCTGGTCGATCACCTCCTCAGCCACTCCCTTACGCCTCAGTTCCAGTCCGGTCAGCCAGCGGCTGCGCGGGCTAAATGACTGTCGGTTGTCCCTCCAGAACCGGGCAAAGTCTGTATCATCCACCAGTCCCTGCTCCTTCAGCCGGGTAAGCGCCGCCTCGATGTTATCACTATCAAAACCGCGCCGGGAAAGCCTCTCTCGAAGCTCAAATTCACTGCGGGGGCGATAGCTAAGGTAGCGCGCGGCGGCGGCAAGACAGCGCTGGAAGTTATCTGAGCTGGCTAACGCCTCAATCTGAGCCTGGGTTAGCTCCTGCCCGACCTTGAGCCCCTCTTTCGCCACCACCTCAGCCTCCAGACTGAAAGTGAACTCACCGTCCAGATATATGCTTACTCGCTCTCCCCGCCCCCTCCCCAAACGAAGGGCGGTAACCCTGCTCATCTGCCTATAACCCCCGCTAAAAAATAAGGCCAAAGCCTCACAAGCCTCAGCCTCATTTACCTCAATATTCTGTTCTATATTGCTACTAATCTGTCGGGTGGAGTGTCTTCACCCTTCAGGCATCGCAGTATGAGTGGTTACGGCTGAGGCTCTAATCTGCTGCTCAATCTCTTGAGCTTGCTCAGGGTGCTGGTTCAGGTACTGCTTTGAATTTTCCCTGCCTTGCCCCAGACGAACATCACCGTAGGAGAAAAAAGAACCCGCCTTTTTAACTAGCCCCAACTCTACACCAACGTCAATAAGATTACCCTCCCGGCTGATACCGCGGCCAAACATGATATCAAACTCGGCGCTTCTAAAAGGGGGAGCAACCTTATTCTTGACTACCTTAGCCTTAACACGATTACCGACCGCCTTGGTCCCGTCCATAATTGTCTCAACGCGCCTAAGGTCTATCCTGACTGAGCTGTAGAATTTAAGTGCCCGGCCGCCCGGTGTCACTTCAGGATTGCCGAAGATGATGCCAACCTTTTCTCTCAGCTGGTTAATGAAGATCACCGCTGTACCAGCCTTACCAATAGCGGCAGCCAGCTTCCTCAAGGCCTGTGACATCAAGCGAGCCTGCAACCCGATATGGGCATCTCCCATTTCCCCTTCGAGTTCAATCCTGGGAACCAAGGCCGCTACACTGTCAATCACTATCGCATCAACCGCCCCGCTTCTGACCAGCGCCTCAGTAATCTCCAGGGCCTCCTCTCCGGTATCAGGTTGGGAGATGAGCAAGTCATCAACATTAGCACCGCAAGCGGCGGCATAGCTAGGGTCCAGGGCATGCTCCACATCAATATAGGCAACCGTACCCCCCTGCTTTTGCGCTTCGGCAATGATGTGCTGCGCCAGGGTGGTCTTCCCTGACGCCTCGGGGCCGAATATTTCCGTAATACGCCCTCTGGGGATACCCCCGACACCCAAGGCCAGGTCCAGCGCCAGTGAGCCGCTGGGGATAGCTTCAACCGAAGCTATCGCCATTAGCCCTCCCAGCTTCATCACCGACCCTTTACCATATCGCTTTTCTATCTGGTTGATGGCTAGCTCTAGTGCCTTCTCTTTCTCCGTGGTCATTTTCGCCTCAAGACCAATAATAACACAGGCATTCCGTCAAAACAAGCAGGTCTTGGGGGCAGCCGTCCTTCGCTTATCCAGGTCAATATTGGTCCGGCTGCCATTCCTCGTCGCTATAGAAACCGATGCCGAAGAACCCCGGCCCCAGGTGGGTTGCCAATACCGGACCCAGCTCAAAAAGCTCCAGCTCGGCGCAGTCAAAGCGGGCTTCGACCTCCTTTTTAAGCAGTCGGGCCGACTCCATGTTTCCAGTATGAACCACTCCAACATGGATCGGAGACCCCCCTCCCGCCCGTTTCTTCATCAGTTCTATCATATATTCTATCGCCTTGGCGCTGGTCCTCGCCCTGGAGAGAACCCTGAGCTCACCGCCCTCAAAGGCCAGGAGCGGCTTAATCCGGAGCAGGGTGCCGAGTAAAGCCTTGGCCACCCCGATACGTCCACCCCTCGAGAGGTACTCCAGTGTGCCCAGCATGCCAAAAGCATTCATGCAGGCGTTTAGTTTCTCAATAGAGGTCTTGAGTTGAGGCAGGCTCTGCCCGCCGTCCGCAGCCCTGACTGCGGGGGCAATCAGCATCCGCAAGGCCACCGTGAGGCAGTCCACTATCTCAATCTGGGCCTGGGGCAGCTCCTCCCTGGCCGCCTCGGCAGAATTGACCGTTCCGCTCAGCCGGCTGGAGATATGAAGGGAAAGGATAGAATGGCCTGCTTCAGCCAGATCGCGGTACAACCGGGTAAAATCGCCTACCGGAGGCTGCGAGGTGGTCGGCAGCATACCGCCTCTGGCCAGGCGGCGATAGAACTCCTCATTGGTAATGTCCACCCCCTCACTGTAGACCTCCGTCCCGAAGATAACCTTAAGCGGCACAACGCGGACGTTGTAACGGGCAATCTCCTCCGCTGACAGGAAAGCGGTGCTATCAGTAACAATTCTAACCTTGCCGGTCTCCATCCTTAAGCCTTCCTTCGCTTAAAGAATAGCCACTGGCGGCGGCAGGCTCTTATGCGCATTAGCCGCCATCATTGCCTCGATCTTCTCTCTCAACCCGTCCGGGGCCTCGCCGGTAAGCAGATAGCGGTCGAGCGCCTCATACCTAATGCCCATTTCGTCTTCATCGGTCTGTCCCGGCCACAGACCGGCCGAGGGAGGCTTATCAATAATCGGCTGCGGGATATCCAGGAAACGGGCCAGTTCCCTTACCTGCTCCTTGACCAGGTTACCCAGGGGCAAAATATCCACTCCGCCATCTCCATACTTGGTAAAGTAGCCGATGGCAAGCTCGCAGCGATTACCGGATCCGACTACAGTGTACCCAAGCCGGTTGGCGGAGTAATAGAGAGGGAGCATCCTTAGCCTGGCCTTAAGGTTAGACTTGGCCGTCCTGCCGAGAGCCGACTCTACCCCGTCATCGGCTAAGCCCTCAAGCAGGGCGTCAAGGACGGTATCTAAAACAACCACCTTGGTCGGGATGGAAAACCTGCTGGCTACGGCCCGGGCATGCTCGGCATCCTCCTCACAGCTATAGCACGGCATGATTACCCCCAGCACGTCCTCGGGAAAAGCGCGCTGGCACAGCACCGCCGCCACCGAGGAATCAAGCCCTCCGCTCATCCCCAGGACGACCCCCTTACACCCGGCGGATAGTACCTGCTCTCTTACCCAGCCGACCAGCCTATCCGCCATGTTCTGACAGTCCATATAGAACCTCCCCTCACTAAGCGAAAGTATACTACCACCAGGTTACATAATCAAAGGGATAGAAAAGAGCACACCGCTGATATCTCAGCGAAGGACAAAATGAGGTCAGTCCTGGCAGCCTGCGCGGGACGGGCAGATACTGCTTAAGCAGCAACTATGACAAAGCGGGCGGCGGCGGCAGACCTCCTTGGCCAGACGGACAAGGAGGGCATGGTATTCCTTGAACAGCGCATTGTCAGCAGGCAGGTTGTCCATAAAGAGGGACTGGTAGGCGGCGTAGCCCTTGGCCCGAGGGGTCATCCCGAGACGGTCGATAATGCGGCGGGTATAGGCATCAATAACAAAAACCGGCTTCTCCGCCGCATAGAGCAGGATGGAGTCGGCGGTCTCCTCTCCAACGCCATGGACAGAAAGCAGCTTCTGGCGGAGGCTAGCGGCATCAACGGCGAAGAGCCTATCAAGGTCATCGCCACAGGCTTCCCCGAGCCACCGGGCCAGGGAATTAAGCTTTAGCGCCTTGGCGTTATAGTAACCGCAGGGGTGGATAAGGCCGGCAAGCTCAGGGAGGGGCAGCCGGCGCAGCGCCTCTGGTGACAGCAGCCGTCCGGTCCTCAGGTTAGCAATCGCCTTTTCCACATTACGCCAGGCCGCCGACTGGGTCAGGATGGCGCCGACCATCATCTCAAAGGGCCCATCGGCGGGCCACCAGTGCTGCGGACCGTAGCAGTCGATAAGCCGACGGTAGATATCCTTAAGTTTCCGGTTTACCTGGTAATACTCACTTATCCACGGGGGCACCCGAACATCAGCCACAGAGTCGCCCTGCGGGACATAGGGTTTAATATCGATTACCGGCGTGCCGTCAAAAGCATCGAGCCCCTCAACCACCAGTATATTCTTGCGGCGCTCAAGCAGCCTGACCGTAGTTATCCCCACCGGATTCGGCCGGTGCGGTGAGCGCGTCGCAAAAAGCCCCACCAGCGGATACTCACGCCTGCTCCTGGGGTGCACCTTCAGCGACAGCCCGCCGGGGGCAGGCTGATGCATCCAGTATAAGACTATGATGTGGGAAAAATCATCGATGCCGTCCAGGGCCCCGGCAAGGCTTGGGTCGACCACAACCTCGGAAACAACCTCTGATGGGTCCGACTGCGCCAGCCGCTTGAGTCTGCTTCTGACCACGCCGATAGCCTTCAAGACCGCTCCCGCTAGTTCAGTGACCATCTTAACCTCACCGCAGAAGATGATTTACAGCCCGGCTCCAACTCTAATGAGAATTTGCCACCCGCAGCAAACGGTCCCGTTTCCTGCATGCCGGTAATCCCTGGTTTGCCCGTCTTATTTCGGGGGATTGCCGCCAGTATCGAAGGGCTCCTCCGATAGTTTCTTAGCTACGGCATCTGCCCCGTACAGGAGTGCCTGCTTCATTGCTTCCGCCAGTTTCATTGCCTCCCGGGCAATCCTCTCCGCCTCGATAACCCGTTCGTTGGCATTTTTCATAGCTTCGCTGACAGCTATTTCTACCGCTGTTTGCGCCTCTGCTGCGGCCTTTCTGGCTTGGGAGGCGGCTTCATCAGCTAACTTAATGCTTCCCTCAATCTCATCGAGTATTTGGGGTAAAGGCTTGGTCATAATGTTCCTGGTTTCACTGTTATCAGTCAATTTCATCCTCCTTTTAGCTATCCGCCCGGTACAACCGTTAGTCTATTTTCACAAATTATCCGAATAATGGCAACTACGATAAGCCAGCTTCAGACATACATATTGACATCAGCCCTTTAATGGCACTAAAATCAAACTCAGTATTTAAGCGTAGCGCTTGCCGCAGTCATGGTAACTTTCGCAGGTTAATAGTATAATTAGCGACTTAATTATGGTTAATCAGAATCGACCGGACTCACAATGTTTTACCACAGACTGCTTCAATAGTCAAAATAGTGCTGAATTAGGAGGTTTAAGATATGGCTAATGAAAACACTGATGCTGATACAGAAGAAGTGGTAGATACCCCTAAGATATATACCAGACCGCTTCCGGAAATTCTCGATGAGATGGACAAAAGCATTCGATCCGCTACCGACGCGGCGCGTCAGGCCGTCCTGGCAGCCCGGGAAGCGAAGGAGGCCAAAGAGGCGGCTACCTCAGCGGCCAGGGAAGCCGGTATTGCCGCCAGAGAGGCTGCTGAATTAGCCAGGAAGACATCCGAGGCGGCCGCTGATGCCGCCTCCCAAAAAGCGGAACAGGCGGCGAGAGAAGCCAGGAAGGCGGAAGAGACGGCGATCAACGCTTCTGAGGATGTGGCAAAACGGGTCCAGGAAGCTAAAATGGCAACCCAGGAAATAGCTGCCGAAGTCGTTATGAAGATGGAGCAGGCCGTAAGAGAAGCCAAACTGATGGAAGAAAGCGCTATTACCGCATCGCAGCAGGCCCTCAAAAAAACCGAGGCGGTCCGTAAAGCCTCGGAAGAGGTAACGGCGGACGTTATTGGCAGGACGGAGCAGGCCATAAAGGAAGTGAAACTGGCCGAAGAAAACACCCTGGCCGCTTCTCAGGATGCCCTGAGAAGAACCGAGGAATTAATGCTGGCTGCCCAGGAGGCAACGAGGGCTGCCCAAAAAGCATCCGAGGCGGCGGTGGCTTCTATGGAAGAGGTTAAATCCGAGAAAATGATCAAGAGAATACTATCTTCACGGCAGTTTATGAATTTTTTACTGATCATAATTATTGTTACCGTGGTGGCGGCGGTAGGCATCAGCCTGGGATTGAGCCTGCTTGCCCCGTAGCCGCGGGGGCGATTGTTAGTCGAATAGGGAGTGAAAATGGGTAGAATCGAACTGGAAGGACAACAGAAAGTCGTTACCGTAGCGGGGAAACAATCTAGTGTCAGATTGATAACCAGCGAGCAATTTAGTCGGTTCAATCCTGACGTGCTTGGTCTGGGAGATGTAAGCCTGCGCTCTACACAGACGGAAGCACTGGCAGCCATATTCGACCTGGCCGGGTTCACCAATTTCTGCAGTCAGGTCGATCCGCATCTGGCCGTCCCTGAATATCTCAGCCAGTTTCTCGACTGGCTGTTTGCCGAGCTTAAGGCCGGGTTTGTTAAGGAGAGCACTGACGAAGGTGAGGTACTATGGTCGGGACTGCCGTTCCTGGCCAAGTATCTGGGCGACGGGGTACTGTTTCTGTGGGATACCCGGGATATGGGCGGCGCTGAAATCTGCAACGTGGTTACCTCACTTTGGGAGATTTGTGCCAATTACCGCCTGAGCTTCTATCACAAGATCCGGAAGATAACCACTCAGCCCCCGGAGGTGCTCCGCTGCGGGGTAGCCCGGGGCACCGTGTTCTCGGTGGGTAACGGTGAGGATTTCGTCGGGCCGTGTATCAATATTGCCTCCCGATTACAGAAATTGAGCTCGCTGACCTTCTGCCTCTCGCGCCGCGGGTTCGATATCGAGAAACACATGCCGGCCGAAACCTCGGCCAAGTACTTACTGAAGTCGGTTGCCCTGCGCGGCATTGGCGAGGACGAGCTGGTGTGGGTACGCAAAGAGGAATTTGTCGAGCTCAATGACGAGGACAAGGCACTGTTCAAGACCCCCTGACCCTGCCTTAACATACGTACCGGTCCTCAATCCGGGCAGCCGGATAGGGGCGAATTTATAGAGAAGCACTTTACAGAGCCGAGGTCACCGGCCCAGGCGCGGTCGCGTTACGGGATAGATATAGTTAATGATAATAAGGTTTTTAGGCACGCACAGTGAGGAATCGAGTACCACCGGACTGTCATCGGTTTTGATTGATGATATTCTGGCGATAGACGCCGGCAGTCTGGTATCCGGATTATCCTTTGCCGAGCAGGAAAAGATTAAGGCAATTCTACTCTCTCACGGGCACTATGACCACATCAGGGACATCCCGGCTTTTGCCTTCAGCAATTCTCAGCGCCTTACCAGGGTGCTGGCTACGGAAAAAACCCTGGGGATTCTTATCTCGCACCTGCTCGATGGCTTGATATATCCCCGGTTTGCCGGTCCCGATTCCTTTCTGAAACGGCCGGTCATTGAGCCATGTCGGCTGGAAGTCCTCCGCCCGCAGGAAATCGAGGGATACCGTGTTCTGCCGTTGCCCATGAACCATCCGCTTGAAACCATCGGTTTCAGTATTACCGCTCCGGACGGGAAGAACATTCTATACTTCAACGACACCGGTCCCGGTCTCCATGAGGTGTGGCGGCAAATTGATTCCCGGCCGCAGCTTCTCATCATCGATACCACTTATCCCAATCGGCTGGAGCAATTTGCCTGGGACGCCGGGCACCTCTGCCCGAAAATGCTGGCCGGAGAACTGGATGCCTTTGATAAGTGTAAGGGTTACCTGCCCCAGGTTGTCCTGGTGCACCTGAGCCCGAGATACGAAGATGAGATTAGAGAAGAAGTGTCTCAGACAGCCGCCGAGTTAGGCATCGCGATACGTATGGCTCGTGAGGGTGACCTGATAATCATATAGGAAATTTTGCTATTTAAGGATCGTAACCGGATTAATGAACCGGGGGGATGAGCCTGAGCGGCTTCGTCTCCGTATTACCGATAACGAAGGATATTAATAGACAGAACGGAAATGTATCGAGGGATTCTTAGTCCCCGTCTCATAAATCGCCGGAAGCCCTGGCCTTCCCCTATTTATCCGTACACCGGCTCCACCACGATACCTCGCATTTTGTAGAGGGTGCGTCCGCGCTTCGTCAATAACTTCCTTTCCATACGTTCCTTGGGATTCAAGCCTAGTGGTATGCGGCCACGGGGGCACCCTTGCTCTCGCAACAGCTTCCGTTGCTTCCAATCCTTGGTCGTTGCAATTGGGAATACCCCTTTTTCTCTAACGAGCACTCAGTATTGTTCGAGAAGTCGAGTATTGGCAAGTTCCTCAATACCCTCTCGAAACATTCTGTTAATTTCTAATTGCCTCTGAAATTCCTGCTTCGAAATGCGAAGTACAACAGCATTTCCAGCAATACTCGCTGTGGGCATTCCACCTTTGAGGGCAGAAATTTCCCCCACGACGCCCCCTGTTTTAACCGTTATTGGCTCTTTATCCTTCATGAGGAGTCTGCCGTCTTTATACACGTAAAGAAATCCGCTTAAGACGAGATAGACACTATCGCTTTCCTGGCCCTGAGTAATAAGGTTATTCCCACGTTTGGCTTCCTGCAATTGAACGAGTTCTGGATGGTCTCTAGCTAAGCCTATCATCACCTTCGTCAATTTCTGATCGATGAACTTCGGCTGCCTTGCGGCGGCTTCCTGCTGTTGACTCTCCCACGCACGTACCTTCTCTAGGCAGACAAGGATGCAAGGGTCTCCTTCCTCGAGTTGCCTGCGCTCTTGTGTAAGACTTCCATCAAACCTCCGTCCCATTAACCGGAATGAGTTTGGTATATCTCCTTCTCCCAGCGAAAACTGGTAGTCTGTTGTTGAGTAGGGGAGGAACTCAATGAATACCGGATGAGTATGTCTTTTGCCGTCTGGACCGATCATCTCTCTCTTTCCGGCGTGTATAAGCCCATAATTATTGATCAGATCGCCTACATCGAGAGTTCCCGAGCCAAATTGATACGGACTATTAAAAAAAGTTTCATTGTAGAAACCATCACAGAACTCTACCTTTCCTCTTTTTCCATCATATAGGAATGACATGGTATGTTCTTCAACTAAGCTCAGCAGTTGGATCGATAAGATATTTTCTCCATTTGACCCTGTGTTTGGAATCTTGGGTATTCCACCTCCCCCCTTGACTGGAGTGTGTTCAATCGGCCGCCATTTTCCACTTGCAGGGTCTTTTGGCTCAACCATGGTTATTGTACCATCTTCGTAGGTCACTCGAATTTTAGCATTCTCGAGTTCGTACTTGGTCAGCGGCCGACCTGACCGGAATTCCTCGAGACCATATTTTCTTTGAATGGGAGTCGGATCTTTTATTGAGAACCGATCGGGATGGTACTTCTCCTTTATGCTGATCGAATCCACGTAGACTGAGACGTGTCCTCCACGGAGTTGATAGCGTATGAATTCAGGAATTTCCACTGAAGTAATCCGGCGGAATCCTTCCTGATCTCCGTGATCCAGGCACCCTATTGCGTCTCTCATCTTCCCAATAACCTGCATTTGTTGGTAGTGGGCAAAGAGGGCACCATTCAGGTACATAGTCTCTCTGCAATCCCCGGTTCGCATAATTAGACAGGCCGTTAGATCGGTGATTGACCGCGTTCCTTTTCGCATATCCCGATCTATTCCCGAGAGGGCGATCAGTCCATCAGATCGTATATTGAATTCGTGGTGAGCCGGAGATTGGAGGTCCTGAAGTTCTCCGACACCCAAGCTTTCTCCGACCATTTCTTGAATCAATGCGATCACAGCCTTTGGCTGACTCTGCTCTCCTGGTTTTAGTGCCTTGATGACCTTCTCTTCGACGATGTTATGCATGTCCTCCTGCACATGCCTGTTGATCGTCAAATCGGGTACCCGAGACCCTGTCCGGCCAATGCCTCCCGGAATGTATTGAGGAACAAGGTTACCGGTCAATGTCCGGAAGTTGATGGTCTTCTTGAGGAATATCCTCTCGGGATCCTTTGGTTTGGCCTCTGCGGGTATTTTGTATCCCTCATTAAGTGCTTTGCCTTTCGTTTTTCCTCCCGCTATGAAACGCCTTTTCCCTGCGTCGAGTTCAACAAGGATAGCGTTCATTATCTCGAGGCTACATTCGAGTTCCTTAGTCTTTTCACCTTGAGTCCGTTTAATCTCGAGTTCCTTTACATACTGATTCCTGATTCTCTCGAGGCGGTTCATGGTATTAACAAGCTTAAACTCGGCATCCGCAGTGGCAAAGACCCTTGCAAGAATCGGCTGAATCTCTGCCATCCTTCTGAATTGACTGAAGGCAAGCTGGAGTTCTCCGGCATGGGTCCAGTAGTTAAGAGACTCGCTGCCCCCTTCCATTTCGAGTGCAATTTTTACGAGGATCGTCTGACTTTCAATTTCCTGTTCGAGCTTCCTGATCTGTTCTTCTATCTGCCTTAGGCTTGTCACTTCCTGTTCAGATAATACTCCTGGCCTTTGCCTGTCTAAGAGATATGCCTTCTCAGCGAGCAGGTCTATTCTTTGTTCGATTGTTCGCATCATCCAGCCGAGTCCAGGGAAGGAGTTCCCATCATTATGAAATCCCTGGCGATAGATCTGCCTGACTTTTTCTAAGGCGAGCTTTCGCAGGTTGTGGAGTTGGTCGAGAGTTATGGTCTTCACATCAATTTCAGGGAAATGTTTCTGGAATTGCACCTTACATTTACTATCAGCTCCGTTGATATCTCCTTCCGCCTCCTCCAGTACTTGGACAAATTGTTCTACACTCATCATCTGGGTGGTATAGGTATCCCCCAATGCTCCCCATACCAGACTATTTTCGCCTCCTTCAGCAATGAGTTTTCTGCACTCCTCGATGGCATCCGTTGTTCTGTTGACTTTGTTGAGGGCGAGGATATAGAACTCTCGCGCTCTTGGTATATTTTGGAAAACCTCTTTCTGAGATTCTTCGTAGAGTCGTATCTCGTTTTCTGGAGAACTGAGTAGACGAAATTGATTAGAGATCTCCAAGAGTTCCGTCTCTGTCCACCGATCAGGCCCTGACCCTTCCTCAAAAACGAGTGCCTCAAGACTCTCAATGCTATTGGCTTTCTCTAATTCGATTTGGAAAACATACTCGCGGAGGACTTCCTGTTTACTTTGTTCATAGACCTCTTGGAGATCTGCCTTGGTGAGAGCGTGGAAAGTTCTAACTGTAGAGTTTCTATCCATTGTTAGTATGTCGCGCAACTCAGGTAAGGGATTGGCATGGCCCTTTCTCTATTTTCAGCCCCGCACTTTGGGCATTTCATTTCCAAACTTCCATAGATAGGGATATTCGTCTGGCGTTTGAATTGGACTCGTCAGAATCAATAATTTATAGTTGTTCAATTTTTGATACTCGCTGGACTTGCTAGACTTTGAGGTTATTATGCCATCAATGTCTGATATAGGCAACATCGTGTTCAATGGCTCTTCGTTAACAAAACCGAGAAATGTTTTTCTTTGCATTCATTGTCTATACTGGCCATACCCAAATGATTGTTGTCCGGCCCCGTGAATTGGCAATATGGACAGCACACCAGCACTCTTTATCGGCGCCAGGAATTATAGTATACTATTTTGGCAGTGATAGGATTTTCCATAGACCAAGGGAGCGTGCCCTGATTAATGATCCCCGAAATCGCCAGACTGGTAAGGAGTATGCTCGCCGGTGATAAGCAGTCGCTGGCGCGGCTGATTTCTTTAGCCGAAGATGATAGCCCATACTTTCCCGAAATACTGGAGATGCTCCGCACCCACCTGGGCAAGTCATACTGCATCGGGATTACCGGCCCGCCCGGTGCGGGCAAGAGCACCCTCATCGACAGGCTGGCTGCTACAATCAGGAGCAGAGGGCTATCGGTGGGGATTATAGTGGTCGACCCGAGCAGCCCGGTAAGCGGCGGCGCCGTACTGGGCGACCGGGTAAGAATGCAGAGGCACTACCTGGATGATGGCGTCTTTATCCGGAGTATGGCGACCAGGGGCAGCCACGGCGGCTTATCTAGCGGAGTACAGGCGGCGGCAAGTCTGCTGGATGCCTCCGGCAGGGATATTATCATCATCGAAACGGTAGGGGTAGGGCAGACTGAGCTGGGTATTAGCGGCATAGCCGATACCGTTGTGCTTGTTCTGGTGCCGGAGTCCGGTGATGAGATACAGGCGATGAAAGCCGGCATAGTGGAAATCGCTGATATCATTGTCGTTAACAAAGCTGACCGTGAGGGAGCGGAAAGGTTGGCCGAGCAGCTTAGAGCGGCATTGGTACCCGGAGGTGCGAAAGCCGCACCGCCGGTCATAATCACTCAGGCTATCAATGATATCGGGATCGAGGAACTCTACCAGGCAATAGAAAAACAGCATAAAAACCGCTAATATATAGCCCTGATTTCCCATATCAAACTGGGGATATAGGCAGGCACTCTCTGGTGTATTCGTCAAGAATGGCAAATTTGCAGAATGCTGTTACGGTGTAAGCTATGCGTCATCTATCTATGCGACAGCACGAGGTGCGGTTGAAGGTTGGATGTCAAGGTAGTGATTACAGTTCGATTTCCCCGCGGCTTACCACCGTATGGCCACCATCAACGACCAGTGATTCACCGGTGATGTATGACGAAGTCTCGTCGCAGGCAAGGAAAAGGGCGGCCTGAGCTACTTCTTCGGCGGTGCCCATTCTACCTAAGGGTGACATGGCGTTAATCTCAGCGACGGCCTCAGGAGTAGCGGTGGTCATCCACTGCTCGGTCATCTCAGTGAGACAGTGACCGGGGCAGATACAGTTGACCCTGATCTTGGGGGCAAACTCAACGGCGGCTGTTTTGGTGAGCATAATCACTCCGGCCTTGGCGGCGTTGTAGTCGGCGGGAACACCGGAGAGGACGGAGGAACCGGCAATGGAGGCCGTGTTGACCACCGCCCCGCCCCCGGTTTTGAGCATCTCCGGGATGCCATATTTCATACCCAGCCAGACCCCAGTGAGGTCAATAGCAATGGTTTTCTGCCACTGCTCTTCGGTAATCTCGGTAAGTTTGCCCTCGCCGCAAATTCCGGCATTATTGCAGAGAATATCCAGTTTGCCAAAGGTGGCTACGGCTGCCTTGACCATCCTCTTTACATCTTCGGCCTGGGCAACGTCGGCCTGGATCGAAATGGCTTCTCCACCGCTCTCCCTAATCATGTTAACTGTCTTCTCGCCCTGATCAGAGGCGAGGTCAGCGACCACTATTTTGGCGTCCTCTTTGGCAAAGCGAAGCGCCATTGCCTTGCCGAAACCGGAACCGGCTCCAGTGATGAGGGCAACCTTCCCGTTGAGTTTACCCATGCGTTACCTCCTTGCCTTTGATTTGCTTTGTCCCCACGCTCAAACCTGGCTTGAAGTCACGATAGTGAAATGATTGGCGGGGCAGATACTGGTCAGATTATATGATAATGGCGGGCTTACTTCAATAGCAGGTTAATTTGGTTTATTGGCTTTCCGCCAAGATGCGGCTGTGAGGCAAGTTGAGATATAATCAAAACTAGTTTAGTATTTCATAAGGGTGCACTCCAAAAGTATACTGCCTGTTTCACATAGGTAAGAATTAAAGCGGGAAACCGTAGCCAGGAGGGAAAGTTGGATAAGTTAAAAGAGTGGCAATTTGAGGATAGCAAGAGCGTTAAGCAAACCTGCCCTGAAATCTTGCGCGGTAAGGAGATTTTATATATAGACCGCAGCCAGATCGAGAATATGGGTTACACTGAGGCCGATATGATGAAAATGGTGAGTACGGCACTCGCCGAGCATGGTAAAAAGATGGTCGAGATGCCGGCCAAAATAGGCATACATCCAGTATATGATACCTTTCATCATGCCATGCCCGCCTTTGTCCCTGCCGCGGGAGCCTGTGGCATAAAGTGGGCTGCTTGCTTCCCGGACAATTATAAATACAAGCTCAACCAAACTTCAGGGCTCATAATTTTGAACGATATTCAAACCGGCTGGCCACTGGCGATAATGGATGGTACCTGGATAACGGCAAAGCGAACCGCCTCCGTTTCGGCCATCGCTGTTAAACTACTGGCTCGGCAACGCAGTTCAGAGATAGGGATATTAGGCTGTGGTGTGCAGGGACATGAGCATTTAATGGCTCTTGCCTCGGTCATGCCAGATTTGAAGAAGGTTAAGGTAATGGATATCCGGCCCGGGATAGCCCAGCAGATGATTGTCAGGTTCAAGGGGTCTTATGGATTTGAAATCGCAGAGGCCGCCAGCATCGAGATGCTAGTGCGAGATTCCGCTGTTGTGGTAACGGCCACTGCTATCCGACAGAAACCCGACCCACAGATTAAGGATGAGTGGATAAGGCCGGGAGCCTTACTTCTGCCAGTGGATTTAGACTCGACTTTCGAGTGGAAGACAATGAAACGGGCAGATAAATTACTAGTTGATAGCATGGATGAGATGAACTATTTCATGTCAATAGGATATTTGGAGCATGGCCTGCCACCACTTTATGCCGAGATCGGCGAGGTTGTCGCTGGCCTCAAACCGGGCCGGCAGAACGAGGAAGAGCTGATCTTTGACATGAATATTGGCATGGGAGTTGTGGACGTGGTGGTCGCCAAGGATGTGTTGAAAAGGGCAATTAGTGAGAACATCGGCACAAGGCTACCACTGTAACTCTAATTGTTTCAATAGGTTACCTGGTATTCTCATAGCTAGGTGGAAAGTCATATCGAGCCTTGATAAACGTCGGTAATAAATATATATGCGGACCAAAGGGAGGTGTAGCTAAATGGCTAAGAAGAACATCTTTGATTTTGCGGCGATGAAACGGAAGGGAGAGCAGATTACCTGGATTACCGCCTACGATTTCCCTACGGCAAGCCTAGTAGAGCAAGCCGGCATCGATATGATCCTGGTCGGGGATTCTGTAGGCATGGTGGTTTATGGATACTCGGGCACGTTACCAGTAACCATGGACCAGTTAATGTATCACACAGAAGCGGTGCGCAGGGCAGCGCCCAGCACTTTTGTTATCGGTGATATGCCCTTTATGTCCTATCAGAAGTCCGTTGCTGATGCCATTGAAAATGCCGGACGGTTCTATAAAGAAGCTAATGTTGACGCAGTAAAACTTGAGGGTGGTAAAAGGGTGACAGCCCAGATACGGGGTATCGTCGATTCCGGAATGGTGGTAATCGGCCACATTGGCCTAACACCGCAAAGCTCAGCACAACTGGGTGGCTTTAAGGCACAAGGGAATACTGCTGAGGCAGCAATGGTTTTGCTAGAGGATAGTAAAGCTATTGAGGAAGCAGGGGCCTCTATGCTCCTCGTGGAAGCAGTACCGTCAGAGACTGGTAAGATAATTACGGAGGCCCTGAGTATTCCGGTCCTGGGAATCGGAGCCGGGCCCTACTGCAACGGGCAGCTGCTAATAGTAAGCGATATGCTAGGTATCTTTGAGATTTTCGCCCCGAAGTTCGTCAAGAAGTATGCCAACGTCGCTGAGCAGATGCGGCAGGCTTTTCAGAAATACGCCCAGGAGGTTCGAGAGGGAAAGTTTCCCGCCCAGGAGCACTGTTATAACATGAAAGATGGAGAGCCAG
>SDBS01003113.1_pt1 | contig 16264 bp, 12 predicted proteins | sample 2277091 | NCBI WGS metagenome assembly SDBS01 (sample SAMN10404972, study PRJNA504765) | marine sediment metagenome | isolation source: marine sediment core GS10_PC15, 163 cmbsf | place: Arctic Ocean: Southern Knipovich Ridge | collected 2010 | reverse complement strand
TCGTCGGGCAGGTACCCCAGCGCGAGCTGAAGACGGTACAGGTCGGAAGAGTGATCGACCTCATCCCAGGAGAACAGGTGCTGGTGTACGATGTTAGCCACGGCGTGCCTCCTTGCTGGTTTTGTTTTTCATGAACGTAGTCTAGCAAATGGATGGCGCGCCGTATATATTTTCGCGTAACAATTTCTCTACATGCGACAATATATCACCAGCAACCGACGAGAAGGAGTCTCCTGTTTTCCTTCTCACAAACCGACCACAGCTCACGCAGAGCGAAACGGATCTCCACTATGACCGTGGGACGCTTCGACGGATCGGCTTGACCACCCAGAAGCTACGACGACGAAAAGACACATGGGCTCAGGACGTCACGGATGATGCGACCATGCCCGGGCATCCACCTCGGACGGTAGGCCGCGCCGGCGATGGGGTGAAATCCCGCAAATCGCCCCTCCCTCGACACCAGCATGCCCGCCGTCATTGACACCCCTTGGGGTAAAGAACTCTGAGCACGCTTCTCAAGCTGCCATCTGGCAACGGCTTACGGAGAACGCAACGCCCTCATCATGTGGCTCGACGCGTTGGCCATCAAGACCCGCGAGTGGGGTCGCGTCGCGCCGTTGAAGTAGCTGTGGTTATCGGTGCGGGGGGCAGCAGCGAATGCGATCGGGAGATCCTCGGCGTCGACACCTTCAGCAGCGAGGGGGAGGCGACTTGGTTGGACTTTCTCCGAGACCTCGTATTACGCGTCCTGAGGGCGCGAAGCTAGTCATCGTCGACTTTCAACGGTCATCGGGACATCACCGACCTACATCCGCAACCTGGCAGAACGCAACCGGACCAACCACAAGTCGTGTGATATCAACATTTCCCGGCCGCATACCATCAAATCAGTGGTTCATGAGCCGCTCATGCCGTGTTCGACTGGCAAAAATTCCGATTTGCTGCTACCATGCCCCGACCGACGCTGATAGCGATTCCGTCAAAGCAGCGCTCCTCAAGGAGGAATCGCGTGTATACTAGGGCGATGGACGACACTGGTCAACCCGCAACTCCTTCCCGTGACGAAACGGGCGGCGACTCGGAAGGAGGAGGAGAGCATGTGTACTGAGGAGGAGACCCGCACACAGCGAAAGCCCAACTTGCTAACGTTGCCGATGGTTCTGCTGATGGTCCTAACGATTGGGCTATTGGCCCGGTTTTTTTTCGCGGAGCCGCCTTGGAAGGTGGCGGCGGCGAATGCGAGAGCGAAGCCACTGGCGATCAACGCCGAAATTGTCACCGGGGGATTGCTCCAATCAATTGCGGTGCACGCCGACAACAGCTTCAACATGCCAGACCTTCGGGATCGGCGTGTGGCGGCCCATGCGGCGTCAAACGCCAAGATCTTCTTGGTGGAACTCGATCTTTCGTTTGAAAAGGCAATAGAGAGAAACAGGAATTTCGCCGTACGCGATCTGGACTACGAGGCTTGGATCGAATGGACGCGTCGCGTTACGGCGATCACGTTCGAATTGCGGCCGACCGGCTGGCTGTGGAAACCGGAAACTCTCAGGACATTCCGCCTCCTCTTGGAGAGTAAGGCTCACCCCAGCCTGTGCCAGACCTTCACGGCCGAGATCGATTATCTGACGGGCGCGCGGAAGAAAGACCCATCGTTTTCTGTGAAGTCTATCATCCAAGGCGTCGGCGACGATGATGGCGTCCAGACGGTCTGCGTTCTCGATATTCCGATGTACGAGAGCGACGTAGAAGACGGCGTCATCCGCCTGCGGATCACTCGGTGGTCGGAGTACGACTGGCGGGATGGCAGCGAAGGCAGGTTCTTCTTCAGTCTCGACTACCAAGACATTTCACAATTCACTGACGTCGAACAAATGGCAATGCGATTGCACTTCCCGGCGGAATCACCGCCGTGGCTGGTTTGGATCGGTCGTGTCGACCCGAGATCGCCCGAAGTAATCTGGCTGGATGAAGCTGACAAGCCTCTCTTCGAGCTGGCCGCCCCGCAAGGCGAGCCTGTGTGGACGGATGAGATCAGAAGAGACGAGGTCGGCCGGCGGTTCAAGTTCGAGCGGAACACCGGGCTCTGGGCTTCTCTCCAAGCGAACGGGAAAACGGGCGTCGCCGAGATCATAGTCGAGAAGGGAAAGAAGCGCTACACACTGTCGTACGAACACGACGCCCCGAACAACGGCGATATCCCCGCCGTGATATATTGGCCGAACACCGACCCGCGCCAAAAAAGGGGATAGCCCGTTGGGTGCGCGGCTGAAACCGGACTGGTGCCTCCGAGTCGGAGGCGTTGACGTCCGTTTTTGAGGACGGACGTGGTGGTCTTGTTGGCCGGAGCAGTCAATAAGTTCCTTGTTTCCAGCGAGGCTGCCTCTATGCGGCTGGCCTGGTTCATCCCACATTCGAAGACCTCAGATCGGGGACATTCGCAGTCACGAAGTCGGTCGGCGAAATAGCAGATGGCGTCCGTTCTCTCGCTGCAGGACGAGCGGGGGCTCAACTCCGTGCTGGGGAGCGTCAACGACCGAAAGCCATATAAGGGCAAGGGCCTCTCCTCCAGCCTCAGCAACGCCACGCAGACCCCGCACGATGTCCTCTGACAGATGCTCGCCGAGCGAGCAGGACCTGACGCTCCCTTACATAGACACTCTTCGGAGCCGCTATCAAGCAGTGCTCACACAGACTTTCGAAGACCTGTTTCTCACTCTCCGCAGGCTCGAGGCAACTCGCCTGATCTTCCGGTCGGTCCCGTTTGGCCACGAGAAGCGAGGGTTGGTAACGGAGTCGGTGTGTTACTTGCCTCGTTTTGACGAGGAGACGCGCAGTAAGCTCCTCATTGAGAGGTTCGTTTACGAGTGGAAAGAGACTGATGGGCTTTGGTGGCGCGGCAACAACTCGAGAACGGCGGTCGCGCAACAAGAGACCGAGGAACGCCCAGTTTACACCGTCAACCCCCTGCATCGATGGAAAGGCGCAATGCCAGCTTCCTTTGACGATGTCAACCTCGACTATTTCGTCGATGCACTTGTCAACGAGATCCTCAAGGGAGAAGAGCCCAAGTACCAGTGCACTCTCAACTTCATCTTGCGAGGCCTGAACCTCCTTGAGAAGTACTGCCAACGACTCGAAGGCCGCGCGCGGAACGAGGAGGAACGCCTTGCACTCTTCGAACGCTACACACTCCCACTAGAGGAGTAAGTCCGCTCACCCCCGCTCTGTCGATGCGCGGAACTCGTCATCTTCCGCCGTTCGCCAGCTCGGCGCGCCGTGCCGCAGTCTGAACGGCTTGCCCGCCTCCTCGGCCGCAAGCCACAGACCATCCTCGCCTGGCGACTCCGGGGCAACGGGCCGCGCTACATTCGGCTCGGTGAAGGGACGAAGGCGCCCGGGCGACATACGTCAGCACAACCTCGTCGTCCGTCCCTCCACCACGTCATGCTCGGCGGCAGCAAGCGCATCGAGGTCGTCGCTCGTCAGCAACACATCCGCATCGACAACGTGTTTTCATAGGTCGGCAAATCCTTTCTCGAGCCGATCAAGTCGTTTCGCAATCTCGACCTCTGCCATGGCTTCCCGAGAAGACGAGGTCATTCAAATAGCTTGTGCAGAGCGGGCCCGCTGGGCCTCTGCATCGGAGGGGTGAAGCATCGAAAAGTATTTAAGGAGCTGATTATGTTCTTGTCGTATGGAGACGGTCACTGTCCCGAAGGTGGAGTTCGCCCAGATGCAGCGCGAGCTTGAAACACTGAGAGAGTGCAAGCTCTACAAACGCCTCCTTGCATTCCAAGAAAACGTCAAGACGGAACGGTTCACCCGGGACGATCTCGGTTTCTTACGCGGTCGCTGACGGTGTCCATTGGGTGTTTCTCAGTCCTTCAGAGACTGGTCATTCATACGCGTTCTTCCGATGATGCAGCGCTTCCAGGTGCACTGTCTTGCTTGTTTCGTCAATCGAGAAGAGCAGGCGAAAGCGACCGGCGAGGCGCCTCGAACGGTAGCCGTGAAGCGGACGTGCCAGCCGGGCGCCGACCGTTTGCGGAGAGGCGCGCAGTCGCTCGAGCTTCTTGTCGAGTTCGTTCAAGAGTGCGGTATTGCAGCGGCGTTTCTTCAACTTCTTCGCAAATGATGCAGTGGTGTCGCCGGTGCTGAAGAAGCGCGAGATTCTGGCGCTATAGCGCGGTTTTGAGGCGATCGGGATTCTGCAGCGCCTGGTCGTAGAGCCGGTCGATGTACTCTACGAAGGCGGGCTCGGTTTCCTCGGCAGAGAGGTTGAGGGCGACAGCTCTGAAGTAGGCCAGTGAGCGGATCGGCGGCAGGGGTTTGGCTGAGGATCGCAGGCGCCGACGAATGAGGGCGAGCTTGAAGGCGAGGCGAATGGCATCGAGCGGGACGCCGCGGTCAAACAGGTCAGCCGCGATCTCCCAGTCCGCCTTGCTTGGGACCGCGGGCGTGTCGGGGTCGTCGAGATAGAGGCGGACGACCCGGGCGACGTAGGAGGGGCGCGCGGCGGTCACGGTTGTTCTTTCCCTTTTCTTCGTCCCTTGCGGTCCTTGGCGCGGGCGGCGGCGGCCTCCTTGGGCTCCTTGAGACGGTAGGAGTCGGCGTCGATTCGGACGAGCTCGCAGCGATGGACGAGACGGTCGACGATGGTGGTGACACAGGTCGCCGAAGGGAAGACCTCGGACCACTCGCCAAAGGGTTTATTGGTAGTGACGAGGATCGGCTTGTGCTGGTAGCGTCTGGACACCACCTCGTAGAGGAGGTCGGCATGGCGGGTGTTGTAGGACAGGTAGCCGAGCTCGTCAATGACGAGGACCTGGGGTCGGGCGAGGGCGCCCAGGCGCCGATTGAGGCCTGAGGAGCTGTCGATTTCGGCGAGGGAGTTGAGCATTTCCGAGGCGGTCACGGTTTTCGCTGTGAAGCCTGCAAGGACCGCCTGATGGGCAAGGTTCTTGGCGATCATGGTCTTGCCGACGCCGTTGGGGCCGACGAGGACGACATTGGTGCTTGACCCCGCCCAGTCGAGGCGGAAAAGGTCCTCGATTTGCGTACGGTCGATCTTTCTAGGCCAAGCCCAGTCGAAGTCGGCGATCGGTTTAAAGCTACCGAAGCAGGCACGTTTGAGCCTGCGCTCCAGGCTGCGCCGGCGACGGGTCTCCTCCTCCCAGTCGATGAGGGCGGGCAGCCAGGGCTCATCGCAAATCTCGTCCCAGTGCTCGATGAGGCCATAGAGCTTGAGAACACAGGCACGATCCCACAGGCTTGGCATGTCAGTCATGGTCCGGCTCCTTTTCGTCGTCGCTGGGGTCGTAATCACCCAGATTGTGGGGAGTGACGACGATGTCGCGTACCTTTTCAGAGTCAGGGAGCCTGACCGGCACCGACGGGTGATGCCGGCGATGCCACCAGGACATCCCTCGAGACTCACCATGCGTCGAGGTGACCATTCCCGGGAGCATGGGAAAAAAGACGTATTGCTGTGATTGCTACGGAGACATTCTCGACCAGACGGAAAAGAAACTGGCGACTCTCAGGGACGAGTTGGCAACCCACGTCACCGGTTAGGTGCCCGTGCCAAGGTGCTGCTCTCCCTATTATCATTCGGGTCACTCCTCGATCATGAGCACGCAGCGTTACCTCGACCATGTTGATGCTCATGCGTTGTCGTCAAGAATGCCCGGAGTCACGACGGACCGATCTCTGCGGAATAGGAAGCACCTGCAATCTCGCACGCACCATGGCGAGTATCCAGCTCTTTTTTGTAGCCGCAAAAGGACCCTATATCACCAGAGAGCGATATAGCGCACCCAAACTTCACTCACGAGCTGAAGGGCCGCGAATTGCGCACAGACTCGCACACATACCAAGAATGCCGGCGAGTCAGGGACGCAAAAAGGCCGCAAACACCAAAATAGCCACTCAACTAAGAGCGGCTAAGTATTTGATTTTATTGGTCGGGACGCGGAGATTTGAACTCCGGACCCCCTGAACCCCATCTCTGGGAATCCGAGGTGCCCCATTGTCGCAATGCGAAACGTGGCACCAATCCGTCGCATTCAACGCGGGCAGGATACGGAGCGGTACCCCTCCAGAAGGTGTTTGTCATGAGTGAAAGCGGAGCGCATCACCGCCTGCACGCGCCCCAAATCCCCGCACCGGCGTTGGAGCTCATCGGCGCCTCGCCGTGATGCCCAAACCAGCCAGCCCTCCGCCCTGGTGTCGTCATGCCGCGGGGGCCGTCCATACCTGCCGTCGCGCCACCAGCGGGACTCAACCATGGCCCGGCCTTGGTTGTCGATCCAGCGGAAGAGCCCCCCCGGGTGCGTCCTCCATCCGCAATCTCGACCCACAACGGGGTTAAGAGCAATCCACTCCGCTCTGCCGATCTCAACCCTCATGGAAGAACCGCGGACGAGCAGTGCTTCCCCAGCCCCCCTGTGGGCACCAACGACGCGCGGATAGCACGCCGCCTGCCGGAAGAACTCGGTCGGCAACAAGTTCTCGAACAACTCGGCCGCGTCCGAGAGATCCAGGTCCGGCGCACAAAAAGCCCCGCGCCGCTTCTCCTCGAACCGGCCCCAATCGGGCAGGTGCGCCCGGTAATCAAAACCTAGCACCTCTCCGGCGGCCCCCGGAGGTGGATCGGGCCACTCAAGTGTCGCCGTGTCCTCCGTTCCCGCTACCCAAGCCTCGTGTGAGAGGTACTCACCTGGCGCCATTTTGAGCTCAATCAACACAAGCTGCCGTCCCGCGAAACGCCGCTCGGGATGCACATCGGCAAGCAATCGGTCCCGCAATGCGAGAGCCGGAACCAGAATCGCGCCGACATCGTCAGAGAGCTCACCAGCCGCGAGCAGCTCGCCCACTATGATGGCCGTGGCGCGAAGAGCCGCTGCCGCGCGCGGGCGTCGATACGAAGTCTCGAGGCCGAGCGTCCGAGATCGAGCCATCAGCTCTCTCTCGGCGTTCGAGTCCCACGGTTCATCCGAAGAAGACGAGCGCATGAGCGACTCGGCCCGCTCAACCACGTTTCGCAGCGGGATACCGCTCGTGCGCGCGACAACCTTGAGGATTGGCAGGGCGCACCCCACGATCTCAAGGGGGTCAGTCGTATCCGGCAGCACGGTACCAGGATCCAGCAGTGCTGCAGTGTAGGGCCGGTCCTCCGTCACGAAAGGTGGAAGGGACATCGTGTACACAGCGGGCAAGGCGCGGGGGGTGCAGGGCGACACCGGCTGGATACCGAGTTTCGTTGCCAAACGGACCGCAACGTTCCGCACCGCAGCGTCGCCGGAGCTGGCCGCAGTCGCGATCTGGTGGGTCAAGTTATCGGATGGTGGAAGAACCCCTGCGGGAAGGGCGTCCAGCAGCGATAGCCCCAACAGCAGCCCTTCATCGTGCGAGACGAGCAGTGCCTCGATCTCGCCGGCCACCAAGTCGATGCAGGAACCTTCGGTAGCCACCGCCACCACCGCGCGATAGGCATCTTCCCGCACTTCCGGCATTGGCAGACCTAGTGCGTAAAACAGAACGCCAACGAGTACCCCTTCGGCGACTGGTAAGCCCCCCTCTGCGCTCGCATCCACCGATGGAAATCGCGCAACGGGAGCACGGAAGTCCTCGAGTTGAAAGACGTGCTCGCGGATCTCTCGCCAGATCTCACCAACGGGCGGCTGCGCCCAAAACAGGCCCGCCAGCTCATCAAGCATCTGCACTGCATCTCGTGGATTTCGCACTCCGCCAAGGTAGTCCTCGATGAATGCGCCGAGTGCCAATTCCCTGTAACGCTCATTGATTTCTGTGAGCACCTGCAGAGGTTCAATGCGCGATCCGCCGTCAAGGATTCGGTACCATCCGTGGCGCTCGCTCGAATCAAGAGCGGCCTTTGCGTCAGCCTCCAGGAGGTCGAACCGGCCAAGCTCCCTCAGGCGGTCCCAGAGAACCCTCGCGTGCCGCGGGCTCGCGCCAACGGTGCGGAGAGCGGTCAACAGCCGAGCGGCCTCCTCGGCCTCGAGGCTCGAAGCGAGAGGCTTCACGAGGGAAAGCCAATCATAGAAATGGCTCTCACTGATGTTATCAATCAGCTTGAAGAGGTTCTCCTTGTCTCGACCTCGCCGCCGGATCTCTGCAGGTGTCAGCGTCGAACCGTCGCGGAGAGTGACGCTCGCGTGCTCGTCGTCCGCGAACGATGCTCGTTCTGTGGAGGGTGATTCAGGCGGCAGAATGTGCACAAAGAGGCCTGAATTGCGGCTCGAGCCGCCGCCTTCGGCAATGGCCTTGCGCCAACCGTTGCGGAGGTCTGGTGCGGCGTCAATGTCGATCGCGTCCTCAATCGATGACAGAAGCCTCGCGGCAAGTGTGCGGTCATCGAGATCGCCGATCGCTCGGCCGAGATCACGCGCCAGATCAGCCCGGTTCTGCTCTGTGTAGGGCAGGATCAAGTGCCCAACAACCGCGCACGTGACCGGTACAGCCCCTTGCAAGCGAACCGTGGCGCAGCACAGGGCGGCGACGCCGCGCTCGAACTGGAGGGAGCCCTGATCGAGGAACGCCCTGCGATATACGTCGGCCGCTGCCGGAGAGGCGTTCCGAGCCACCGTCGTGATTGCCGCCTCAGCATCTTCTACTGGTGCGTAGCCACGACGTGCGCTCGCCGTGCTCGCCACCCCAGACATGAACGCGCTCGTGTCGGACTCAGCCTGCTCGTCGCCGCTCTCCAACGCTTTTTCAAACCAGTAAATCCACTGCCCGAGCTGGGCGTCCTTGTCGTGGTAGATCCCGAAGGAACCCGCAAGCAACCGCGGCATCAACGAGCGAGCGCGTTCGAGGTCACCAAGCTCGGCCCAGGCTCGGATTTGACTCTCGAAGTTCGAGATCCTGTCGTGAACATCCTCTTTGACGCCTAGATTCGGTTCTATCGCCTCCAGCGTACGCCGCAGGCGTTCAGGGTCATCGCCGGACCGCAGCAATAAGAGCGCAACCGTACGCCGTAGGTTCGCGGGCCACAAGTCGGCCGTTGATGAACTGGTCCATCGGGATTCGATCTCTTCCCCGAACCGCGCCAACGCGTCACTGCCGTGTGCAGCCGCAGCTTGCACCACAAGGTCGAAGTAGTCACCGGCCACGCGCTGATAGCTGTACCAATAATGAGGGCGTTTGCCTCTATCGGACCTGCTAATCTCCTGAATCCGTACCGTCGGCAATAGCGCGGACCAGACGAGAGCAGGAGCATCGATGTCACCACGCCACGCCGCGCCCCAGACGTTCGCCGATCTGACGATCATGCGCTCCAGCAGAACGTCCGCCACCGTGTCTTCATCATCCGTATTCGGCACAGCGATTTCGGGCTCAATAGGTCGGCGGAGGGCAGCCAGCAGGCGGTAAAAGCGAATAAGATGTGTGAATGGTGCGAGCGTCTGCGGCCGGTCTCCGCCCTTTCGCCATGCCAGACTTGCGGGCTGCGGAATACCCTCCAGCAGTGTGTTCGCGGTCTCAGCATCGCCTTTGATTTGCAGCGCCCGGTCGGCAACAAGCAACCTCCTCCGAACTGACAACTGGGATGACGCGTGCACGGCGAGCAGCCGATCCAGGGCCGCAGCCCCACTCGGTCGATGCGGATGAAGAGCTATGCGTGTCTCATCCATCCGCTGGTCGAGCCTAGCAACAAACGATGCATCCAATTGTGCCCGAGCCGCCTGCAGCAGCTCGGTGCATCTTCCTTCGGCACCGCTGGCGACGATGCTGTCGGCGAGATTGACGAGGAATCCCTCCCGCACCTTCTGCTTTTCCGTCTCCGGATCGCCGGTTCCCCCGGAGGCCCGCTCGTCGATGTCGAGCCGCGCAATCGCCGAAACGACGTCCGCAACAGGCAAAAAGTGATGGGCGACCTCGAGCCATGCTCTGATCAGCTCGTTGCGCTGCGCGCCCCACGGATCAACCTTGCGGCTGCCGCTCAGGAGGTCGAGCGGCTCGGCTGCGTCGAACGCTTGCCGGGCGTGGGACGGGTAGCCCGCGCGCAACAGCTCGTCCGCCAGGTTGAGCACGCGAGTTCGCTCCGCTTTGAGTTGGCCATCATGTACGGAAGCGGACAGAGCCTCTTCAGGGTCCCCCAGAGCGAGGTGAATACCTGGAAGATCCAAGCTATCAAGGACCTCTGTTCGTTCCGATATCTCCTCGTCCGCGAGAAGTAGCCGTACGAGGCACATCGATTCGCGGAGATCCCGCCCCGCCCGCAGCGCCCATCCGATGTCATCCCGAATCAGATGTGGCGCCCGACCCTCCAGGTACTGCTTCCTGAACCAAGACTGAGTGGCCACCTCAATGACCGCATTGGGCTCGCCGACTTGAAAAAGATGGTAGACCTCTTCCCAGGAGAACGAATCCTCTGGTGCGGCTGCGTTCGCTAGGTCGGCCAGTCGACGATGGTAGTCGCGGTCACGCTGTGGATCCGCCGAATCTCGAAACGGGCTTCGACCCGTCCGGTCGAGGACGAACTGCCTGAAGCTGTTGTGGAAGAAGCGCCAGTGGCCCTCGTCGTCCGCCGCGAAATACTGTTTTCCGGACTTCACCAGCCGCTGGACCACATTCTCACCCACCCAACCTCCAGCGGCAGAGAGATCGAGCGGTACGCGAAGGCGGGACGCCATTGCGAGCAGATCACGGATTTCGTCGGCGTCAAGGTGCTGGGTCCAGTAGACCTCGTACTCCTGCTCGATGGTGTCGTCGTACATAGGCGAGGTTTCGATTGCCAGCTCGGCGTCGGCGTTCGTCTTGGCGTCCCGGAGCCGATTCACCAGGTATGCGAGCGCCAGAGGGTGCCCAGCAGAGCGCCTGGCAATCTCAGCAAGGTCGGGAGCAGTCACCAGCGCGGAGAGACCGGACGCCTCCACCACCGCGTGCACGGCACGCCTCGACAGCGGTCGCATCATGACTGTGCGGCCGTCTTCCTTGAGCTGCAGCCCGATTCGTGGGCTCAGCCTTTCGAGATCCAACTTCTGTGAGCCCAGCAGAATAAGCACGCCGTCTGGGACCGACGCCGGCGGTGGAAGCTCCGTTAGGAGCGAGCGGTGGGGGCTTTGCTCACGCTCGATGTGGTCAAGCCCGTCAACCAAAATCAGGGTTCGGTGACCGCTGGTGCCGTACTCGGCGTGAAGCTCACCGAGTTGGGCCTGGAAGAGCGCACGGCAACCCTCGAGACTCGAACATGGCCCCAATGCGCTCGGCCGGACCCCGTCGAGCCAGAGAGCGAGGGTCAGATCGTGCAAGAAGTTCGCTGCCTCCCCCCGGGACAGCCGGCTGTCGTGCGGCACGAAGCAGTAGTACTGGATGACGCGAATGCCCTCCCGGTGGCGGAGTGTGCCGGTCAGGAGGCTTGACTTACCGGACCCGGGCGTGCCGAGCAGCGCTACGTACCCTCGCGTATTTCGGTTAACTGCCTCCTCTAGCTCCCCGACGGTCTCCTCGATGGGTTGATAGGCCGGCGTGAGCGGAAACTCGTGCTTCGCTTTGAACTCGAAGCGATCGCCCCATTCGAGCCGAGAGATAAGCTCTTGCCTGGTGAGGCGAACAACGCTCGGTTCACGGCCAACTACCCTGAAAAGAAGCGCTGCCAGGGACTCAATATCGTGGTCACGCTGTGAACGGGCGCCCTCACCGTCGGTCACCACGGCCACCGGTAGTCGTTGGCCAGTCTCGATCAGGCAATCCCGTCGGAAGGACTCGAAGCTCGAGTCGTCAGGGATGCCGGACGCGGCCCGGAGTTCGTCAAGGCATGGCTGCCAGCGAGCGAAAGCGAAATCTATGGCATCGGATGACTCCGTGCGCCCCCATGCCTCAACAAGGAATGCCGCGATGTGGTGGGGAACGCCTGTGTGGCCCGCCGCCTTCGTAACCTCAATACCACTTGTCGACGCAGTGGAGTTCGTGAACAGGTGGACCCGCACCCTTCGCTCGGGGTTGAACTCACACAGCCGCGTCCATCCGTCAGCCAGCTGCGCAATGAAACCGCCACCGCGGTCATCCCCCTTCAGCTCACGATAGGTGAGATGGGGCGGATGCTGATGCCACTTGAACTGGTAGGCATCCAGCAAACCACGGGTAGCTATCTGCATGTCGTCGATCCGTCCGGCCCTCGGGTCGGCCACAGCAATCCACTCAAGCCTTCCCCCGAGGAGGTGGTCGTAGATCAAACCCGCGGCGAGCAAATACTGTGCGTCTAAGCCGAGCGCAGCGCTCCGCTCCCCCATCGCTGGCGCGCGCTCGCCGGTGCTCATGTCCACTCCCCAAGGGTCGAAATCAGGCGAGTCACACTTTGGGCCGCGCGAGAGGAGCGATGCGTAACATGTTCCATTTCTGGCTCTTGTTCCCCTTGGCATGAGTCTATCAATGCTCGGTGGCAAGGAGCATCCTCTTCCCTACTTTTACCGGGGAAACTGTTTGACTCGGTTTCCGGTATCCGGCCGAAGTACATCTAGGCAGAGGCAGTCAACTCTCCTCCGGGTCGGCCACGCGGGGGCGACAGAAGCCCACCTCGCGGCGGCCGCCGCAGTCAGGGCAGGCGTGCACGAGGTGGATCTTCGTGCACTTGCGCCCGACGACGGGCCCACTCGCGGCCCGCGGCGGTGCGCATGCAGCCCGCGGTGTGGCGCCCGAAGGTCAGCTCGACGGTAGGATCGACCATGAGCTCGGGTGAGACGCCCAGACCCCGCAGGCCGCGTTTGACGAAGAGGTTGGCGACTCCCCAGGGTGTCACGAGGGTGTCAAACGCACGAAAGCGACCGAATCGACTTCGACCGCGTAGCTTGTAAGTTGTTTCTCTTGTTTGGTTTGTATTGGTCGGGACGCGGAGATTTGAACTCCGGACCCCCTGACCCCCATTCACAAATTACTGATTCTATGAGTATTGATTAGGTTCTCGGAGTTTCGATATCCGCCTTTCGCACCCACCACTTAGCGCTTCTCAGGTTCGATGAGCGATTCTCGATTCTTTGGAGTCGACAGAACCTGACGGGTGCACAGAGGGCGCGCAATCGACACGGCAGACTCTGTCTCCTGAGGGGTCTCATTGCCCGCACCAGCCGCGCGGGCGACCAACAGACCCTGGATGGTTTTGGCAAAACCCAACGGGCGTCGGGATTCATTCGAAATCCTTCTTGGTCACCGTGTTGGCAGCGAGCCATTTGGCCAAAGAGTCCATTGGTTCTTTCCCCGGTCTCAAAGCCTTGAAGATGACCTCTCGCCATCTCCGACTTTCCGCGGCACGTTTCAAATCGTTGAGAATCGTCTCCCTATCCTTCGGTTGTCCCGCCAGAGACGACTCGATGTTGCAGATCGCCCGATTGAACTCATATGCCACGTAGCCAATTGCGCCGGTGTGATCACGCTCGACATCTACTCTCATGTCCTTCCGACGATGCAGGAGTCGGCCACGGAGAAACTGGCTGGCGTGCTGTTTGGCGGTGGCGAGCCGAGTGGCGATTGTTGATTGCTGCCATCTATGCATGAGCCTTCAGCACAGAGACGCGCAAGGAGGCCTGCCTGGGCTGGGTGCCTGACAGCTGCCGTTGCTGCTTCATCGGATCCACCAAAGGCCATCGCCGCTCACCGGCGGAACGTTTGCGCGATTCCCCCAGAAAGTACAATACTCTGCAGCCCCGTGGTTCTGAATGAGGAGAATGCCGTTGCCCGCGAAGGAATCGTCTCGACTATTGCGCAAGAAGACGGACCAGGCCACTCGTCAATCGACGTTATGCAGAACTTTATGGGGGAACGCCTGACTTCGTCCCTTGCCCATGACGTTGCAGAGCTGTCAAGGCGCCCGGTAACCGACCTTCGCAAATCGGGCTATCGGTTCAGGGTCCCGAGCAATCCGCCAGCACGCCAGCAGCACGGACCCAGTTCCAGTTCCAGGTACGTAGTAGAATCGGCACCGAGTGCCGGATCAATGAAGCTGCCAGCCGAGTTAAAGCCTCTCTGCCGTGATCTCGACCGCGACCGGCCGGATGTTCTGGTGGTTGTCGGCGCCGGCGTCTCGTTCGGCGCGAGCGGCGAATCGCGGGCGTCCTGGCGCGGTCTGCTCGAACACGGTGTCAACACCCTCCGCGACAATGGCACTTGGAATGACGAAAAGGCCAAGGCGAACTTCACGCTGATAAAAGACGCCTTCACATCCGCCTTCAATCTCGCAGAGGTGCTCAGGCGGGCCGATAGTATCGCCGAGGAAATGGGAGCACCCGAAGGCGACGACTACCAGCTCTGGCTTGAGCAGTCCATCGGCACCCTCAGCGCGCGTGATGACAGGAAGGGAACCCTAGAGGCAATTGCAGAACTTCATTGCGCCGGAGCGCTGATCCTTACTACCAACTACGATAGTCTTCTCTGTGACGCTCTGGATCTGAAGCCGATAACCTGGAAGGACCATGGGGAATTTCTCCGCGTTATCAACCGAGAATGCGAAGGGATTCTCCACATCCACGGCCATTGGCAACATCCCTCCTCGGTCGTGCTTGGTAAATCGTCATACGACAGCGTGTGCTCCGCAGATTACCTTCAGGATGTCTTCAAGGCGTTGTGGATGCTGCGGTCGTGGCTCTATGTGGGCTGCGGCAATGGCCTGGATGACCCCAACGTGGGGCCGTTGCTCCACTGGGGCCATAAGGCTTTTCCCGATTCCGGGCGCAAGGACTATTTTCTTGGGACCACTGAGGTCGCCGACTCCCTTGCTGCTCGGTCGGACAAGCCCGACAATATGATCCCGGTCGGCTATGGCGATCATCACGGCGAGCTGCCAAAACTCCTTAAGTCGCTGACGCCGCAGCATCGGCCGTGGCCGTTTGTTGCGCTCGGGCCAACAGGCGGACCGGTCCGCGATCCCGAGACGTCGCCGTTGGATATCCCGTTGCCGACTTGGCAAGAGCTGATCGATGGCCGAGTGCCGGCGCTCGCTGCCTATACCACCGTCGCCGACGCCCTTTGCACCCACGGCCGGGTGCTGGTGCTCGACGTGGCTTCGGTCGGCAAGACCACCCTGGCGCTGCGGCTTGCGGCCGCTCCCGAATATCGCGGCTCATCCGCTTTCTACCTCGATCTCAGGAATGTGCTCGAAGGCGCCGACAAGCAAGAGGCAGAGGTCCGTATCGCCCTGTATCGGCTGTCCCGCACCTGCGCACTGATCATCCTCGACGGCGCCCACTGGCGACCGGATCTCGCCCGCGAGTTTTGGGATTGGTGGAAGATCCTTGACGGGCGAAGCCGGCTCCTGCTGGTTGCCACCCAGACTGCCGGAATTGACGGCGACCCTGCCCTCTTGCATCTGCAGCGGGATCGCGACGCCCCGGCGGTTGATGTCCGCCCCACGTTGGACGATCTGGAGCTGATCTTACGTTGCGTGATAGACCGCATTCGCGGTCCCCGTGCCACTATGCCTCACCCTCCGCACGACGTCCTGGCCGCCTGGCACAATACCTACGGAAGTGAACTCGACGCATTCGTCGCCGCCATCACCGCCAGGCACGAACAGCTTGCCCACGGCAACTGGGAACTACCGGTGTCGGCTGCCGCCGACTGGATGTACAACCGCCACCTTGCGGAGCTCTCTTCGGATGAGCGCGACAACCTGATCTGCCTTTCAGCCTTTGCAGCGCAGCGGCTCGAGCTGAATGTTAACGAGGCGGCCCTTCCCCACCCCACAAGGACAGATAGCCTGCTACGGCACGGGCTGGTGCAACGTCGGGAACACGGGCAACAACGGTACCGCTCATACGGGCTGCGAGATCCAGCCTTGGGAGCCTTGCTGCTTGCCGCCGTTGATCCTCAGCCTGATGCCGAGGAGGTGCTACTGCAAACCGGGTGCCGTCACGTCTTTATGGCTCTTTCCCTAGGCGGTCGGTTCTTCCGGACGAGGCAGACCCGTCTTCTCCACCGGCTATGGCAGCGGCTAGGCGCTGGCGAAGCGCCCGCCCGGATCGTCGACCAGCTCGGGTCAATGAACCTGGGATACTCGCTGTTGTTCTGCGCCCATGCGAGGAACAACGGCAGGCCCGAGTTGGCCAACACCGTTTTTGATGCCTGGCAATCGGCCCCAAACCGCTTGGCCGAGCGGGCGTTCGAGACGCCGCTTCACTCTCTTGCCTCGTTCATCGAGACGGCGTCCGAGCAGAAGCGGACTGCGCTGGTCGAGGGGCTGTGGTCGGCACTGGAGGAGGCTCCGGAGCGCTTGGTCGAGCGGGCTTTTGAGACGCCGCTAGAACAT
>SDBS01003112.1_pt1 | contig 16266 bp, 17 predicted proteins | sample 2277091 | NCBI WGS metagenome assembly SDBS01 (sample SAMN10404972, study PRJNA504765) | marine sediment metagenome | isolation source: marine sediment core GS10_PC15, 163 cmbsf | place: Arctic Ocean: Southern Knipovich Ridge | collected 2010 | reverse complement strand
TGGTCGCTAAATCCATTAGTACTCAGGAGGCGGTTGAGAAATTGGCTAAAAAACTATTCATTTCTGAAAGGACTGTTTATCGGGATTTAGAGCGATAATCCACTGACACTACGGAAACGTATTTAAGATTTCCCATTTATACTATCTATTTTTGTTGGCATAAGAATTATTTATGTCAGAACCATTCGCACCTCAATTTATCAAGAACGTCACCAAAGACACGGCAGAGATTAATCTGTTTGATGAAGTAGGAGAGGACGGAATAAGCGGTCAGGGATTTGCAGATGAGATGCAGATGCTTGTAGACTTCGGGGTTAAAGAAATCAACATTAACATTAATTCTCCAGGCGGTTCAATTATGGACGGTTTTTCTATTTTCCACGCAATTACTAATAGTGATGCTACAGTAAATACACATATTGTAGGTATAGCTGCTAGTATGGCGGGAATCTTCGCATTAGCAGGTGATCATATCACAATAACAGATTTTGGAAAGATCATGATTCACGATCCTTTAATCTCCAGTAATGGAAAAAAGATTGAGAATCTAACAACAGAACAAGAAAATGCTTTGGAAGCTATGCGATCTTCATTGCTCACTATCCTTAAGAATAGAACGAAACTATCAGAAAAAGAATTATCTGATATGATGGAAGCTGAAACTTGGTTGAATGCAAAAGAAGCCCTTAAAGGTGGATTTGTTGATGAGATCGTAAGCAGTAAGCATTTGGACAAAAAGAAAAAGAAGCGACAGCCTGTTGCTGAAATAACGAACATATTACAATCTATTACCAACACTTCAAAAAAAACAAATATGAAGGAATTGACAAAGTACCTTAATCTAAATGAAGACGCTACACCAGAAGCGATATTAGAGGCGGTTAGAAAAATTAATGACAAGCTAACTGAATCAGAGAGCAACTTGGAAGCAAAGACAACTGAGCTTACAGAAGCAACTGAAAAAATCACAGTTCATGAGGCTACTATCAAGCAATTTGAAGCCAAGCAAACTGAGATGACCGAGGCTACTGTTAACGAGACTGTTGATAAGGCAAAAGAAGATGGCATAATTGCAGAAGACAAAGTTGAAGAGATTAAGGCTCATTACAAGAACGACCCGACAGGGCTTAAATTGATATTGGGCAATCTCAAGACTCCTGCTGAGATCATCAGTGATAAACTTGAGGGAGAAGGTGGAAACTCTGAAGTTCCTGAAGCTCGCAAAGAATGGACTTTAAGAAAGTGGGAACAGGAAGACGCAAAGGGTCTGGAAGAAATTAGAAACAACAACACAAAACTCTATGCCAAAATGTATAAGGCTGAGTATGATGTTGAATTAGCAACAGCATAATTTATAAATCATGACACAACTTAAATATCCTTTCGGACTTGCTGATTCAAAAGAATTGACAGCAACGGGTGCACAAGCACTGACCATTGATGACAATATGACTGTTGTTGATGGAGTAACGGTCGAGGCAACTGGAAACAGGACTATAGACCTAACGGTAGATTCAGAAATTAAGGCCGGAGCAAGGCTTTTTGTAAAGTCTAAGACTAACGGAACTGAAACAACAATTTTCGGAACTTCAATTACAGCACCAACTATTACGGGTGTTGCAGGAAAAACAAAAACACAGGGATTTACCTTTGATGGAACAGCGTTTCTTCCAGATGGTACATCCATACAAATTGACTAATTATTAATAAACAATAAAATGGCAGTACAAACAGAAGTATGGGAAAGGGACATCCAAGAAGTTCTTTTTGCTCAGAATAACGAATTTCTACGTCAATCGGCAAATCATGACGCATTTGTAGTCAACAAAACGGTTCATGTACCACAAGCAGGCTCTTTGCCCGGTGCAACAAAAAACAGAACAGTATTTCCTGCACCTGTGATTGATAGAGGTGATACTACCTTGGATTATGATCTTGACGACTTTTCTGTTGATCCTGTACGGATTGGTAGAATTGAAGAAGTTCAGATAAGTTATGCAAAACGTCAAAGCGTTATGGCACAGCACATGAACATCCTTATGGACATCATTGCTAAGGAGGGAATCTTTAATTGGGCTTCCGATCTTGGTCTAAACCAAGTTAGAACTACGGGCACAGATTCCAATTTAAACCTGCCTGTAGGTGCAACCGGAACACGAAAAAAATTAATTGTTGAAAACTTAGCTTCTGTAGCACAAGTCATGGACGATCAGGATGTGCCAGATGATGGTCGATGGTTGATGTTGCCTTCTAAAATGTATTATGAACTTTTTACTATAAACGATCTAATAAAGGCTGATATTATAGGGGAGACTACATTGCCAGATGCGGCTATAAAGAAAGTGTTAAACTTTAACTTTATAAAACGGTCATCCAATACCGTTGTTAAGTATAATAACGATGCAACACCCTTGCGTAAGGCTGTTGGTTCTGCAAGTGCGGGAGATGATAATTTTGGAGCTATTGGATGGCATAAAGACTTTGTATCTACGGCACTTGGAGCAATTGAAGTATTTGCAGATGAAGGAGCCGCTACTATGTACGGTGATGTTATCTCAGCAAACGTACTGACAAAGACTTCTAAGCGAAGAACAGACGAGGCTGGTATTGTTACGCTTATTCAAGCAGCATAATAACCCTTTAAATCTAAACTATGTTTAACAAAGCACAGTTAGCAGAAAGAGGTAGACATTATTTTGATGATCCAAAAATCAGCAAGATGTATGCTACCACAGATGGTAATTTTTTTCATGAGAGTTCCAAGAATTATGCTGATAGTCATGCTAAGAGTTTAAAGACTCAAGTGATTGAGATTACAAGGGATGATCTAGTTGAGAAGAAGGCAACAAAGAAGGAAGAAAAACCCAAAGTAGTAACACCATCTAATAATTCTGTTGATAATGATTCAAAATCCTTGTCTATTGAAGAGTTGAGGGCGGAAGGAAAAAGGCTGAAGATTCCTAAATACTGGATAATCAAAGAAGAAACATTAATCAAAAAAATAGCAGAAGTAAATGGCACTTCCTAATATAGTATTTAACCGTGTAGAGGGTGGTCTGGGAAGGCCGTTACCCGGAGAAGATCATTTGTCTGCAATGTCATTCTACACGGCAGGCTCATTGCCTACTGGATTCAGTGTAAGTGATAGAATTAAAAAGATTTCTTCTCTACCTGAAGCCGAAGCCTTAGGCATACTCGATGACCATTCTGACGAAACCAAAGGAACAGGTGGGCTAGTATTAATCGCTGGTACTTGGTTGGCAGGAGAAACGGCTACTATTTCTATTGATGATGGCGTATTAGCAACTTTTACTGTACTGACAGGTGCAGCAGCCGTTTCAGATGTGGTTGCGGGTCTTGTAGCGGCTATAAACGACGGAACGAATACTGGAATAAAGCATGGCTGGGTTGCAGTTGATACCGCAGGCACTACTGTTACTCTTACCCAACCTGATAAGTTAGGTATTGTTAATAACGCAGGTTCGCATATTGTATTCACGGAAACAAGTTCGGGAGGAACGGGAACGCCAACACAATTTACAGGAGGTGTAGGTTCTTACTTCGCTATTTTGCATTATCACATTTCAGAGTATTTCAGATTACAACCTAAAGGTATTACTTGGGTAGGTATCTTTGCACAAGGCACTTATGATGCTACTGAGGTAAAGACTATTCAGGATTTTGCCAATGGCGATGTTCGTCAAATGGGTGTTTATTTGTCTCACGAAGTATTTGCAAGTTCACAGCTTACAGTTACCCAAGGAGTATTAGATACTTTAGAATCAGAGAACAAGCCGCTTAGTGTTGTGTTTCATTCTGATCTTAGTTCAGCTACCCTTTCTACGTTACCCAATCTAACTACTCTTTCCAATGAGAGAGTAAGTATGTTGATTGGAGAAGAAGGAGACTTTCACCAACCAGCTTATGTAAATATCAAAGCTTATTTATCTGGAGAAAAAGTAACTTTCCAGGGTAAAGCCTATATCTCGAAGGCCAATACCACAGGAAATGCTCCCTGGGATGGCACTAACTGGACTGAATTAAGAGAAGATTTAGAGTCTATTTCAGGATTCTCTATTGGGACAATGGGGGCCACACTTGGTAATGTGAGTTTCGCTGCTGTAAATGAGAGTATTGCATTCGTTGCTAAGTTTAACCTAGTAACCGGAACAGGACTTGATGAGGTTGCATTTGCTACTGGAGATTTATTCAAAGACATTTCTACCAACCTAAAAGATACTCTAAACGACTTTCATTATACCTTCTTACGTAAGATTCAGGGTATTTCAGGAACCTTTAACTCAGATAGCTTTACGGCTATTGCGGCTACTTCTGACTTCGCTACTATTGAGAATAACAGAACGATGGATAAGGCAGTAAGAAATATCAGGACAAGTGTATTACCCTTGTTAAATTCTCCTTTGTTTGTCAATGAAGATGGAACTTTAATAGAAGATACAATATCTATTTTTAGGAATAGTTCAGATAAGCCACTACTAGATATGGAAATAGCTGCTGAGATCAGCGCACGAAAGGTAACTATTGATCCTTCACAGAATGTTCTAGCAAGTTCAGTGCTTAATATTGGTGTATTAATTGTTCCTGTAGGTGTGGCGAGAAATATAGTATTTAACATCGGCTTTGCCGTAAATATAACGACATAGTATGGCGCTTCCCCTTGTTAATGGTCAGGCTTTTGATTACGCTCAGATAATTCCTTTATATCTTGATGTTCCTTTGGTATCTATGACCTCAATCACCTATGAAGAGACTCAGGAGAAGGTAGACAATCCAGGTACAGGAAACAGAGGAATTTCTAGGGGTCGCGCAGATATTAAATCTAACGGATCAATAGAGCTTTCTATGAATGATATTGAGGCCTTAAGAGAAATCGCCCCTCAGGGCAGTCTTTTATTATTGCCTGCTTCAGATTTTCAGTTAGTTTTCGGAAACCCCCAGAACGTACAAACCCATGTTTTAAAGAACCTGGAGTTCACCAATGATGGGGGTACGGGTACTCAGGGAGATACAGATATGAAGATGACACTAAACTTCATTATTTCTAACGTTATTTATCGTCAATAGATGGCTGCAAAAATACCAAAGAAACTAAAAAATATAACTTTTGTTGCTGAAGGCAAGGAATGTATAATATGGGAGCCTGGTTTTGATCAGATTTCTTTTGGATTGAATGCTATGGCAAGTGGATCAGGTGCTGCCGATATGCCAGCAGGGGGTAAGGCTATCTTTGATGTTTGTAAAGTTTCATGTGATAAAGAAATTGAAGGAAGCGGAATATTAATGTATTCTATATGCCTTAAAATAGCTGAGAAATATCTATTACCCGTACAGGTTGACATAAAAAAAAATTAGAAAAATATTCTCTTACCAAAACTGATGGAATCGGGTTCGCGCACATAAATGCGTTAATCCGATTTTTTTATCATAAAGATCCTGAAGGCATGGATTTGGATGAGAGATGTAAACTAGAATCTGAGTTGATCTGGATTGCTAAAATGGGACTTATACCAATGGCACAATTACCTTTAAATCTTCAGTAAATGGCTACTAGGAATGTAGAATATATCATAGGACTAAGGGATAAGTTTTCTTCTAAGATTACCAACATACAAGCCCGTACAAAGTCTCTTGATAGCACTATGATGCGCTTGAGAAGCACTGTAGGCACGTTATTCACGGCTTTTGCGGCGCAACGCGTAATTAGTGATATTATAAAGGTAGGTTCTAATTTCGAGCAATTACAGATTTCCTTTGAAACGATGCTAGGCAGTGCTGAAAAGGCAAGAAATTTGCTTGAAGAAATCACGAAATTTGCTATTGAGACTCCTTTTGAATTAAAGGACGTAGCCAAAGGAGCAAAAGCCTTATTAGCATTTGGAATAGCACAAGAGAAAATCATACCCACCCTTAAAAGCCTGGGGGACGTAGCGGCTGGATTGAGCGTACCTATTGAACGCCTGATATTAAACTTTGGACAGGTAAAAACTCAAAGCAAACTTACGGGAAGAGAACTAAGAGATTTCGCTATTGCCGGGGTTCCTTTATTAGATGAACTGGCTAAGGTAATGGGCAAAACCACCACCGAAGTACAGGATTTAGTTTCTAAAGGTGCAGTAGGTTTTCCCATAGTAGAGCAAGCGTTTAAGAATATGTCATCTGAGGGCGGTAAATTCTTTGATTTGATGCAAAAACAAACCGCATCTACTGGAGGACAGATATCCAATTTAAGGGATGTCGTGGCTTTATTGGAGAATGATTTATTTAAGAAATTCCAGCCCGCTATTAATGATACAGTGATTGCTATTCAGAAATGGATAGCTATTTTTAGAGAGAATATTGATACTATCGTTGAGATAATAAAGATAACAGGTGACCTGATAAAGCTATTCGTTGCCTATAAAGCAATTCAATTATCCGTTAATTTAGCTATTAGGGCAGGCGCAATAGCCCAGAAAATCTGGTCGTCAGCTATTTTATTTACGCGAACAGGAATGCTCGAATTAGTTGTTGCAACAAAAGCTTTTAAAGTTGCCCTTGCGCGTACAGGTATTGGGTTGGCTATTGTTGGAATAGCGGCATTAATTGTAAAATTTTCTGGTCTTTCAGACATACTCTCAAAGACAAATAAGGTTCAAACAAAGTTTAATAAGATCAACATAAAAACCAGGCTATCAATTAAAGATGAAACTGAGAAATTAAAGGATTTGTTCGATAGACTGAAAACGACAAATCCCAAAAGTGAGGAAAGAAATGAGATAATTCAAAAGATCAATGCACAATACCCAGGACTGTTAAAAAATATTGATTTAGAGAAAGCTGGACTAGCCGATATTGCACTAGCTTACGATAAAGTAGTCGAAGCAACAGAGCGCAGAATAACCGCCCAAATTTTAGAATCTGAATTAACAGAAACTATTACAAAGATCAGAGAATTAAACCTGCAACTTGCCGATAAAGACAGGGCCGAATCCTTTAAATCATTAGTTCAGAAACGGGATGAATTAAGGATAATAAAAGCTAGAATAAATGAAGAAATTAAAGGCAATGAATTTAACGCAAGATTCTCAAAAGAACAGCAAGCCTTAATAAAGGAGCGTACAGTATTACAGGCAAAATTAGACGAAGCATTAACAGGATTTTCTTTAACAGAAGATACCAGTTTGGATCAATTTATCAAAAATGCCGGAGATAGAATAAAGGTAATAAATGACTTGTTATCAAGCGTAAAGAAAGCAACCACAGCCAGTGGTTTTGGCGGTGTTGGTGGCGTAGATATAAAACAAGTAGGTATAACAAAAATAACTTCCGCAGCCCCAAAGATATTTAATATTAATATTGATAGTCTAGTTGAAACTCTTAATATCAATTCTACAACTGTACAGGGGGGGGCCGTAAAAATGAAAGAGGCAATTACTGAGGCGTTATTGACCGCGCTATCTGATGTACAAATACAAACAAGATAATTTTACTATCTTTGAATGTAAAATACGTAAGTCTTAAAAACCTAAGAGGGTAGAGATTGGACTTCTACTAAAGGGGGCTTCGGATGGGATTAATGGTTTTGGAAGCCACTAATCGGTGGTCACCGGAAGCCCTCACACTTAGGCCATAGCCTCAAAAGTAAGACTAGACCTATGTTTTACTAAAACTAATTTCCTTGTTGACAGTGAATATATCAGATAATCAATTCAAAAAATTAAAATAAGAACCTGATGAGAGAAGGAGGATTTATATATTATCTAAAGTATCCTGAACGATATTTTTTGCCTCAGACTGAAGATGGTTTTCTTCAATACGAAACAAGGCTTGCTTGTATTTTTGTAGTTCTACAAGTTGGTTGGTTTCTAACTCTATTTGCTTCCTCAATAAATCGGGTGTAGGGTCTGTAATATTGATATATACAGAATATCCTAGATAGACAATCCCTATGACCCAACCAAAGACTACTTACAAGTATAATTTAGATAAAACCCAACCAGAACTAATATGGAGCTGATCATAATACCAATTATAGTTATTCTCTGGTTATCATTAAGCCTACTCCAAGAAGATGACTTATGACGTAATATTCCCTTACCAGTAATTATGATTATACTATTAATCACAACAACAATCCCAATTATTGTAATAACAATGTGTATTTGTGTTGTGTTGGTTTCGGTGCTGGTATTCTTTGGGATGGACGTAAATGACTGTAGCATAAATCCAAATATTGAAAAAATATGATTGTCGGTATACTTATGTTGATATGTGGTGTAGCTGTTGGTTTTGTAGCTGGCTTTGTTATTGGACAAAGATCGCAATGGCCTGAAGAATGAACCCTATAACAATCAGAAGTATAGAAATCTCTCCTAATAGTTTTGTTTTTATATACGTTGATTTTTCATCTTTTGGAATACCAACTATTTTAGGTTTAACTCCTTTTTTGCCAAATTTCATATATCTGACATTTGGGAATCCAAATCTAAATAACCCAATAACGCCAATAACATCTAGGGCTAATCCGAAGATTCCCAATACTTTAAATAGGGGAAAACAACACTCACAGTAACACATAATTAAGTATAGGTATATTCAATAACTGATATTCCATCCCCAAATATACCCAAACATGAAAAACACGTATTTATACGTATTGACAATGAAAAATTATTATCTTAGATTTGTCGCTATTGCGATATTTAAGCGTTAGCCGTATAGTAACTGGAAATTATTAAACTGAATACGGTGAACACCACACGCTGCATGTGTAGCGTGGGCGTGGTTCATTTCAGTGATTCCAGTTACTAGTGAGCTACAAGAGGTTAATTCCTCAGCCCACGCTTATTTTTTTCTCCACACAACTATACGGGGCTAGTAGTTATAATCTATATATTATGGATAATGCTATTGATACTATCAATATTGCCATCTTTTCTATAGTTATTTTTTTAATTGCATTTTTTGTATTTAGACGGATTAATTTATGGTATTGGAAGATAGACGAATTTAAAAAAGCACAAGATGAACAGATAAGATTATTAAAAAAGATTGCCGGAGAAGAAGCAGATAAAAATGAGCGAAGCGAAAATTTTGACAAAATATTCTCCTTAATTACATTGATGTGTTGCTTTTCAATAACGGGATATGCTCAAACCATTGATGGGGGGAGCCAACATTCCATAATGATTTGTACAGACAGCACAATATGGGCCGTAGGATATAATGGTATCGGACTATTGGGAGATAGTACAACAATAAATAGCCTTACCATTGTACCAACATTAGGACTTACTAGTGTTGTATCTGTATCCAGTGGATATATTCATAACCTTGCATTAGAAGATAATGGCATCGTTTGGGCATGGGGAGCAAACTCTTTTGGTCAATTAGGAAACGGACAAACATCATTAAGTATCATTCCTATACAAACCGGAATAAACAATATTATTGCTATATCGGCAGGAAGTGAACATTCTTTAGCATTGAAAAATAATGGAACCGTTTGGGCGTGGGGTAAAAATAGCAATGGTCAATTAGGGGACGGTACGGGCATATTGCCTTTTAGTAGTAATCCGATTCAAGTCGTGGGTTTGGCAGGTTTAGGATTTTTATCAGGTATAGTTGATATAGATAATGGAAACAAGCATTCATTAGCATTAAAAAATGATAGCACAATATGGGCATGGGGGGCAAATGGTACTGGGCAACTAGGAGATAATACGACAGCGAGCAAGAACACCCCTATCAAAGTTAAAGGAATAGGTAATATAGGATATCTTAATGATATTATTAAAATCTCTGGTGGCGTAGGACATTCTTTGGCATTAAAAAGTGATAGCACTGTATTAGCGTGGGGATTAAATACATGGGGACAATTAGGAAACGGGGGAACAAATACTGAAGAAACGCCTATACTAATAGCGGGACTTGCTAATATTATAAATATTGACGCTGGAGAAAATTATTCATTAGCGTTACGAAGTGATGGAACCGTTTGGGCATGGGGTAATAATGGTATCGGTCAATTAGGAAATGGTACAACCGTTACAAGCAAAACACCAATACAGGTATTAGGACTTACTAATATTATAGAGATTGGTACGGGATATGATTTTAATTTAGCACTTAAAGACGACAATACTATTTGGGTATGGGGCAAGAATGACGATGGTCAATTAGGTGATGGAACAACCATAAATAGGCTTATTCCTGTACAAATGGCATCAGCTTCTGCATTTATGGTGTCTGCTACAAATATTTGCCTAGGAGAATCTATTGTTTTTACAAACACTACTATCGGGGCAACATCCTTTAATTGGCAAATAGATGGCATAACATTTAGTATGGGTATTGACACCTTAAAAACATTTAATGTAGCTGGCACATATACTGTTAGTTTAATTGCCTATAGCGAAGACTGCGTAGGCAATAATATATCTGATACATCTAATATTATTATTACTGTTGATTCATTAGTGATAACTAATTTAGATGATAATACAGTCTGTAATGGTGATAGTATTTTGATATTTGGGGTTTATCAACAAACACCAGGAATCTATTACGATAGCTTATCCACACAACAAGGATGCGATAGTATTATTCAAATCACATTAACTGTCAATCTACTGCCAATAGTTAATTTTACTGGCCTTGACAGCGTGTATTGTAATGGAGATATCCTAGATACCCTAACAGGATTGCCTTCAGGAGGTATTTTTAGCGGGATAACGGGAAATACTTTTGACCCCTCAACAACAGGAACGTTTACTATAAGCTACTCCTATACTGATATAAACGGATGCAGTGATACAGAATCTCAAGACGCTATAGTTACTACCTGTACAGGCATAGAAGGGCTTAGATTTAATGATTTTAAAGTATATCCCAACCCTTCTACCGGAATTGTTAATATTCAAACAGATAAGCAGGTAGAAATAATCAACACACTTGGACAAATTATATCCACTGAGCATAGCATTGATCTATCGGAGTATGGATCAGGGATTTACTTTGTAAAGTCAGGGACTACAGTAAAGAAGCTTATAATCACCAAATAAAAAAGCCGGGGGATTGGGAAATGATAACCGTATCTCTTGGTCCAATATAGGATTATAATGTAAATAGGGCATAAGTACTCTAGTTTCATACAATAGATTACAGTAAGTTTGAAGATTATAGGTATAGCTATATCTGGTATCAGCAATGTTCCTAACAGTTATACGTTTATAATTTATATTTGCAAGTATCGAGTGTAACTATTTAGTGTAAATATTTGTATACTCGAATACAAAAACCTATATATATGGAACTCAAATTAACCGTAGATTTTAAAGAAGAACCCGGAGTCGGGTTTATTGGATGGTGCAATGAAATTAAAGGAATAGTTGCACAGGGAAAGACAATGGAAGCAGTCAAGCAAGATTTAATAGAGCTTGTTATTATTAAGTTTGAGATCGCTAAAAGAGAAATGCCTGTATCTGAATCTTCAGAGAATACAGAAACGGAGGATTTAGCCCTCCTTCAACCAGCCTAAGTGACAGTTCCCTGTTTCTCTCCTGATTGTCTTTGGGAGCATCTAAATAATAATGGATGCCAGCAACACGAAGAATATACCAAGGAGTTCCTTGACTCGCATAACTCCGTAGTATATCATAAAGACGGTTTTAAGCTTCCAATAAAAGTCTACCATTTGTATGTTCCTGACGTAGCTGATAGAATATGCGATGCTTTTGAAATACCGCATATAGACAGGGATTTATTGCTACACACCGATTTCCGAGAAAAGAATAAGTAATCCCGTTGACGTACTTAGTCTACGCTAATTCCTGGGGAAGTGTCCTATTCTACTAATGGCCCATAATCCCTATCAGTAAATAGCTGTAACTGCCCATTATTCAATGTGGCGCTACATACAATAAAGTGAAAGATGAAGTTTTTCAATCTGTGTTTGGTTTTTACAAAATCTACCTTCTTAGAGAACTTACGAATTAAGTACTGGTAGATTATAGAAGTAATAGCTGATATAATCATAAACACAGTATTCTCATTTAAGAAGGAGAAAGGAAGGTGATGCCAGTTGAAATTATTCTTCAAATCATCAAAGTTACGCTCTATGGCCCCGCGCTGATTGTAAAAACTTAATACTTCAGTAACACTCATATTAAAATCATTGGTGATAATTGCTCGGTAATCAATTTGCCCTTTACGATTCGTGTACTTGGTAACTACCATACGATAGCTCTTCTTAAACCTTGTTGAGGTATAAACCCCTTCGCCTATCTTAATTGGCACGTTCTTAAGAGTAATGTTACTCCATGATTTCACTTGCTTTTGCACCTTCTCTTTAAAGTTCTTATTCCTAACGAGGCGTATGTAAAAATTAATGTTTCTATCTTCCATCAGTTCAATCACATTAAACTGAAACGCCGCCGCATCGCTTCTGAACTTATTTACTTTAATTCCTTTGTTGTCCAGTAGTTCAAATCCCCGCTTTAGAGTCTCATACATGAATGTTTCGGCGTTGGAATTGCCGTTTCTCCCCTCAATATACACAGGGACTTTCCCGATAAAGGATACTCCAGGCTGATATCCGTAGTTCCACTTGAAGGTTTTGGTTACGTCATGCTTTTTAGCCTCGATGATTGTGTTGTCATAATCTAGGATGTAAGGTTTGTTTTTCTTCAATAATTTAAGGTTTAAAGCCATATCCAGCATCAAAGAGTTCAGTGGTTTGTGTATGCTGAACTCATGAGGTCGTTTAGCCTTTTTGCCTCCTTTAAAAAGAATTGTTTTAGTAGCAAAGGATTTCATTACAGTACCCAGGGCATCGTGTGAGGGTAGTTTTATATCTAAAGAGTCCCGAAGTTTCTCAATATCTTCCAGGCGTTCAGCACCACATAAATTGCAGTACGTCCAGTTTAAGATTATATCTGAGTAGGAGTATTTGGCTTGCTTAACTCTCTTACCCAGGTGAGAATCTATGATCTTGGCAAGTCCTTTTTTCTTGAGATCGTTGATTACGAAAAATAGCCCTCCGAACGGTGTCACTTTCTTGTTAGAATTTGTTACTTTTGATATCATAACGTTTGATTTATGTCTTTCCGGACTGGTTGAATGTTTTAGGGATATTCTGTTACAAGCAGGGTGTCCCTTTTTTGTATTTATATACGTAGAAATAACCCAAATAGTTACGTTAATCATTTGATACTCAGATAGTTAAGTGATTATCAGTGACTTACGAATATGAATATTAAGCCTAAAAAATTGGGGTATATTTGGGGATGGATTTAGAATGTGTGAATTGGTATAAGCTACTGAATGGAGTAGGTCTAGCTTTTGATATGCTAGGAGTAATCTTATTATTTAGATGGAGTCCTGTAGATATTGAAGAAGTTGATCCTAGGTTACCAAGAACATCTTCTAGATGGGGGAGCAAAATGACTTGGGATGATATCGACAGTCGAATCGTAGGCTTCATAAAAGCAAACCTAAATCCAATGATTCGGTCTATAGATAAACAGAATAGGAAAAACAGAATTAATGCCAGTATCGCAATAATGTTAATACTGATCGGGTTCTTCCTTCAAGGATTTTCGCTACTTATTTAGAGCGCATCTTCTCCCAAGTCGAGCCAGCTACGAAGCCAGCTACAATACAAGCAGCAGAAAAGGCTCCTGCCCCAAGTATAGTAATTGATAATATAATCATAGACTTACGTATTTTACATTTACAAGTAGGTACAACAAAAATATGTACTTTTGTTTAAACTTCCAAAAATGGCAGTAGAATTTAATAAAATAGGTGACGGCATAAGGCAAGCGGCGCAACCTACTATTATAGCCCCCGGTATCGGTATAAGGCTACTAAAAACTGCCGCATTCGGTAAGGCTCAAGAAACTTTACTATTAACAGAACATGGGGTTGCTGATCTTGAAGAACTTCAAGAAGATTTTGAGACAACTAGTTATTTAGGAACACCAATATTAGACCCCTTTACTTTCATTGGAGGTAATTTCTTTGCATTAGATGACATAAACAAAGAAAATCCTATCCCCTTTCCTGATGACAGAGGTGTAAATGGATTGGGCCTTATTATTCCCAACATGATAATTGAGGTTAATCAAACCAAAAATATTATTACAACTCCAATCCAGGGAAGAGACGGAACGGTAAAAGAGTTTATTTCAAGAGGTGATTATGTGATTACCCTATCTGGAATAATAACAGGTAAAATGGACGAAGAAATCGGAACTGTACGAGATATAGGTAATGTTTATCCACAAGATGATGTTAATAAGCTAATCACTATTTGCGAAGTACCCGATAGCCTAAGTGTTACTAGTGATTTTTTAACCCCATTCTTGAAAAATGAACCAAGGGCCGGTGGCGGTAATGGAATTATACCTGACACACGAGTAGTCATAACTGATTACAGCATCCCACAACAAATAGGGGTACGGGATCACCAGATATTTACTATTAACATGCTATCTGATAATCCCATCAGCCTAAATGAACTTACGCCACCTACAGTCATAAACATAACAACCAGAGTTCCTGCTGAGCCTATAATAATAACCGGAAATATTCTCCCAACCGTAACCGTAACATGAAACGGCTTATAAGTCAGATAAAGATAGGCAACTTCACCTTTGACTATGTTACCAATCTCTCAATAGAAAGCAGTTGGGACACCTTCACCGATATTGCTACTATTATACTTCCAAATAAGTTTATAAGAAAGAATGAAGTAATTGTTGCCGGAACAGATAATTTGTTTAAAAGAGGTGATGTCGTTGAAATTAATATCGGTTATTTTCCCAATTTAAAACGAAGATTTACGGGCTTTTTAAATAATCTTAAGCCTGAAAGCCCTTTGATATTGGAATGCGAAGACCCAATGTGGTTACTCAAACAAATTAATTTAGTTTCCAAACAATTTATAAATACCACTATTAAAGAAGTCATAGATTATGCTACTGCTAGTCTGGGCAACCTAACAGTAGAGTTTGATGATAAGGACGCAGAAATAGGCAGTTTCGAGGTGGACAATAAGGGATTTGTAAATGCAGTAACGGTATTTGAGGTCTTAAAAAAACAATTTGGGTATAATATCTATTTCCAGGATGGCATTTTACAAGTGAGAATATTAAACTCTATCCTTGCCCTGGATAAGCCCATACACGTCATGGATACGGAATTTAATATAATTGAGGACAACCTGACATTTCAAAGAGATGATGATGTAGGAATGGTAGTTAGGTTCGATTCGAAACAAAAGGACAATTCTGTAATTACCCTATTTGGATTTAAAGAAAAGGGGGAAACAGTAATAAGCAGAACCCCAAAACAGGGAGGCATAGTAAATTCATGGAAAGTACCTGAATTGAGTGAAGGCCTGATAAGAAGGCTTATTATTAAAAACATTGATAAATACATCTGGGAGGGCTTTCAGGGAAGTTTCTCAACTTTTTTAGAACCCACCATTGAGCATTCCGACAGGATAGATTTTATTGATAACAAGCATCCTGAGAAAAACGGAAGGTATCTGATTAAAAACGTAGTTACTACCTTTGGGGTAGATGGAGGCAGACAAATTGTTGAACTAAGAAATAAAGTAGGAGATGTCGCTTAGTATCAGAGAACAGTTTGAAGAAATAATTGCCAATCAAATAGATAGGGAGAACTTCTATTCTATAATCGGCAAGGCTGTTAATGTTGATGATACTGCAAGGACTTGTGATCTTGAGCCTATTGAAGATGAAGCCCCCAGAGCAGGGATACGATTACAAAGTTCAATAGATGAAACAAAGGGATTTGTACTGATTCCCAAAGAGGGATCGTTTATTGTAGCTTCATTCTTTGATAGAACTACAGGATTCGTATCTTTAACCACTGAAATTGAAAAGATACATTTTGAAGCCGGAGGAGAAGACTTAAAGGTAATTTTAAATGATCTGATATCAGAAATTAAAAATGCTGTTATAACTACCCCTGTTGGCCCAGGAACTATTGCAGAGCCTACAAAAGTACTTTTAGATGCTATTGATGTACGTATTAATAAATTATTATTCTAATGACACTCAATAAAACAGGACTCAGAAGCGACATTGACACTTTATTAAATGCCTTGGTACAATTCGATGGAAGTACGGGCCAATCTTCAGAAGAAGCAATAGAGAAATTTAAAAATGATCTTGCTGATGCTATTGATACCTATGTTAAAACCGCTACGGTAAATGTAACATCGGTTTCAGGGGT
>SDBS01003110.1_pt1 | contig 16276 bp, 24 predicted proteins | sample 2277091 | NCBI WGS metagenome assembly SDBS01 (sample SAMN10404972, study PRJNA504765) | marine sediment metagenome | isolation source: marine sediment core GS10_PC15, 163 cmbsf | place: Arctic Ocean: Southern Knipovich Ridge | collected 2010 | reverse complement strand
ATTCGACAGTACTACCCTTGCGCTTGTTACGGACGATATATCTTACGCTATTACCGATTTGACTTATGGCGATGCTACCGATGAGGGCGTGGTTGATATATTTTATGTCTGGCATTTGGACGGTGCTAATTCTATAGAGTTAGATTACAAGCCCACCGATGAGTTTGATGAGCTTTTAATAGACCCCACCCACTCAGACCATAGCGGTGATAGGCCTACTCGCTGGACTCGTCGAGGTGATAATATAGAGGTCGCTCCCCGCCCATCATCCGCTTATAACGGCGATGCCCTGAAAGTATTCGGTCAGAGGTATCCACGGGAATTTACTACAAACGATGCTTCTTATTGTGAACTACCTAACGCTGACGATGGTCTGATTTTTTACGCTACCGCTAAAGCGTGGGGTGCAATAGGCGGCCCTGAAGGAATAGCCGAATCAAGAAGGTATAAAAAGATGTATACCAATCCCAACCCCCCGCCGACCGAAGATTACGGCTGGTTGCAGGACTATAAGGACAAGCACGCCAGAATGGAGAGTTGGTCTTGGAACTTGTATGATTAGAGGAAAAAAATAATGAGAATGAGAAGGAAAAATGAAAGAGGACGCACTTTTCCAAGTTCATAGAGAGAATAAACTGCTTTATACAAAAACGGCCTTATATTCTCCGCTGGATATTGAATACCAGCAGGAGTATCGTGGGCCGTTTGAGGATTTGTCTTTTTACAGTGACGATGCTGTTGTTATTGCAGGTCTCAAGGATGGTATGATTTCCGGTTTTGGCAGGCCAATGGTGGCCTTTGGTGATGATAAAGTCCTGAAAGAACAAATTCAGAGACTTTATAATATCAGTCCACATATAACTTATATGGACTATTTGGGGGGGGGCACGGTTTCGGCGGTAGCTAAATTCCTTTTACAAAAAGGTGCAACCGCCAAGCCGTACTTTACCCAGATAATCGACCTTACCAAAACAGAGGCAGAACTGCACGCCGATATTCGCAAGAGCTACAAGAGCTTGATAAATTGGGGACTCAATGAAGAAAACGCCGGTTTGTCTTATTTAACTATAGATTCCAGAAAATCTGCATACCGCCATTGGGACAGATTTAAGCAATTACATATAGATATTGTAGGTTATCAAACTCGTCTGGACATAACGTGGGACATACAGTGCCGACAAATAGAAACTGGCAGGGCGTTTGCAATTTTGATGTATATTGAAAAAGAAATTGTAGCGGGTGGATTTTTTGTAGGCAATAAAACTCATTGTTATTATGCAGTTGGCAAGTCTTTGCTTGATACAGATTCGCACGCTCTTGTTTGGGAAGCTATTCTTTTTGCTAAAGGTTTAGGTTGTAAGTATTTCGAGATAGGCGAACAGGTGTTTTCGGGTATGGAAAAACTCGTCAACATTAGTAAATTCAAACGTGGGTTTGGAGGCAAAATTCATACGAGGTTAATGATAGATGGACTATAAATGTAATTTAGATTGTCCTATTAAAAGAGAAGGTGCAGCGCCGCCCTGTTGCGGGAACTGTGTTGAATCAAGGTGTTATTTTGTAACGGATGACAACCGGCGATTGTGGGATGACAAAAAAGGTTTTTGGTCTAAAGATGGTTGTCGCTTGTCAAGGGATGAAATGCCGCAAGAGTGCAAAGACTATGACTGCCGAAAACACGACTGGCTTGTCAGAATGATATGGCGAGGCAAGTGGGTAGATTCCTATGGCAGTCCAATACCGCCCGGCCACATTCCTGTATTACGTGAGATATAATGAATAGTGGTAATTCTATAAAACGTGCTGAATGCAATCAATCTTACGCTCATAATGACTTTGCGAAATGGTTAAGTGAGATAATAGATACGATAGAGTTCGAGTCTGTACTTGATTTATGTTGTGGGAATGGCAATCAGTTGGCCTTGTATACCCAAAAGCCGAATATTCGCATTACAGGAGTGGATTCATCACGAAAAGCCGTTGATATTGCAAGGAAACAATTGGGATATGGCACAACTTTGATAGTTGATGATATAGACGATGTGTTTTACAGACCTGTTTTGTCAGACTCAAAGCTTGACCTTATTTCCTGTTGTTATGGTCTGTATTATTCCCAAAAGCCCGAAGTAGTGCTATGGCAAATGATGGAACATTTAACAGATACGGGAACAATCCTTATTGTCGGGCCTTATGGCAATAACAACAAGGCGTTCTTTTCGTTGTTGTCCAAGCATTTTGAGTTGTCTGAATACATAGTACGCAGTTCTACAACTTTTATGGCAGAAGAAGTTTTGCCTGTCCTTGAACCGTTTTTTACCGTTGAGCAACAGACATTTGTAAACCCTGTTTGTTATCCTGACGTAGATTCGGTTATGAATTACTGGCGTGCTTCTACTTTTTACAGACCTGAATACGATTCGGATGTTGAGGGCGATATTAAGAAACACTTCGAGACCAACAAGGAATACATTATCGAGAAACACGTTATGGCTTATATTGCGAGAGGATTATGCAGATAATCTGGATTACAGGTCAATCTGGAAGCGGAAAGACGACATTAGCAATAGAACTACAAAAAAAGTGCCGATATATGCACTATGTTATTCTCGACGGAAACCAAATGAGGGACAGTATTTCCCTTGGCGCTGGCTTTTCGAGAGAAGATAGGACAGAACATAATTTAAGAGTGGCTCGGCTGGCAAAAGTCTTATCTCAACAAACTAATGTTATTGTTGCGGTGATAGCACCAATTAAGCATGTTCGAGAAAAAATTTCTGTGATGATGCCGGAAATAAAATGGATATATATTGACCGTGATGTGCCCGAAAGAGAAGACCATTTTTATGAAGTATCTGACGATTATCCCGTTGTTTATAATGATTACTCTGTTGAGGGGAGTATTGAGCAATTAGAAAAACTTCTCGGCATCGAAAAGAAAAAATACAGTCTTTTTATAGGTCGGTGGCAATCAAAAAACGCTTTACACACCGGACATTTGTCTTTGTTTCGTAAGGTTCAAAAAGAAGGTAAGAACATAGCCATAGGAATTAGGGACACAGAACAAGACGAGAACAATCCTTTAACTGCGACCCAAAGACTTGAAATGATACAGGAACAAGTACCAGATGCCAAGGTTTTTATAATGCCCGATATAGAAGAAATTGTTTATGGACGTGGCGTTGGTTGGGGCATTCGAGAAATTAGATTGGACGAAGAAACAGAATCAATAAGTGCTACAGAAATTAGGAAAAACAATGCCTGATTACAGAGACCCATATCTTGTTATAGGCACAGGCCGTTGTGGGACGAGTACGGTAGCGGGGCTGTTACATAACAAACTTGGTGTGTTTATGGGTGAATCCTTTTTGCCACCTGACAAAGACAATCCAGATGGTTACTACGAAGACTCGGAATTTGTTTCATATAATCACAGATTTTATAGGCGTGGGCTTGATATTCAGAACTGGCTTGCTTATGTTTTACGGCTTATTTCTCAACGACAGGCTATGGGACGGCCTTGGGGCATTAAAAGTATTCGTATGACAGAGGTATTAGGGCTTTATTTGGGATTTTTCGACAATCCGAAAATAATTTACTGCCAGAGAAATATGGAAGATACTCTTGCCAGCTTCAAAAGGTGTTATTCTTGGGCTGATGCACAGGCGAAGAATATTTACTGGTTTAGAAAAAAAGTAGCCGACCGTTTATTGCAAGGCCGTGATTATTTGTCTTTGGATTTTAACGAACGTCGCTCTGATGAATATATTATCAAGGCCATAAAGGGGAAATGGAAAGAGTTATGACAGACCCATTTTTAGTAGTTGGTACAGGTAGGTGCGGAACAAGTACAGTGGCCCGATTGATGCATACCAAACTCAATATATTTATGGGTGAGAAATTCGAGCCTGCTGACATTCACAATCCTGATGGTTACTATGAAGACTTGGAATTTGGTGACTTACACAACGATTTTGTATATCACGAAAAAATCACCTATAAGGCTTGGGACAATCTGGTTAAAGATGTTATTGAGAAAAGATGTCAACTAAACCAGTATTGGGGATTTAAGGGCGGCGGATTATCAGAATTGTTGGGCTTGTATTTTGGCTTATTCGATAACCCTAAAGTTATATGGTGCGTTAGAAACAAGGAAGACACTATTGCAAGTATGTACCGTAGTTTTAATATGCCTAATGCATTGGCGAACCTTCTTTATAGTTGTCGCCTTGCAAGATTAAAACGATTCTTAACAGGCAGAGATTACTTGACTTTGGATTTTAATGAACGCCGAAGCGATGAATATATTATCGAAGCCATAACGAGAAAGTGGGATTTTTTAGAGGAAAACAAATGAAATACGGAATATGGATACCTAAAATTATACGGTGGATTTTATCTATCCTACTGTGCGTTGGAGTTTATGGTGAAACAGGCATATTCACCACCGTTAGTATTGCTCTATTTTTCATTGCTACAGAATTACACTCAGTCTGTTTAGAATTGCTTAGAAAAAGAGGAAACAAATGAAACAAAGATGTAGCAAGTGCATAATGCCCGATACCAAAATGGGTATCAGTTTTGATTCGAGGGGTTATTGTAACGCCTGTCAGAACGCAGAAAAAAACGATAAAAGGGATTGGCAAAAACAATGGGGCTTCTTCCAGCGCCTAATATATAAAATTTACGGAAGGAGAGATGGCTACAATTGTCTTGTTCCTGTCTCCGGTGGCAAGGATTCAACTTTTCTTGCGTTCAAGGCAAGGGAATTTGGATTAACTCCTTTGTGCGTGAACGTGCGCCCGTGCGAACCTACCGAACTTGGTAGAAGGAATTTAGAGAACTTATCCAAGCAGGGATTTGACATTTTCAGTTTCATACCAAACCAGAATATAATGCCAAAATTAGTTAAGAGAAGTTTTTATGAGGACGGCGACCCCTGTACTTCACACGAATTTATGCTGTATTCTGTTCCTCTTAAAGTTGCACTTCAATATGAAATTCCCTTAATTCTCTGGGCGGAGAATCCGCAATTTGAATATGGTAACGAAGGTAGTGTTACTGCAGTAGACCAGAGAAATATAGGTGGGCTGTGGGGGCGTTCTGCAAGCCATTGGCTTTGTGATGGTGTTACCGAAAATGACTTAATCAGCTTTGAACATCCAGTGGAAACCAAAGGTTTGACTGCAATTTATCTCAGTGAATACATCCGATGGGACAGTAGAAAAGTGGGGGAATTTGCCATAGGGCACGGCCTTGAAACCCGCCCCGATGAAGAACTTTTAGGTACGGGCGGTTATTGGAACTTTGAACAATTAGATGATGAGGCGCCGATTATAGGCCATTACTTGAAATATCAGAAATTTCATTATGGGCGTGCTACAGACCAGGCGTGTCGAGATATAAGATTGGGGTATATCACAAGAGAAGAGGGCTTGAAATTAGCAGAGAAATACGATGGAAAATTGAACCCAGATTATATTGAGAGATTTTGTAAGTACATAGACATTACAGAAACAGAGTTTCACCGAGTATGTAAAACATTCTATCGCAACCCAGTGATAATAAAGGAGAATTAAATGCCTGAAGTAAAATGTAGCTGGCCTAATTGTAATGAGGCTTATTCAGTAAACTCGAAAGGTAAATATTGGGGTCGTATGGAAATACCCATTTCTTTTAACAGGGGCAAGGTCACTAAAATGGTCAGAATAGTGTTTCCGGACAGATGGCCTTTGTGTACCGAACACAAACGTGAAATCCTTTTAATCAATCAAGCAGAAACAGAGAAGGAGAAAGTAGATGTCAAAAATACTAATATTGACAGGAAGCCCGCAAAGGGACAAATTGATAGACGATTTGCTCGCCGAGGAACTAAAGATATTAGGTAACGAAGTTTACGTTAAAGACACACCGTTTAATGCACGAAGTTCAGTGCTGGAAATTAAACCTGATGTTGTAGTACACCCACCTCTGCGCAACCAGTTTGCCTATGACTTTGTAAGCACTTTGGGTGATTGGGGCATTGGAGTAGCGGTGCGTCATATTGAGCCAAGCTGTGACAAGCAAGATATAGAGTCTATGGCCCCGAACTGGATAAATATAATACTGATGAAGCGTCTTGATACTGTCAATTTAGAATTGATATGGGGCCAGGACGAAGTTGATTTCGTTAAAGACAAACTAAAGCCGCCCTATCCGGTTGTGTCCTGTGGCGCTTTTGTGGCTGATTTATATAAAGGCGAACACAAGGCATCGCTTCTGTCGCGACAAGACTTTAATGCCAAGTATAAGTTTAACCCTCAAAAGAAGAACCTGTTAATATCCTCGCCTTGGGGCCTAATGGATATTGAATCTGACCGAGTAGGCCAATCTTCGGCAGTCTGGATTAAGGACAAGGAAGCAAGAACGGCCTGGCTTAAAATGGCTTGTCTTGTGGCTGAATCTTTATCTGATAAGTGGAACATTCTTATCACCTTACATCCTGACCTTGACATAAATACCTACCAAGAGGCACTGAAAGACACAGGAGTTCATATTGATGTAACCACAACAGCTACCGAACTATTAAAGAACAGCGACCTACTCATTCATAGCGGCTCTACTTTAGCAATTGAAATGCACTGGCTCGACAGACCTTCTTTGCAGTTTGGCGATGTTAATATGATTGAGCTTCCTGATGGTAATTGGTGGCAGGGTGCAGATTTACCTATTTCAAAGGTATCGCATATTTTCAAAGATGGTGAAAAATTGGTTAAAGCTATAACAAAATGTGATAGCAAATCAAATGCCAATATAAATGCCATTAAAGACCTCGAAAAAGGCCGTTATGGTTCTATGGACGGATTGGCGACCCAAAGAGCGGCAAAGTTGATAGACAAAATCAAGGGCAAGTTTAAGTTTGCTTGGCCACCGGCGCCGATGAATTATAATTCTGTTTGGGCTGTAAGGGAACCAGAATACATTTTGCAACCAGTTATTTGTCTTGTTTGTGATAATAAATTTTATGGAATCAAACAAGATTGGCTTGTGCAATTATCTAAAGCCAGTAAGACTGAACCTTTGCGCATGCCTGATACAGTACATTGTCCATATTGTTCGACAATAGTACATCCGCACGCTTACGTTCCTGCGACATCCAACAAGCAAGAGTTTCTAAGTCGTGGCGGTTTTCAGAAGATTAGAAGAAAACTTGAAAAAGACTTGAAAGGGGAAACAGATGCCAAAGAAACAAGTTAAGAAGAAAAAGAAGCCTGTAAAATCGTTGGTTAGCAAATCCAGACAGCCTGCCAAAAAACCAAAAAGGATTCTGATTTTAAGCGCATCGCCACAAAGAGATAAAATTGTGGACGGCTTAATATCTGAAGAATTAAGGGCAATGGGGCACGAAGTATGGACAAGGCCGTGTCTTAGAGAAGGTCGGGCTGCGGTATTGGAAATAAAACCCAATGTCGTGGTTCTGCCACCCATAAGAAACGTATACAGTAGGGATATGTGTGCGACACTTAAGAGTTGGGGCGTAGCGGTTGCCACCCGTCACACTGAATCAAGTTGTGACTGGACGGATTTTAAGAATATACCGAAAGAGCGCAAAGCCCAAATACTCGGCCCATTCAGGTACTTAGCAGATGCCGAGATTGTCTGGGGGCCGGACGAGGCCCAGATATTGGCACACCGCAAGTTAGGGTTTCCTGTAATTTCGGTGGGGCCGGTTACTCTTGATATTTATTTCAAACCTGACTTGAAAGATAAGTTTCCGTTAAGGCCGATATTTAATGCCAAGTACAAATTTGATGACAAGAAAAAGAACTTGCTCGTAGCTTCGCCTTGGGGTTTTGCTGATAGTGCACCTGATTTGCGCATAGAAGAAACAGGCGATATTCAGTCGAAAGAGACCGAAGCCAGAAACAGACATCTTGAAATGATAAAGTTTCTTTATTCCAAGCTATCTGATAAATGGAATATTCTGGTTACTTGCCATCCAGGAATTTTAATAGAGCCCTATATTGAGGCGTTGAAAGAACTTAATATTCCTTTAGATACTACTTCTATGGCTACCGAGCTACTTGTCAATACAGATGCTTTAGTACACGCAGGCTCGACAATGGCTATGGAAGCTCATTGCCTTAATATTCCATCATTCCAATTTGGCAATGTTAATACCGAACTTAGTTGGTGGGTTAATCCAAGGTCTTTAATGTCTGAGGTTTCGCCTTCGTTTAATAGTCCTTTTGATTTGGCTAATGCAGTTGACGAAGCTAAAAAGAAAACCAATATCAACAAGGGCATTCTCAAAACATTAGAAGAAGGTCGTTATGGCAAAATAGATGGATTGGCGACTAAAAGGGCTGCAAAAATCATCGGCGACCTTAACGGCGAACTCAAGATGTCCTGGCCGCCTTCGGCTAATGATTACTCACAATTGACCATCTTAAAAGAAGTCGATGCAATACTTGAACCTCGATACTGCACGGTTTGTAATTCTAATTTTGTGGAAGTAAAAAAAGAGTGGATTGACAATTTCAAGAAATATCCAGGCTTAGACAAACTTGTTATTCGTACTCTCCCTTGCTGTCCTTATTGTGGCGCACGTTATTTCAAGCCGGAGGAGGCAAGGGCGTGATAGCGGTATTTATACAGGCAAGAACAGGTTCGCAAAGACTGCCAAATAAAGTCTTAAAAGAACTCCCCAAAGGCAGTGGTGTTTGTGTCTTAATGAGAGTTGTTAATCGTGTTCGCAAGTGTAAGAACATTGACGAGATTATCATTATTAGTCCTGACGACTTGATAATCCAGATAGCCCAAAAAGAGGGTTTGCTGTATTCGCAGTACAAGTCCGAAAAAAGGGATGTATTGGCTGAATTTTATCACGCAGCAAAGGTTTATAAACCAGATACGATTGTTCGTATTACAGCAGATTGTCCCTGTGTTGACCCTAAGACAATAGACCGTCTTGTAGAAGAACATCTTAAAAGCGGCGCGGATTTGACTTATAACCGCAATGACAATTTAACTTATTGCTCGGAGATTGATGGCTTAGATGTTGAAATTATGACGCACAAAGCATTGGAACTTGCCCACGAACAAGCAACATTACCTACTGACCGCGAGCACGTGACCTCGTGGTTACACAACCTCCTCACAACAACAGTTGAGTGTGGTTGGGATTGCGATAATCCCAAAGATATTAAGTTGAGCATTGACACCCAAGAAGATTATGACCGTATGTGCAAACTGTATGAGGATTTAGGTACTGATTTTGATACAAGAGACATTATTAGATATTTAGAGAAGGAGAAAAAATGAAAGTTCTTAAATTATATTGTTTTAACTGTAAAAAGGAAATGGAGATTGAAGTAACCGAGCCGGTAGTAGCGGTTGCCTACAAGTGCGTCAAGTGCAACAGTCCGGTCTATGACAGGGGAATAGTAGAGAAAGATGAAGTTAAAAAACAGTAGAATACTCATCACTGGCGCCACGGGAAGTCTCGGACGTAGACTCGTCAAAAGGATATTTGCCGAACATCGTCCTAAAAAAGTCATTGTTTACAGCAGGGACGAGTTCAAGCAGTCGGAAATGAGAAAAGAGTTTCCCGACCCGCAATACAATAAATTGAGGTTCTTTATTGGCGATGTGCGGGACAGGGATAGGTTAATTAAGGCAATGTCGGGTGTTGATTTTGTAATCCACGCAGCAGCTCTAAAGCAAGTCCCTGCCTTGGAGTATAACCCAAGCGAGGCGATAAAAACTAACATTATAGGTTCTAAAAATGTTATAGACGCCTGTATTGAATGTGGTGTAGACAAGGCGATTTTGATTTCAAGCGACAAAGCTGTAAATCCAATTAACCTTTACGGTGCTACAAAGTTATGTGCCGAGAAACTTTTCACCGCTGCTAATGCTTATAATAAGACAACTTTCTGTTCGGTAAGATACGGCAATGTTATAGGTTCAAGGGGTTCGGTTATACCGTTTTTCTTAAAGATTAAGCAGCAGGCCGATAGTGATAGTTTCGGCAAAGTACCTACTTTCCCCGTTACCGATGTGAGAATGACCCGCTTTTGGATTAATTTAGATGAGGCTGTGGATTTGGTGATAACCGCCTTAAGGTATGCCGACAAAGGTAAGATTTTAGTACCACGCATACCATCTATGAAGATAGTTGATATTGCCAAAGCAATAGACCCCAACTGTGATATAAAAGATATAGGAATAAGGGCAGGCGAGAAACTGCACGAATGTCTGGTTTCGGAGGACAATGAGAACGTATGTATAGTCAAAGACGGTGCAATCTATCCCTTTAATAAGGACGAGACTTATACAAGTAACGGTAATAGTTTGTGGCTATCGGACACGGAATTGAGAGAGAAAGTGGGATTAAATGATTGAAAAGCTAATCATCGGGACGGCAAACTTTGGGGCAAAGTATAATGGCCACCAAGTCCCTGCCGACGAGATAGACAAGATTTGGGAATATTGTGTGGATGTCGGGATTAACTATGCTGATACTGCAACAGCTTATAATTACGAACCACCCAGTTGGGTCAAGGCTATTTCCAAAATCATAGGTGAAAACGACAAGTTAAGTAATTATGCCAATTTGGTACATCACGTTGCAGATGTACCTACTTTGTGGCCATCGCTGTGGGAATTGAAATGGCAATTTGCCGCAAGGTTCGGTACGGTAATAAAAATCGGGGTATCTATATATGACCTTAATGAGATTACCTGCTTACCTTATGATATTATACAAGCCCCATATTTATCTTGTAAAGATGGTCTAACCAAACTCAAAAAACGAGGCATAGAAGTTCACGTGCGAAGTGTATTTAGAGATAATTGTTTTGAAGAAGCATTGTTAGACCCGAATGTGGATAAAATAATTATAGGCATTGATTCCCTGCAACAACTTAAAGAAAACGTGGCCATCGCCAAGGGAATGGATAAATGATAAAGAAAAAATGTACTAAATGTGGTTTGGTGAAATCACTTAATAATTATCATAAAAGTTGTAAAGAAAGTGATGGACGAGTAGACCAATGTAAGAATTGCAGGTCTGCTTATGCTAAGCAATATCACAAAGATGGGCGAGCATCAATGAAATTTTGGAACGAAGAAAAGAAGGCCAAGCACAGAAAGCAAAACAACCAGTGGTATAAAGCAAATAAAGAGAAATGTCTTAAATCCTGTCAAAAATATAAAGAACTGCATCTGCAACAATGGAAAGAAACAAAGCGACGTAGTATCCGAAAAGCAAGACAAAATATTAACAAAAAGATAAGCGATGCTATTTCCAATGGGATTTGGTGGGGGTTGCGACAGAATAAAAACGGCAAGCACTGGGAGTCTTTAGTTGGATATACCTTGGGTGTTCTTAAAAAGCATCTTGAAAAGCAATTTGTTAATGGTATGTCGTGGAAGAATTATGGCAAATGGCACATTGACCACATAATCCCTCAATCATTTTTTGTATTTGTTTCACCTAAAGATGTTGAATTCCAAATGTGTTGGCGATTAGAGAATTTGCAACCTTTATGGGCGAAGGACAATTTATCAAAACACAATAAGGTGAAACTTGTGGGTTAAAAGAAAATGTCGAAATTGCAAAGAGTTTAGAGAAGGAGAAATAAAATGGAAACAGGAAGACAAAAAGCATTAAACGGTATATCAAATTCGCTGGAGTTTATCACGAGCATATCAGACCGCATTGAGCAGATAGGCAACGATTGTTCTGTAGTAGCAAGTGAACTAAATACCGCCTTGACCGAACTCAAGGCAGAGCAGGATAAAATTGCAGAGATGGAGTCGAAATTGGAAGGTCTGAAATCAATACTAAACCCAAAGGAGAAAGAGAATGCAAAAGATAATGACTAAAACAGACAAAGAGTACAAAGAGCGCAGAATGCAGGAATTGGAATGGGAAAGAACTGTTAGGTTCATCCCAGATGGCGTTCAAACTATGTCCAAAATGCCGTCAAGGTACATCCAGCCGTTTTATCCACTTTATATCGACAAGGCTGCTGGCGCTCACGTTTATTCGGGTAGCAAAAAGTGGATTGACTACACCTGTTCACTGGGTGCGATTATTTTGGGCTATCACAATCGGGAAGTTGATACTGCCATTATCGAGCAGTTGAGTCGGGGAATTATCCATCCCCTGCCAAATAGACTGGAAACCAAATTGGCCGAGACCCTTGTAGACCTTATCCCCTGTGCTGAAATGGTAAGGTTTGTAAAAACGGGTAGTGAGGCCACTAACGCAGCAGTTAGAATTGCACGTGCGACTACCGGCAAGGATGGCGTAGTGGTATGCGGTTACAATGGCTGGGCGGATTACTATATGAGTACAACCAACAAGAAAAAGGGGATACCTTCGGAATATCGGTCTTTGTCGGGACAGGTAAAGTACAATGACTTTGAAAAAGTTCGGGATATGTTCTCCCTATCCAACCAAATCCGAAAAGAGGTCGGGGCTATTATTTTAGAGCCATACATCTATGATGCACCGCAAGACGATTTCGTTCAAAAGGTAGTTGACTTTGCGCATCAAAACGAGGCCTTGGTGATTTTTGACGAAGTTGTTACAGGTTTCAGGACGAAGGGTTTCAGTGCCCAGAAAATGTTTAATATAACACCAGATTTGGCTTGTTTGGGTAAGCCTATGGCAAATGGGTTGCCCATATCCGCTATATGTGGCAGGGCAGACTTAATGAAGGAATTGACGGGCGATTGTTTTGTATCTTCTACTTTCGGGGCGGAGTTATTAAGTATCGTCGCCGCACTTGCCACTATTAAAGTCCTGAAAAGTAGAAATGTAATTGACCAAATATGGCAAACGGGTCAGCTTCTAAAAGATGGTTTTAATGATATGGCCTCTGACTTAAAGGGTGTTGAGTGTGCTGGTTATCCTTGCAGGACGGAATTTAGGTTTCCCACCGAAACGCATCGCAGTCTCTTATGGCAGGAATGTATCAAAAAGGGTGTAATGCTGGGTTGGGCTAATTTCATCTCTTACGCTCATACTGATAGTCTTATTTACGAGACTTTGGATGTTCTGGAAGAGGCTTTGAATGTTGTTCGGGCCAATTGGGATGAGCCAGAACTGGGGATGGATAAAGACGCAAAAGTTGCCACAGGTGTCTTTAAGATAAGATGATACGGTTTTATCTCATACAGGGGAATGTATTGTTTGTTATTGATGTCCAACCTAAAACTGGATGGTATTGTTACCATAGGAAGAATTTAGAAAGGGGAACACAATGAAATGCGAAAAATGTGAATGGTGGTATATTGGGAAAGAATGCGAGTGTCGCTTTAACCCCCCGGAGTTATATTTAGACCCCATACACGACGAATACGTTACCAAGTGGCCCAAATGTGGCGGTGATGATTGGTGTGGTGAATTTCAAGAGAAGGAGAAAAAATGAAACTTGCACCAGCCACAAAAGAGAATTGTGAACAGGTAAGGCTTTGGCGCAATCAAGATTTAGTTTCTTGGCGCACACCTTACTACCTTACCAAAGAGATGCAGGAAAATTTTTATAAGGAAACTATTTGTAACCGAAATTCGCCGCACCGATATTGGGGGATAGCCGACTCCGACGATGTATTTATTGGGTTGGGTGGCTTGACTGACATTAGTTTGGAGAACCGAAACGCCGAAATAACACTTGTAATAAACCCCGCAAGGCGGCGTGAGAATCTTGGCGAACAAGCGGTTGAACTTATCCTCGACCAAGCATTTAATTATCTCAATCTTAACGCTGTCTTCGGCGAAGTTTACGTATTGAATGATATAGGATATAGTTTTTGGAGTGGAATGGCTGATAAGTACAAAGCATTTACAGTGGCATTGCCAGACAGAAAATTTTGGCAAGGACACTATTGCTGTTCTTTATATTTTAGTTTTGATAGGGACGAATTTGAGAAGGAGAAAAACAAATGAAAATAGGAAATTTTGAAATTGGAAGTGGAAGTACCTTCGTAATCGCTGAGATTAGTGCGAATCACGAGGGCGACTATCAGAAAGCTGTCAGGTTGATACACGCAGCAAAAGAGGCTGGAGCAGACGCTGTTAAATTACAGACCTACACTGCCAATGATATGACGATAGATTGCGACTCTGAAGTATTTAGAGATTGCTTAAAGGGGAGTCTGTGGGAGGGACAGACTCTCTATCAATTATACCAAAAGGCGGCTACGCCCTTAGACTGGTTTTTGAAACTCAAGAGGCTTGCTGAAAACATTGGAATAATACTATTCTCCACGCCCTTTAGTATAGGTGCTGTAGATTTTCTGGAGCAGGTAAATGTTCCTTGTTACAAAATTGCATCTTTCGAAATAAATGATATTGCCTTGTGGGAAAGAATCGCCCAAACAGGTAAGCCGGTATTTTTCTCCACGGGCGCATCTTCTGATTATGGGGAGATTTCGCGGGCTTCTCGGATAGTGGGGCGCAAGAATTGCATACCCCTGCATTGTGTTAGCCAATATCCTGCCCCGCCAGAAGAAATGAACTTGAGAACGATAGCTGCTCTTTCACAATCTTTGGGGACATTCGCAGGCCTCAGCGACCATACCAAAGGGATAGCCATTGCTATTGCTGGTGTAGCTTTGGAGGCGAAAGTAATTGAAAAGCATATTAAACTTGAAGGCAGCACATCACCAGATGCCTCTTTTTCAATTACTCCCAAAGAATTTAAGCGAATGGTTGAGGGCATAAGGTGTGTCGAAAAAGCAGTGTCGGGGGTTCAATTTAAGCATACAAGCCCTTGGCGACGCTCTCTTTATGTAACAAGTGAAATGAAAAAGGATGACATATTCACCGAACAGAATGTAAGAAGTATTCGTCCTTCCGGCGGCCTTGAGCCGATAGAGCTTAAAAATGTCTTGACAAGAAAAGCAAAATGTAGTATAAGCCGTGGAACACCGCTAAATCAAGGTTTGATAATTTGAGAAAGGACAGGAAAATGAGTGTTGAATACAAACAAGCCTATGTTATTTATGTAGCTGCCAATAAGACATCAACGATGTATTTTGAGAGCAAAGATGATGCAGAGAAATATGCTGGTTCGTACGGTGCTGCTGCGGGAATACAAGTTTTTGAGGCATTTGTAATGCCTTCTTCAAAAAAAGTCGAGGATGACAAAAGTTAATGACTGATTACGTAATATTCTCTAATCGGGGCGACCCTGATTTTACCCAGAAAGAAGACTTGACGGTCGAAAGACTTAGTTTACTTGACCCGAAATATGTCTTTTTCCCGTTTTGGAGTTGGATGATTCCAAGAAAGATTTGGCGGAATTTCGAGTGCATAGCATTTCATTCCACCAATTTGCCTTACGGTCGGGGTGGTAGTCCGATACAAAACCTGATTATCAGGGGGCATAAAAAGACAAAGATTTCCGCTTTCAGGGTAAATGAGGTCTTGGACGGTGGCGATATTTACTGCAAGTGGGACTTGGACTTGTCGGGTTCGGCGGGAGAGATATACGAAAGGGCTTACAGAATAATCACCGAGGATATGATACCATATATCTGCAAGCACAATCCAACACCAATACCACAGTCGGGAGAGGTAGTGGAATTTGACAGATTACAGGACAATTCCCATTTAAGTAACGCTACAAGTGTTCGAGACCATATTCGTATGTTAGACGCCAGCGGGATACAACCTGCATATATAGACATAGATGGTACGAGGATAGAGTTTTTCAATGCCACTGCCGAAGGGGCAGAAGTAAGGTTTGTAAATGTTTGAGAAAGGACAGGAAAATGAATAAGTTAACCAAAGCAATTTTAATGCCATTTATGCGTTTATTGCAAGTATTATTAGCAGCAGTAATATTTGCAATATTTGCCACAATTATAATAAGTGCGGCAATTGTGGAATATCATTTTTGGTATTGGAGTTGGCTGGGGTGTATAGGAATAAATGCACTTGTGGCTTATGTAATTACAGTAGTGTATTGCTATACCACTAACTCTAATTGGTGGCCTGAATAATAAAAGGCATTAAGAATGTCTAAAATCCTTATTTGTAGTGCCCATCCTGACGACTTTGAACTTGGTTGTTACGGTACGATAAAAAAGTTAGAGGCCGAAGGAAATGATACTGCTTTATTGGTCTTGGGTGAGGGCAGGGGGCACGATTTAGATAATCAGTTTGACAAAATACCACTACTCCATTGGGTACACGAAGTAGAACTTAAAATAGCAGAACACGAGCCGGACATAATTTTTACCCATTGCAAGACCGACTTAAATATCGACCACAGAATGA
>SDBS01003109.1_pt1 | contig 16287 bp, 10 predicted proteins | sample 2277091 | NCBI WGS metagenome assembly SDBS01 (sample SAMN10404972, study PRJNA504765) | marine sediment metagenome | isolation source: marine sediment core GS10_PC15, 163 cmbsf | place: Arctic Ocean: Southern Knipovich Ridge | collected 2010 | reverse complement strand
ACCGGGGACAGTCCCGGGGGTTGCTTCCAGATGGCAGTAATCTCTATAGGTTCACTGCATAAGAACCGCTTATTTATAAACCAGGGGCGGGATCTCCAGTGGAATTTCGGTTATGCAGTATTTCTGTTGAATGGACTTGCGCGAAAGATCCAACATTCCCAGTTGGAAATGCTGAGTTAACTTCTTCACTTATTTTCATAAGTGTAATTGAATGGAAAACTGTCTCAGGTGAGAGGATCGATGCCCCAAGCTCGAAGCTGTTGGTGGGCTTTTCTCAACCGCTCTTCGGTACAAGCAATGCGGCCAAGGTACAGTTTGTTAATTTCGCCCCTCATCAAGTATTGAGGTTCCTATATGTCCAAATATCGGTACCTGACATTGTTAAAGAGAAACGACACTGTTTCGACCTACTCCACAACAGGTTTTATTGTCATTGCTTCACTCGTAATACTTCCTTGATCGACAACATATCCGACGCCACCACTTGTTAGATATGGTTGTTCATCCACAAAGTCAAAGAGCAACTGGCTATTAACCCATGCCATAATCTGATTGTTTAAGACCTGCATCTTCAATGTATATGAACTGCCGATTTCCCATTCGAATGGCGTCATTTTCAATATATGATCACCATCCAACGTTTTAAGCAACCTTGCTTTTCCCCCCTCTACCAGTTGAAAGTAATACCCACGCTTCAGCCCTTGAACGCGAGCGGCAATGCCGCCGGCGTCCATCAACCAGGGTTTTATCGAAGCTTCAACAATGTAATCTACCCATTCCCGCGTACCTTGCATAAGAAGGCCGCGCCCATCGTTTTGCGCCAGGTGAAAAGGTTCATCCCTCATTTTCTCCCATAAATCCACGCCATTAACCCAAGCTCGACGCCACATTTGGGGGGATGACCACGGATGATCAACTTGACTTGGTCGCGTGAGAACTATATCAGGCGCACCATCCCAGGTGAGATAATCCAAATAAACAACTTCGTTCTCCCCCACGAACTCCAATCCAACCTGAGCGATGGGTTGCCCTCCGGTATCCGGCACTCTCCAGCTCAACTCTCTGTAGTTTCCATTATCGATTGTGCTCAGTGGCCCAAGGATAGTCTCCAGCTCTACCTTTCTTCCAAAATGCCTGATAAAAGGTTGGAAGTCGATGGATCTATCAGCACTCAAACCAAGCGTGATGATTTGGCCCAAATAAAGTATCGGAGACGATATTAACGCGTAACCTTTCATGTCAAGCTCATCTGGCAGAATGGATGTCGCTGTTGAAACGCTCCCCACTTCCCGAAAGTAGATGGCTAAAGTGCGCTGACCTTTCCTGCTGTGCCCCTCTACGTTTTCGATTGATGTCGTCCTATGTTCGGCCTTAAACCCTTGGACACTTCCACCGAATTCAAAATTGAATCTCGCCCCATCTTTGGGTGATGAAGATCGCTCACCCGCGAGCGTCTGTCCCATGCAAACAATGTGATTTGCTTCAATTACCGCGTCAGTAATCGTCCGTCCTCCATCCGCCGTAGGTAGGTAGATGCGATCGGCAACCGGCCCTCTCCAATCTTTACCATTCTCGAAAGTCTTCAATCCGCTCCTGATCCCCAGCAAGCATCCTAAGTTCCCCGAGTTGCAGTCTGTGTCCCAGCCAGCAGTGTTCACCACCAGCATCGATTTATTGAAATCGCCATCTCCGTACAGTAACCCCAAAATAATCAGGCCGTGGTTCGGGACCACAGGAAAACTCCCGTCGTAATTTTCATAGTTGTAAATACCGGCAAACTTTTCACGACATTTATGCCAATCATCTTCTGAGGCGTGCCAGTTTCGAAGATCGGTGATCATGCGGAAGATTGTTGAATCTTTCGAGATGAAAGTAGTTGCTGTATCAATCAAACTGTCGATGTCCGAATCGATGAAGGCTTGCGATTCCATCGCAGCCAGGACCTGGGCAGCGAGGATCGCCTCACCATCGTGACTAACACTGGCCGCACGTTTCGCCAAATCAGCCGCAAGTTCCGGATCACCTGGCGCAACCATCGCCCATCCATCGACGAATATTTGTGCCCCAATTTGTTGAGCAATGATCCTCCCATTGCGCTCAATGGAACCAGACCCTGGTGCCCTAACCCCTTTTTTCAAACGAAGATAGGCAGTGTGCTCAGTAGCTGTCCCAAACCCACCCCACCATAGGATGGTTTTATTTTCAATAATGTAATTAAGCCAGGTCTGACCGATTTGAGCCGGGGTCAGATCGATCGAATTACCATAGTCAGACATCGCCCGGAGGAAAGTGAATGTTCCAGTAATGTCATCATCTGATACTACAATGGGATGTTTCCAAGGGACGAATTCGTTAACGTAATAGTCAACCTCCCCCAACTCGTTCATAATGCGCTCGTATGGCCAACATTCAATTGGTCTCCCTAGATAAACGCCGATAATTTTTCCTAGCACTCCAGCGTAAACTCGTTCGGCATAATCTTGTGGCAGAGACATGAACACTCCTTGAGCAAGTCTAAGTTTTGTAAATCAAGTGGCGTATTGCGAAGTGTGGATTTTCCTCAGCGGCAATCCAGGGTTCTCATCGATGCTAAATTGAAGGAGATTGATAGAGATCGAAAAACCCACGGCACCTGTTAGTCTCGCTGAGAGGGCATAAATCAAAAATAATATCTGGAATCAACAATAACGTTAGAGCGCTTACATATCCGATAAGCGGTGCACAATTTCACGAGTGTTTTCATAGAGCTTGAGATAATCTGAGTACAGTGCCCGGTACCTCTCCTGGTTCGACCGATCTGGCTCGATGATGTCTCTTGTCTTCACCCAATCCTTAATGTTCTCATGTTTCAACACCCCAGAGACCAGACCGGCCAGAAATGCATCGCCGTAGCTCGCCCCGATGGTCAATTCGGGGACGATCTGGCTGATCCCGGCAACGTCCGAGACAATCTGGAGCCAGGCACGGCTTTGCGCTCCCCCTCCAACGGCGATCACCCGTTTTATCTCCGCATCTATCGACCTGAAGGTTTCAATATTGTGATTAATTCCGTAAGCAATCCCCTCCAGAACCGCTCGAAAGAGGTGGGAACGCGAGTGAGCAAGCGACAGGCCCAGAATGACACCTCTCGCATTTGGATCGTTGATAGGCGTGCGTTCCCCACTGAAGTACGGCAGCACGAGAAGGCCTTCTGATCCGGGCGGAATCTTCTCCGCTCCAGAAAAGAGCATTTCGTAAGCCTCTTCCACCTTCAATTCAGGAGCAAGTTCATCTCGAAACCAGCGTGTCAGCGACCCAGTAGTGGCCATCCCTGCTGCAAGGTTGTATTGTCCCTCGAACGCACCTGCGACGGTCCACATACGCTCGTCCGGTGTGGGTACTTCCTGCACAAGAATGAAGAAGGCAGTGCTGCCATACATGATCATCAAATCACCGGGCATCACCGCACCAACGCTGATCGCTTCGCTCAAGGCATCGACTGCGCCAACTGCCACAGGAGTGCCAACCTTCAATCCTGTCTCTTGGGCACCCATTGAGTGTACATAACCCGCAAGCTCATCACTCCACCCAAGGCGAGGCAATTTATCGATCTCTACAATATCTTCAGCAAATTGATTGGACCATTCCAAAGTTCTAATGTCCATCAGCGGCATGAAATGGCTGGCGGTGTGGCGATCGATAACCTTCTCGCCGGTCAGACGATAAATGAGATAGCTGCTGGCCGTTGTGATATGCTCAACCTGATTCCATAAATCAGGTTCATTGTTCTTCATCCACAAAATCTTCGGCCCTACAGCTTGACTCGATAACGCCATGCCGCAGATCTCAAAGATGTTCTCCTCACCAATCTCCTCATTGAGACGCTCAATCTCACTGCTGGCACGCGCGTCAACACCATAAAGTATTCCTGGTCGAAGCGGTTTTCCCTCTGCATCAAGCGGGAGCATGCACGGGCCAATCGCGCTGAGCGCAACGCCTCCAACGTCCTCGCCCGTATATGGCAATCCATCCAGAATGGCTTTACAAATCGTTACAACATCACCCCACCATACTCCATCAGCATCTTGTTCAGCCCAACCGGGATGCGGGATGGACATCTCATGTTCGACAATGTGGCTTTTGAGCACCGTGCCATCCGGTTGAACCAATACACCTTTGCTGCTGTAGGTGCCAACGTCAATGCCAAGCAGTAATTCAGCCATCAACCTACCCCACCTCCACATCTCCACAAAGGTGGACTTCTATCCCCATCTCAGCCATCATCGCTGCTTTCGCAGCCAATGCCTTGTCTGCGATTTCCGCCGTTGGAGCGTAGGCAACATTAATATGGTTGGATTTGTTTCGCGCCATTAATTGATCGCGGCTCACTCCGTGAAGCACGGCATGCATAATGGGCCATTGGGGCGTTGTCATTTGCCAGCGTCGGTCGGTCTCCTCTTGTGGCAGTTGAACTACCGTCGCTCGCCCCATGTCTACATGCAGCTTCTCATTCATGATGAACACGCGGCTCCATACGATCTCTCCGGGCTTGCTGATCCCCTTCAGGGTCCCTCCGCCCAGCCGGAAATACATCGGCGGCTGCCGTTCACTGGAGGCGCCGGCGTATCCACCGATGAAATGAGATGGTGGAGCCGCGCCGGAGATCAAGAACACCCACACAAAGTCGTCGATCCCATTGGATTGGTAGTGTTCTCCATAACGAATATCATGCAGCGTCGTGGCGGGATCAAGCCCCATAGCGGTCCACACTCGATTGGTCACGAGCGCATCCACTCCTGCACCCTCATCGGCTTCGTTGAAATGGGGCAGCGGGGCTCCTTGATACAGTTCATCCTGAGATCCCATCCTATAAACTGGTGGGCGTTCTACATTATTGAGCAGCCCTTCTGCCAGATCGGATGCTGGCGTCATATCCTTAAGCCCTTGTTGGTACTGGATCCCAATGGCATCACAACCGAACCTATCTGCTATTCTCATTGCTGCGATATACATCTTCAGCTGTTCCAGAATTTGCGATTGTGTCAGCTCTGCTTCCTCATCCTCCCCGGTTATAAAGGTCATCCCTTTATCATCCAACCAGGCTTTCGTTTGGAGAGCCTGCTCCTCTGTAACCAAACGCATCTCTGCAACCAATGCCGACTGGCTCAATCGCTCCTTATAGATCCCGGCAGGATTCAGAAGCTCATCATCGATGATGGCGTTATACATTCCCATACAACCTTCGTCAAAAACGCCCAGGATCGCCTTTTCATTCATTAGGCGCCGTGCGAGTGCTGTGCCGAGCTCCATCTCTTGCTCAGGCAATCGATTTCGCTCGAGGTCCCTCACATGGCTGGTATCGTGATCAATCGTCCCGTCCCGAATCCACTGCTCTATACCATTAAGAAAGAAGTCGTCCTTGAAATCCTCGCTCCATAACGAACTGTAGTTAACGCCCATTTTGGTCAGACAGCCGTTGAGATTCAAGAGTCCAACAAGCCCGGGCCACTGACCGCTCCAATTCGCAACCGTCAAGATAGGACCACGATGGTCCCGCAAGCCTGCGAGCAGGTGATAGCTGTATTGCCACACAGCTTCGGCCACGATAAGAGGAGCTTCAGGGGGGATATTCATGAACACGTCCATGCCCATGCGCTGATTCCAGATAAAACCATGTTTCAATTCAGGGTCGTAGGCGTGGCCTCGCTTAATCGTCATCCCCAGCTTAACAAAGGCATCCGTGATTTGACCCTCAATTGCTTGTTGGGCTGGCCAACCCATTTGGTTCGCGGCCAATCGCAGATCGCCGCTGGTGACGAGATAGATTTCACCTGGCTCAGCTGTCGGAGATTCGTGAATTTCCGGAACTGCGTAGGTGGTCATGAACCCATCCTTCCCAAAACACCTTCTTCGAATTCAAACTGATTATGGAAATTTCTTATTCTGATGTTAGCGATCGTTCACCACTACAAAAAACGCGGTAACACCTCCCCCGCTAAAAGTTCCATTGTTTCCTCATCATTCCCATGAATATTCAAAATGATCAGGTCGACACCAACCTCTCGATACCGACCGAACAAGTCATGGGCTTCCGATACAGTAACTCCATGAACCCAATCTTGAATTCCATAACGATCAATCTTCTGCTGCAGGGCTCTATCGGATTTCGCCAGCAAGCATGCGCTGATCACAGTGCGTTCGATCTCTTCGAAATCCCTGCCCTCTTTATCACAATGCGATTTGAGTAGATCGAATTTGCCCCGCGCAGAATCCGGGTCCCCGAAAACGTTGCTCGAGTCAGCAAGCCTTGCCACGGCGTTCAAAGTGAGCTTGGATCCACCACCGCCAATCATTATGGGTGGATGTGGTTTCTGCACGGGTTTCGGCTCCTGAATAGCCTGCTTGATGCTGAAATATTTCCCCTGGTAGGTTGCCCGTTCTTGTGACCACATCATCTTGATGATATGAATCGCTTCTTCCATTTGTGCAATGCGGACGGATGCCTTCTCTGGGTATTCAAATCCATACTGCACATATTCATCATCAAACCACCCCGCGCCGATGCCAAGGGTCAATCGTCCTTGGCTGATGATATCCACTGTCGCAGCCATTTTGGCTAATAACGCGGGGTTGCGATATCCAACCGAACTCACCAGAGTTCCCAGACGGATCTTCGTAGTTGTTGCAGCTAGTGCAGCCAACATCGTCCAGCTCTCCATCATCGGATCTGTCATTGGTCCAATGCCGCTGATCTGAATGAAATGATCCATGACTGAGAACCATGAAAATCCGTTCATTTCCGCCCACTGCGCCTTTTGTTGTATGCTTTCAAAAATATCTCCATCACCATTTGCAAATTCAAATGATGAATTGGTAATTCCGAATCTCATCCTCTCCTCCAACCTATGTAAAGATATGTGCGCATTACCTCTCAGCAGATACGGTGACTTCCAAAGCACTTCCCGCTTTTACATTTATTTCAGAAGGAAACTGAACCCTCACCATTTCGTGGCCGAGGTGCCAACTTTCAATATCTTCTTGCACATCCCCGACATGCGCTTCAATACACAATATTTCCCCAAGCTGCTGTTGCCCAAAAACCATGCTGTTCAAACTCAACTTCCCCCAATCTACCTGGAACGTAATCCTCAATCCACTATGCTCGATATCTTGTGAGACTCGTCCCCATCCATGTGGGGTGATAAAGAACGCTGAAAACATTTCCGGAGTAAACCGAGGAAAAAACTTCAGAGATTTGTTTAGGACATTATAGTGAAACCCCTTGGCGGCCTCATGCAACATCCAACTGCTCGTGCCCCGCACATAGTGATCGCCACATTCGATCTCATTCCATGGATTGCGGCGCCGTCCATCATACCGATCGCGCACACCCTCAACAATCGATAAGGCTCCCTCTATTCCGCCCTCAAACAGCATCAGCCCTGCAACCTCGTATTCAATTCCGGTCCAAACCTCATCACTGTAATTGGTGGGGACCTCCGGTCTTCCACCGTTAGGCCAAGTGCAATTCAGTAACCCCCGCTCTTTTCCCTCCGCGAAAATTCTTGCTTTGGGTCCCGGTTGGAAGGATTCCTCTCGAAAATTGTATTTTTGAATACTGTCCAGGGTTTTTTGAATATCTTCCACATCCAACAGATAGCCAAGGTCAAGTGCATGCGCCCACCACTGCCCAAGAAGTTGATCGGCATGACATCCCTTCCCCCACTGCTGTTCAGGATGATCTTCGAGTTGAACATCTTGTACAAAGTACTCTCCATTCCATGTTGATTCTTTCAGCTTTGCCCTGCCTTGATCGAACCGTTCCTGGCACACGTTTGCGAGGAACTCATCCTCCTGAAGTAAGGCCATTTCTTCCATTGCTCTCAACGCAGCAAGATACATCGTACCGATAAAGCTGTTCGCTCCGAAGATTGATATGTCATAGGTGTTGGGCTGGTCACCAATAATCAAGCCATCTTTATCTGGATCATGCTCTTTCTCAATGTGACCAAAGATGCGCTTGACCGCAGGCCAATGATGATCAAACCACGAACGCGGAGCTCCATTCCGCAGCTCTCGGTACATCTTCAGAATTGCTCCCAATTCCCCATCCAAGGCTGGCTTATCCGGGCCACCGATGATCGTTCCACCCCATGGGCGTGGCGCTTGGAGCGGCATCGTCGTCCGATGTGGAAGGACTCCGAAGGGATCGAGTTGAACATCGAATTCAGTGTCCCTCATCGTTCGTTCAAGCTCAGGAAAGAGGTAGGCCAAGGTCATTTCGTAATTCCAGACATGAGTGCAATCAAAAGGACAGCATCCGCCGAATCCATCTCCCCCGGGCGTACTCTTTCCCTGACAACCTTCAAAGCCGTGAAAACTGCCATTCTCCAACCATACGCAAGTCGGAGATCTGAGAACGGAGATATTAGCGGATACAGCATCCAAGATTGCTGGGGGAAGCGAACCGGGAAAAAAGGAGTGATGAAAATCGCGCGTCTCCTGTGTCAGACGATCGATTTGATCGACCGAATAATTAATGACTCCTTCAACATCTTTAAACTGATTCGAATAGAAGTTTCCCACACGGCCGCTTAGTTGGTCTTCGCTAAGCCCTTGTTTTTCTGCCCACCATTGCTCCCAATCAATGATCCGGTTGGGGAAATACCACCCGAGCAGGAAGGTCACATCCTTGGTCTTGCCCGTTTCTAATATGACTTCCTCTAATAGTGCGGCGTTCCAGGTCTCACCCAGTGCACTTGGTCCTTCATCGAGTGGTTCAGGAATAGAACCTTGTGTATAAAAGTCCCTTAACAATTTGATTGGGTCATTCCAGGCCGTACAAGTCTTCCCTGCAGATAAAGACCAAAGCGCCATTTCACCAGCTTTAGGATGCTCTTCAGCCAAGTGCACATTCTCAAGAATCACACCAGTTGTATTTCGCAAACGGGCAATCCGGTTTATGTTGCCCCCATAGTCACTATTGAAAATTCCCTCAATGGGACTGATTCCATTCCATCCGATGGCATTTTTCAGCGTTGCAAGTAGCTGGACTGATTGGGTGGACTCGGTAGGATTGTGAAGCGTAAACCTAAACACTACCAGCGGTAACCCCGAATCTTGCGCATTGAGCGGAATGAAAGGTGAAAAGGCTTCAAGGGATATCCGAATCGGCAGCTCACAGTCCCGATATTCTAACCAAGCGAATGGATATTCACCCCTGAATCTAATTTCCTCCACGCCTGGAAATACCGCCAAGAGCTCGCGTGAGGCCTTCGGGATAACATGATCATTGGCAGTCTCCGGAGGAACAAACTCCGCATCATCATATAGGGCATCACTCATGAGAATCCGCGTGATACGTGATTTACCTGTCTCACCAACTCGGAGGGCAAAAAATGAATGAGGGACATGTGCCAAGTGATTGATGTTGTTGAATATTTGCCACTGACGCAGCCCACCATCACCGCATAACGCCACACTGCCACACCCAAGGCCGCCCAGCGGCATGGCGACCTACCTTATAGCTTCACCCTCATAGCGCAGCTGCTTCCGGTTCATTGACATTTCGCTCCGTCTACTCGGAGAGCACTTGATACCCTACCTGAAATAGCCCGTTTTTTGATTCACCGCTCCCCTTGCACTTGGATTTCGCTCCATTGTACACTGCAGTCAATTTCGATTGAAATCGATTGCTGAATGTCATCCCTTTAGCACCTAACGCTGCCACACTGATGCCAGCAGCAGCCAGAGGAGGTCATTTATGCCAAAAGCTAAGGCAATTCGAGAGCATTTTCAAGGTATTGGGACCTGGGTTGATTGGGAGCTCACTGAAGACCTGTTCCTTTTCGGCGAACCCAACCTGTACGTATTGGGGATTGCTGTTGCGTGGATCCCAACGATGGACCTGATTAACGAAGCGGCGCGCAGCAACCTGAACCTCTTTATCACCCATGAGCCAGCCTTTTACCCCGGCTTCGAGAATACAGCCAGCACTCAAGCTTTGATCGCTCGAAAACAAGAATTGCTCACCAAGAACGGCATCACTTTATTACGGTGCCACGACACTTGGGACCGGATGCCTGGTTACGGCATTGTGGACTCATGGGCATCCTTCTTGGGATTCGAATCTCTGCCACGGCCGGCAGAAAGTTTCTACCGAATCTGCTTAATCGATAACCTCACTGTTACAGAAATTGCCCAAAGGGTGGCCAAAAAAATCACCCCCCTTGGGCAGAACTCCGTGCTTATCTTCGGGGATGCCAAGCGTCGAATTCGGCGCATGGCCCTTGGTACGGGTGCAATCACTCGCCTTCCTGATATGCATGAATTGGAAGCAGATCTGTTATTGGTTTCAGACGATGGCATGAATTATTGGACTGGAGGACACTGGTCTGCCGACCTAGAAATCCCCTTACTCGTCGTGAACCATGCAGTATCCGAGCTGCCAGGCATGCAAGCCCTGGCAAGTTACCTTCAGGAGAAATACCCATCCACTCCTGTAAAATACCTCCCAGTGAATTACCGATTCTCCTCAGTCACAACTTGAGTTGCAGTTGCGTCTTTGAATTGGGGGCGACAGGCCCATCCCTTAATCTGCTTCTTCAAAATCTCCTCAGTGATCCGGTCGTGGCAATCTTTCTTTCACTCCAGGAAGAGCAGGAAATGGCTCGTGGGGCTCAGACTGATACCAATACGCAGTACTTGAGTAATCATTGGAAAGATTATTAGCGTGTCCATGTTCAATGCTCACTCGGATCGTTTTCTCGAAAAATACTGGATCCTCAATATGAAAGCGATACGATGAATTTTTTCCTCCCCACGGCCACTCTTCAGTGCCACTGTAAACCGTCAGACCATGGTAAGGGGTGTTAAATTCCTCAGCTGGACACCAAGCCGTATTGAAATAGTCCTCCGTGCCGGTGCCATGTAAACGCGGAGGCCAGGGTTCATTATCGATCACGATCATCTCATCCCCTTCCCCATACCAATCATTCTTCTGGCGAATGTAACAATCGATATCGAGGTGACAACCTACGTAATGTCCTTTCCCTTGCGCCGTTAAGATGAGGTAATTCCCTTCATCGGTCAGATTCGGGGTCTCCCATACATTTTTTCGATACGAAACATCACGCTGGAGCGAGTTTTCGGAATCGCCCCAACCCGCGGTCGGGTTTTCACGTCGCCACTGAGCGTGAAATCGCCCATAGCCAACATCCAACTGTGGATATGCCTCAAAATCGACGTAGAAGAATAACCTCATTTCCGATCCACTTTCATTCGTCACTGCCATACGTGCATGCTTAGCGAATGGCATCGGGAAGTAGCAGTTGAACCCCTTGCCTTCGCGCGGGCTCATGGTGAGGGGCAGAGACCAAAAATTCTTTACGATCCCGTGGCCGATGCCAAAAAAGTCGCCCAGCGGGGCCTCTACACTTGGCGTCGGTTCCTCTTCGTCATCCCACCACATACGCAGCATGATCTTTCGTGCATAGTGTTTCTCCGGCAAATCAACAGTCATCCAAATATGCTTGATGCAGCCTGCGCCATTATTATCGAATATGGTGCGTCCTTCTCCGGGGCTCAAAATCAGGAAATCTTCATTCCCACCTTTAATATCCCAACTCGAAACGCGCTCACGGCGGACGTCATGTCGCAACCTAGCAAGGTTTCCCAAAGATGAATTCCCAATTGTCATGGCAAAAAATCTCCTTTTCGCTTTCTCCCTTTCGATGTTCAAAGAACCGAATTAGTACTCTCGGCTTTTTTTACGGCTATGTCGAGATGATCATCCATCACGGCTTAAGATTGCAATGCTTCAGGATTCGCAATCCGCTCGGGTGCATCCCCCTTAAGCACAGCTAACACATCGCGTGCAACCATCTCGGATGTGCGCGGTTCAACTTCCTTGGTGGCACCACCAATGTGGGGTGTATGTATAACGTTTGGAAAATCAAGAAGTGGACTATCAAGTGCCAACGGTTCGCCCCAATAGACATCTAGGGCTACCCCCGCCAGATGGCCAGTGGATAGGGCTTCTATGAGTGCAGCTTCATCAACCACGGCAGCCCTGGCTGTGTTAATCAAGAAGCTACCTGGTTTCATCCACCCAAGCTCTCGTTCACCAATCATGCCACGCGTCTCATCGCTTAATTTACAGTGAATCGAAACGATATCCGACCTGCTCATTAATTCCTTCAGGCTTGTCAACTCGGCATCATGGCGATGCACTTGATCTTTGCTGAGATATGGATCATAAACCAAAGCCTGCATATCGAAGGCTTTTGCCCTACGCACAACTTTCCGTCCTATATGGCCAAATCCAATGAGGCCGATTGTTTTTCCTGCTAACTCTGAGGAATCAATCAAGGGGGTTGCAAAGAGGTCGTCCCAGGTGCGCCAACGCTTCTCACCAACAAAAACATGTGCGTCAAAAAGTTTTCTCAACAATATCAACACGAATGCCAGTGTCAGGTCGGCCACAGCAGCTGCGTTGCGTCCGGCAGCATAGACAACGGGAATTTTACGCGCAGTGGCTGCCTCCAAAGCAACCCCACGTGGGTCACCACGATGCACCCCGATGACGCGCAACTTTGGGCATGCTTCAATTACCCCTTGAGAGAGTTCTCCAGGGACGATGATCGCTTCCGCATCCTTCGCCAGGTCAATAATTTCTTCATCTCCCGGTAAAGGCGTAACAACCGGATCAGTGATCGCCCACCCAGCGTATTCAACCAAGAGGGTCTCTTCCAATAACTGCCGTGCGTGCTGGTCGAAAGAAGCAAGCACAATGGCTTTCATTGGTCACACTCCAATCAGACATAAACAAACGAGAACTATAATTATGCGCGAGCTGCGAGCAAACTACATCCCGGAGCATCCGCTTCAGATTCGGCAAGTTTGATTAACCACTCGGGAAATGAACCTCCGGCATCCTCCACCGCGAGCCCATATAGTTGATCGATAACTTCGCGATTGTCATCTGCAACGGAATCACTGAAGGGATCTGGCCGATCCAGGTCGTACAGTAAAACACCTTTCCCATCCACTTTACAGTTAAACCACCAGTGATCGGTGATGACGGTCGGAGTGGAACCCCATCCAACCGTGACATGCCGCTGAGATCCAGCTCGGCCATTTCGAACCGCGCTCAGAAAAGGTTCCCCATCAACAGGAATTTGAGATGGCACCTGCAACTGCTCTAGGATCGAAGCTGTGATATCGGCATGCTGGACGACCATGTCAGATTCTTTTCCGGCATGTTCGGCTCCGGGGAAGCGGATCATCAAGGGCACATCGTATACCTCCGGCCTGGAGGGATACCCGCGTTTGCCCAGGTAATCCCCTTCTCCGAGGGAATGACCGTGATCGGAGGTAACAATCACCATTGTATCCTCCAGTAACCGCAAAACACGCAGGGTCTCCAGGAAATAACCGAACCATCGATCACACATCGTTACCAATCCACTGTAATTCGCCAATGTTCGATCAAGATAGGATCGATCCCATGAACTGATATCGCCGTAAACCGATATGACCTGTTCAACGCCTTCTGATGTTGAATACATCTTGCGATAGTGCTCGGGGACCAACCAGGGCTCATGGGGAGCAAAGGACTCTATCGTAAGGAAGAAATTTTCCGCATCCTGATTTTGTTCCAGCCAGCGGGTCGCTTCTAAGAACACCCGGGAGACGTAATAATCCTCCTCATTGTTTCGACCATAGAGATTCATGATGCACTGTTGTACAAAATCTTCGATCGGGCCGATAAAATTCGCCGATTCTAGAATTTCCTTGGGAAGCCAATGCCTCATTTGCTCCTGGGTCAAACGTGGTCCCGATCGGGCATTGTCCGCTTCTTGACCTCTCAGGAATGTCCATTGATCAAAGCCCCGCCAAAAGTTCTTTGAAGGTTTAAACATGTGGTGAAGATCGGATATAAGTGCGGTGCGGTAGCCATTCTCTTGCAGCGTCTCTGAGAGTGTTGGCCAGCCTTCAGGTATGGGCCCCCATCCGGGGGCGCCAACGAAATCTCCCTTGAGGTGAATATCGCCCTTTTCAAATGGATAAACTTTTTGACCGGTATAGAGCGCAATTCGTGCTGGCAGCGTAGGCAGCACATTAGGATAGGCCTTGGTCATAATTAAGGATTGCTCTGCGAAAGCATCCAGCTGGGGAGTGTGTACTTTGCCCCAAGGAGGTGAGCCGTACACGCCCACACAATCCTTGCGCAACGTATCGAAGATGATAAGAATAACGTTCATATTAAAGAACTCCTGTTAGAAATGAAACGTTTCAACACAAGGCTGCATCCGCCCCAGCATCCCGTCATGCACGCGCCGCTAAGGGGCTGCAACCTGGCGCATCCGCCTCCATAGTGGCCAACTCAACCAGCCAATCCGGGAATTTTCCACCTGCATCTTCGAGCGCTTGTTGGAACAACTGGTCGACCACTTCACGATTCTGATCTGCAATATTATTTTCGAAGGGGTCCTCAATCGAGAGGTCATAGAGCAAGATGCCGGTCCCATCGAATTTACAATTGAACCACCAACGATCTGTGATGACCGTTGGTGAAGCGCTCCACCCGATAGTGACGTGGTCTCGATCTCCAACCTCTCCTGCCACAGCACCCTGGAAGAATGGCGTGCCATCCAACTCGATCGCGGGGCTGACCTGTGCAGCGTCCAGTATCGCGGCGGTGAGGTCGGTATGCTGCACCAACATGTCGCTGGTAGCACCTGCGTGCTCTGCTCCAGGAAATCGAATGAGCAAGGGCAGCGCGAAGGTTTCGGGGCTAGAGGGGTAACCGCGTTTCCCCAAGTAATTGTCTTCTCCAATCGAATGCCCGTGATCCGAGGTCATGATGACCATGGTATCGTCGAGACGCCCTAGGACCCTCAAGCTTTCCATGAAATGTCCAAACCAACGATCACACATCGTGACCAAACCGCTGTAATTCGCCCGGGTCCTCTGAAGAAGTGCTGGATCCATCTCGCTCACATCCTGATAACCGGTGATCACTTGCTCCTGGCCCTGCGCCTCTAGATACATCTTTCTATAGTGGGCAGGAACAAACCAGGGTTCATGGGGATCGAAGGATTCGATTGTCAGGAAAAAGTTTTTCGCATCCTGATTTTGTTCCAACCAGCGCATCGCCTCCAAGAATACCTGCGGGACGAAAAAATCCTCCTCTACCGAGAAATCCTGGATGTTCATCACGCACTGCTGAACAAACTTAATCAGCTCCTGCTCGTCAAACTCGACTCCGATGGGCAAAGGACGCTCTAATTTACGAAGCTGCTCCGGAAGCCAGTAGTTGAGGGTTACGGCGCTCAAATGAGGCCCAGAACGATAGGGATCAGCCTCCTGACCTCGAAGAAAGGTCCATTGATCAAAGCCGCGCCAATAATTCTTGGATGGTTTGAACATATGATAAACATCTGATACCAGGCCAGTCCGATATCCGGCTTCTTGCAGCATCTCAGCCATCGTAGGCCATTCTTCTGGAATTGGACCCCAAGCGGGAGCACCGATGAAATCGCCCTTCAGTCGAATATCGCCTTTCTCGAAGGGATATACCTGTTGTCCGGTGTAAAGTGCGATGCGTGCTGGCAATGTCGGGAGGGCATTAGGGAAAGCCCTCATCATCATTAATGATTCTTTCGCAAAAGCATCAAATTTCGGCGTTTGAATTGTCCACCAGGGAGGTGAACCATAGGGGCCGACGCAATCCTTACGCAGGGTGTCAAAGACGATTAACACAATGTTCATGCAAGCCTCGCATTGATAAGTTGTACCTCCGGCTTGGAGCATAAGCGTAGATGAGGATGTAACCCCTATATGTCGATGCCCGTCCTTTGTGTAAAACCGGAGCGTTCGGCCTTCTCTATTTGAACCGCCACTCAGGAGCACGAAGGGAGAACGGCCTCAACGCTCCACCTCCCAAAAGAGTTCGAAGGGCTCTGGAGAGTCACCTGGTATAAGCACGGGGATCTCGGCGCGTAATGGTTTTAACCTTCGTTCGAGATCCTTAATGACTGAATCGACATCGAAGGTTAAAATCGTTCGATCCTGCATCACCAGCTGACCATCAATGATAACGGTTTTCGTGTCCGCGGCGGAGGAGGCGTACACTAGATTCGCGATTGGATCGTGAGCAGGATGCATATGAGGTCCACTGACATCCATCAGAATTACGTCCGCTGGGCGTCCTACCTCGAGGGCCCCGACCTCCAAATTCAATGCCCTTCCGCCGCGCTCTGTTACCAAACGAAGGGGTTCATCGCCCCACAAGACAGCAGGGTC
>SDBS01003108.1_pt1 | contig 16291 bp, 6 predicted proteins | sample 2277091 | NCBI WGS metagenome assembly SDBS01 (sample SAMN10404972, study PRJNA504765) | marine sediment metagenome | isolation source: marine sediment core GS10_PC15, 163 cmbsf | place: Arctic Ocean: Southern Knipovich Ridge | collected 2010 | reverse complement strand
GGCGTATCATCCTTGATCGCCGATTTAGTCGGGATCGCGGGCGAATGCAAGCTCCGGTCCTAATGGATGAGCTGGGTCAGTATTTCTATCTAAGCAAGAGCAATAACTGGAGATTTCTTGCCGAAACAGTTGGGCTTGAACCTCAAGCTGCGCGGCAAGCGATAAACGGATTGTTTGAAAACGGCGAAGGCTCGCTCTCAAAGCACAAATCGGTGATCAACAGCATGAGCCTTTTTAATCGCTTCTCAGAAGAGTGTTTACTTGAGGAAGGAACTGCCCTTGAGCCCCCCGAATCGGTCCTTGGGGATTCAATCAGATTGTATAAGGCGTATCACGGCGCATTAAATGATGGAACTAGTGTTGCTCTGACGGACTTCGCTTTACTCCAACAATCAGCGCTCGAAACCCTCCTGGCATCCGCAGGATCTGAAGTCGTTTTCAAACACGTCATTATTGATGAGTATCAAGATACAAATACGATCCAGGAGAAGATTTTCTTTAGCCTAGCTTCTGGATATCAAAACATCTGCGTCGTGGGTGATGATGATCAAGCGCTTTATCGTTTCCGTGGCGCGACGGTGGAAAACTTTGTCGAGTTTCCTGACCGTTGCTGTGAATACTTTGAGATTGATCCGACAGCTATCACCAGCATCACGCTCTCAACTAACTATCGTTCGCTAGAAAACATCATACAGTTCTTTTCCACGTTCATGCATCACTGTGATTGGTCGCGAGATGACGATCCCCTAAAGCAATATCGCGTCGTTGGAAAAGACATTAGACCGCATCGAGACGGGGATCAAGTTTGTGTTGTTGCTAGTACTCCTGGTCCTCCAGCAGCTGTGTGCGCCGAAATTGCGCAACTCGTGGCAACCCTGCTAAATGAAGGGAAGGTCGAAAATGCCAATCAAATCGCCTTCCTTTATCCAAGCTTACAGTCAAAACAGGTAGGACGCATGATTGCCGCTCTTGAGAATGTTGGCTTGAAAGTCTACGCTCCCCGGGCTGGTCGATTCCTCGAAGTTCCAGAAGCCGAAGCAATCTTTTCCCTTTTCTTGCAAATCTTTGGAAAACCCAAACGCGGTGATTTCCCAGGCAGTGATTATCGAGACTTCTACAACTGGATTTCCCGCATATTCATTCATGGCAAAGAACTCATTGACAAGGATAAGCGACTTAAGCTGTACGTCGAGCTCAGGAGAGAAGAGATTGCAACGGCTATTGAAGACTTGCGTGCGCTTGAGAAGGTGATAAAGCGTCGTGGCTGGTCGTTTGATGATGCCTACGACATCGATCGGATGAAGCGTACGCTTCATGATGCTGGCGGTTTATCATCCCGGGCTCAGCGAAGCATAGCCAGCGCAAGATTCGAACGAACTGTCCGGGTCCGATCTGCTGCGGGCGATCCATACTCCCTAAATTACATCGTAACCCGTGCCACATCGCTCGACTGGAGTGTCCTCGAACTCTTCTACCAACTTTGTGGCTTCGATCATTTCAAGCGCATGTTCGATTTAGCGGAAAGCGGCGAAGATGAAGGTCCAATCTGCAATTTAGGTTTGATCTCGCAATACCTTTTCCGCTTCATGGATGAGTTCTACCAGATGATCACCGCCCAGCGCCTTGTTGATGACAAGTTTCCAAGATTATTCTTCGGAAGCTACCTTTACTCCCTTTTCCGTCTCGGGGAATCTGAGTACGAGGATGCTGATGATCCTTTCCCCAAAGGGAGAATCCCTTTCCTCACCATTCATCAATCCAAAGGGCTTGAATTTCCGGTTGTAGTGCTTGGTAATCCACGCAAGCGGGACCAGGGGCCACAACGGGTCGAGCAGATCGTGCGCCCTCTGTTATCTAGATCCGGAGAGCCTCTTGAGAGACTGTCAGAATTTGACATGATGCGGCTATTTTATGTCGCCCTTTCAAGAGCAGAAAACTTGCTTGTGATCCCACATTGGAGAAGCCAGGGGAACTTCGTGACCGGTCCTTTCCGGAGCATTTTGGATGACGATTTCCCAAGGATTCCAAATCTGGATATCGCCTCGATCCCTCGTGCTCGATTGGCTGATTCGGCACCGTATCGCAATTACTCCTATACTGGCGATTTCATGATTTACAAACGCTGTCCCCGTCAATACATGGTGTTCGAGAAATATGGTTTTGTTCCCTCAACCGCACAAACCTATTTCTTTGGCCGGCTCGTTCACCAAACGCTTGAGGATCTACATCAGCATCTGATCGGGCTGAAAGAGGCCATAGCATGAGCGAGAAATCACATCAAAAAATCGAAACATTCATTCGCGAGGCTTTCGATCGGAATTTTGAATATCTTCAAGTCGAAACTGGCTCGGGTCTGGCCTATGACATTAAGGATATGGCGCTGCAGCAAGTCCTATATTATTGGAAGAAGCTGCATGAAATTGCCACTAGTGTGACGGAAACAGAAGTGCGTCTGAACCTGCCAGGTCAACACACGCGAAACGGTGTTGAATACGGAATCGAAGGTGTCGTGGATATCGTTCAAGAAGATAATCAAACAGTAATGTACGATATCAAGACACACGATCCCGAGTATGTGCGGAACCATAAAGACGACTATTGCAAGCAGTTGAACGTATACGCGCATATCTGGCAGACGCTGCGAGAACAGCCCCTCGATCAAACTGCAATCATCGCCACGGCTTTTCCTGATCGAATGAAAGAAGCGCTTGCTAATAGGCATGAGGAACAGATTCAAGAGGAACTCGATCACTGGCAACCGGTGGTCGATATTCCCTTCGATTCGAACGCCGTCGACGAGGCGATAGATGAATTTGGCACGGTGGTAGATGCGATCGAGAACGGTTTTTTTGAGCCACCCACAATAGACGCATTGCGATCAAGAACAACCGATACGGCGCAGACCTTCGCGTATCTGATCTGCCGCAACTGCGATGCACGCTTTTCGTGCGATCCCTATCGCGTTCATGCAGGTGGGGTTGGCAAGCGGGCAGATCGAAAGTTCCTGCGTCAATTCTTCAGCGAGTCTGGCCCGAATTGGGAGACTGAGAGTCGAACCGATAGTCGTGTCTCCGCCGCCGAAGAAGAACCTACGATTGATGATCTGATCGCTTAATTTAATATTGGAGAAGAACATGGTTGAGAAGTTCAGACCCAGCTTTACCTTCACCGAAGATCGGCTTGAGCAATTGAAGGCAGTCGTTCCCGAAGCCTTTGCAGAGGGCAAGCTTAATTGGGATCTGTTGAAAGAATCTTTGGGTGAGCACATAGAGGACGAAAGTAGTGAGCGGTTTGGGCTCTGCTGGCCGGGCAAGCGCGAGGCGCGGCGCTTGGCGGCAATGTCAAACAAGGGAACGCTCGTGCCAGTTCCTGGCGAGGGTGTGAACGAAGAAGGTACTCACAATATCTTTATCGAGGGTGAGAATCTCGAAGTTCTCAAATTGCTGCTAAAAAGCTATGCTGACCGTGTGAAGATGATTTATGTCGATCCACCTTACAACACAGGGAATGATTTTATTTACTCGGATGATTATTCCGAGCCGTTGATGACTTACTTAAGGAAAGCCGATCAAATAGGTCAGCAGAGTGAGTTGCTCACAACCAATACAAGAGCCTCAGGAAGATTTCATTCGAATTGGCTGAACATGATGTATCCCCGGTTGCTAGTTGCTCGCCATCTCCTAAAAGGAGATGGCCTTATTTTTATCTCAATTGATGACAATGAGATTCACAATTTGCGCCAACTCATGAGCGAAGTATTCGGAGATGAGAGTTTCCTTGGATGCTTCATTTGGCATCGCAGACAAGTTCCGGATAATAGAAATAAGGATCGCGCATCGACAGACCACGAGTACATTCTTTGCTATAAAAAGCCGGAGGCAACCCTTGTTGGCAAAGATATTGATATCAATAAGTACAAAAATCCAGATGATGATCCTCGGGGACCATGGTACAGTGATAATCTAACTGGGCTTGCGACAAAGGAACAACGGCCAAATTTACACTATGAAATAACCAACCCTTCTACCAGCTTGATATATCCGCCCTCACCAACTAGAGGTTGGGCAATTTCGAAAGAAAAGTTTGGGAATTATATTTCTGAGAACCGTATTCTGTGGCCTTCCTCCCCCCAGGGGAGGCCGAGACTCAAGAGATTCCTCAATGAAGCAAAGAGTTTAAAGACCGGCTTCTCCACCATCTTGGATGTTGGATACACATCAGATGGAACTCGAGAGATCCAGGAATTATTCGGTCAGAAGGTAATTCAATTCCCTAAACCACTGAGTTTGATGAGAGAGCTAATAAAGCAAGGTACAAATAACGATGGGGATCTGATTGTTGATTTTTTCGCTGGATCTTGCACTACTGCACAAGCAGTCATACGACAAAACTTCGAAGACGGCGTTCTCCGGAAGTACATTATGGTTCAGGTGCCCGAGCCGGTCACCGATGATTCGCCCGCGTCAACTCTAGGCCTCGATACGATTGCCGAAATTGGCAAAGATCGAATCCGTCGAGCAATTAGAGAATTGCGTAGGGAGGATCCCATTTCGGAGCCTGAGGAAGTAGATAATCCATCATTAGGTTTTAAAGTATTCAAATTAACCAGATCTCATTTTAGACATTGGAACGATTATTTGGGGGAAGAGATTCAAGAATTCCAATCGCAACTGGCCGAGCTGGTAGACTCGCCACTCGTTGATGGCTGGAAAGACGTAGATGTCCTCATTGAAGTTATGCTTCAACAAGGATATCCGCTAGACAGCAAAATTGAGAAAATTGGGACATTCACATCAAATAATGTCAATAAAGTGCAATCAGATTTCCATGATTACAGCTTGCACATCTGCCTAGATGATCATATTGCCTCGGACTCAGTTAAGTTGCTCTTTAGCCTACGAAAAGATGATGTATTCATCTGCCTGGACAGCGCAATTACGGATGAGGTAAAGATGAGGATTGATGACGCAATCAAACTGTATGTGATATAGCTGAGGAGCTCTTCATGGCTACTAAAATGCAATTTAAGCTTGACCCCAACCTAGATTTCCAGCTCGAAGCTATTCAGTCAATTGTTGAGTTATTCAATGGAATGGAGCGGAGCAACGCGAATCTGGCCTCCGATTATGGGTATGATATCACTCCCAACCTTCCGCAAGATCACTTCTTTTTCGAAAGTGATCTCCTTGAAAACCTTCGGGCAGTTCAGGGCGCAAGCAAAATCTCTGAAGAAGATCGAAAAGACCACATCGAATTCGACGACGGGATGTTGCATGATTTTTTGGGAAATGATTCGGTGCGGTATCCGAGCTTCACTATCGAGATGGAAACCGGCACAGGGAAAACCTACGTCTATTTGCGGTCGATCTACGAACTCAATAAAGCGTACAGTTTCCGAAAATTTATAATTGTTGTGCCCAGCATCGCCATCTTCGAGGGAGTAATCAAGAATTTCGAGATCGCCAAGAGCCATTTCGCGGCGCTTTATCACAACCCCACGATCCACTTGACCCGTTATGAGGGTGAGCGGCTGAGCAATCTGCGTTCCTTCGCCACATCACCTTTCATTGAAGTGATGGTGATGACCGTTGCTTCCTTCAACACCAAGAACAACGTCATCTTCAAACCTTCCGAGAAGCTGCCGGGGGAACGTCTGCCTTATGAGTACATTCAAGAAACACGACCGATTTTGATTCTTGATGAACCCCAGAACATGGGGTCGGTAAAGGCCAAAGCCGCGCTTAGGGCTCTCAACCCGCTTTTCGCCCTCCGGTATAGCGCTACGCACCGCGAATCGCCCAATCTGGTCTACCGACTTTCTCCATTTGACGCTTTTCGCCGCAACCTTGTTAAACGAATAAAGGTTAAAGGCATCACCTATCGCGAGAACCTCAATCAGCCCTTTTTGGTGCTTGAAGAGGTCATCACGCGAAAGGGCAAGAGGCCTGTCGCTAAGGTCCGCGCCTTTGTGCAAAAGGGGGGTACTGTACACGAGGAAAGGATTACACTCCATCAAGATGATGACCTTTTTCGAAAAACTTCTCGCCCGGAGCATGAAGTTGGCTACGTTGTCCATGAGATCGCTGCTCCGAAGGACCAGGATCCCTTTGTTGAATTCGAGAATGGTATCCGACTGACTACGAACAATACGATGGGACCAATCAGGAAGGATCTTTTCCGCCTCCAAATCAAGGAGACAATTGAACGCCATATGGAGGCGGCAGCGCGTCTCAAATCCCGGAATATCAAAGTTCTCTCGCTCTTCTTCATCGACAGGGTGGCGAATTATCAAGACGATGATGGGGTCATCAAGCTGCTCTTCGACGAGGAGTTCAACCGGATCAAATCCCGATATCCCGATTTCAGAGACTTGAAACCAGATCAGGTGAGGTCGGCGTATTTTGCCAAAAAGCATAACAAACAAACGGGCGAAGACGAAGCGATCGATACGCCAGTGGATGAAACTAAAAGTCGCCGTAAGGAAATTCGTGAGGCAGAGAGAGATGCCTTCAAGCTCATCATGCGTGATAAGGAGCAATTACTCTCATTCGATGAGTCAGTCTCCTTTATCTTCGCCCACTCGGCGCTAAAGGAAGGCTGGGATAATCCTAACGTATTCCAGATCTGCACGCTCAATCAGACGATATCGCCTTATAAGAAAAGGCAAGAAATTGGACGTGGGTTGCGGATTTGTGTAGATCAAAATGGCGAGCGTGTCTTTGCCAGCGATGTGAATGTGCTCACGGTCGTTGCCAATGAAAGCTATGAACAATACGCAAGCACGTTGCAAACCGAATACCATAAAGATGGGCATGCAGAAGCACCTCCCTTGCCAACAAATGCTGAGCGTGAGCCAGCAGAGCGTATAGAAGCACGGTATAAACTGCTTGAGTTCCGAGGCTTCTGGAAGAAGCTCGCGCAGCGAGCGCGTTACCAGATCCACATTGATACAGAAGCGCTAATCCAAGAATGCCTCGAACACCTCAACAATCGCGAATTTCCTAAGCCGATTCTCGTTGTTCAAGAAGGTGAGTACGTAAAGACAACCTTGAAATTGCATCTGGTAGAAATTAAGGAAGACCAGGCGGAGATACGAATTGAGATTGAAGACACTCGTGGGCGCAAGAATGTCCTCACAGACTTGTTCGATGCAAGAGCTAATCTAGAAGAGATTGACCCGCGCCTTCGGGGATTTCGAATAGATGAAATTATTGAAGATGGGGATGCCTCGCGTGTTGTTTTTTCCAACGATCAGGAGCTGAATCGTTATTCGCCGCTTTGTTACGAGACACATGAAGGTCAGCAAGTTAGAAAGCGCGCTGAGCTCGCCGATCAAGAATACTATCCCGTCTTCAACTTACTCGATCGTGTGGTCAACGAAGTCGGTCTTACTCGCAAAACAGTACTACGGATTTTTCAGCAAATGGATAGTACCAAAAAGAATTTGATTATGAAGAACCCAGAAGGATTCACTGCTATCTTCCTGAATACGATCCGCAATACGTTGGCCGATCACATCGTCGATCGTGTCCGTTTCCAGCTTGATCCAGATCTCGAACCCTACGATCTTGATGAACTTTTTCCCGAGAAACGGGAATATCCGCAGCGCGAGCTCATTAGCTCACCCAATTTTGGTCTCTACTCCAAATCGCAAATTGATTCGGACGTGGAGAGGCGCTTTGTCACCAACCGCCTTGAACGCGATGATCAAGTGCTCTGTTATTTCAAGTTCCCGCCGGCGTTCAAGATAGGGTTTCCGAAGGCGATCGGGAACTACAACCCTGATTGGGGTGTTCTTCGCCAATCTGATGCCGGCGTCACGCTCGAGCTCATTCGGGAGACGAAAGGTAATAAAGATCCGAAGAAGTTGCAATTCCCCTCCGAGCGGAGGAAGATTGAGGCTGCGAAGCGATATTTCCGTGAGGTAGGCATCGATTATCGACACGTGACGGATGAATCAGCAGATTGGTACCTTCTCTCTACAGAGGTTGATAAGCAGCAACCTCTAAAGATGCCAGCCGCAGCACGCCCGGCCCTCGAGCTGGTTTCAGCAGAAGAACCTCGCTCACATACTGAGGCCTATCGTACGTTGCTGCCTGTCTATTCACTGAAAGCAGCTGCTGGAGTATTTGGGACAGGTGAGGAAGTAGAGATGGATGGTTGGATAGAGGTCGAAGGGATCGGCACTCTGGACGAGAGTATGTTTGTCGCTCAAGTGCGAGGCTACTCTATGGAGCCACAAATATGCGATGGCGAATATTGCGTCTTTCGTGCAGATGTTGTTGGCTCGAGGCAGGGCAAGATTGTGCTGGTGCAGCACCGAGATATCGAAGATCCTGAGACTGGTGGATCGTACACGGTCAAGAGATATTTGTCAGAGAAGGAGCCGGGCGGTGAAGAGGGCTGGAGGCACACAAAGATTACCCTTGAACCACTCAACGAAACCTTCGAGCCTATTATTATTGATCCCGATGATGAAGACGAAGTGCGGATTATCGCCGAATTCGTGAAAATATTATAGAAAAACGATTGTAGTTGAAAGAATGGATTGATCGATAGAGCCTGAATCATTTCAATATAAATTGTCTCTGAATACTTGGAGACGCATTTGTATTCAATGAGGGGTCTTTAATGAGCCAAGATAGCGTTACTTACCTAGCCCAGGATGTCGATTATCTGGGCTTTTTGGAAACAAAATTAGGAGATCTTGCTGGAATTGATACATTAACCTATGAGCTCCTGCAAAATGCTGATGATGTCCTGGATGAAAATGGTGAGCCAGGTGCTCGGAAGGTATGTTTTGATATCACCGATAAAGCCTTAATTGTTGAAAATGATGGTGTATTCCGGGATATTGATTTTGCTCGAATGAGAAAGATAGCAAGCGGTGGGAAGAAAGATGAGGAAGGTACAACAGGTGCTTTTGGTGTTGGATTTATTGCGGTATATCAAATAACGGATCAACCTGAAATATATTCTAGCGGCCGGCATTGGACTATTAAACCCACAAGTGATACCCAAAAACGGATTGAGGAAGTTGAACGCCCAACAAAAGGAACGCGATTTGTCCTTCCCTGGGCATTTGAGCCTCAGTCCGATGTTCGCTCCGCCCTGAGTAAGGAAGCAGTCCGACTTGAAGAGATGGGTCAATTTCAAGTTGAAATTTCGAAGGCTTTATCCATGGCCGCACTATTCTTGAAGCACCTCACAGAACTTGTACTTAAGAGGTCAGGCAAGACCATTCTCAAAATTGTAAGACAAGAATCGAGTAATGCGATCCTAATCGAAGAAAATGGCCAGAGCCGAATGTGGACGGTTTTCAAGGGTGATTTCTCGGAAGATGAAAGCCGTCTCAGAGATGCCTTTCCTCAGATAAAGCCAAAGCGCCACAGTAACATTTGGCTGGCTCTTCCAGATTCAGGCGTTGAAAATGGTCACCTCTATGCGGTCCTACCGAGCAATACGAGCTTTCCGATGCCGTTTCATATTAATGCGGATTTCTTTCCCACATCTGATCGGAAGCATATCCTCTTTGCGGGCGATTATCGCTCCAAGTGGAATGAGGCTGCGATAGATGCTGCTGCAGAAACACTGGCGCTCAATTTTACCCAGATCAGGGATTTGCTCGGACCAGATGAATTCTGGCGAATGATAGAGATGATTGAGCGATGTTACCGCAATACAGAAGCTGGAGAGTACTCATCAATTTTCACGTCGTTCTGGACAGCAATAGAAGAACTTGTACGTACGAGCAAATCGATCTTCACTGCTTCAGAGACCTGGACCGACCCAGATCATGTTCGTTTATTGCAACAAAAAGAAGAACTTCAAGCCAGCGATATATTTGAGTCTTTGGGTATCCAGGTTGTTCATCCTGATCTAAGGAAACACTTTGGACTGATGCAGCAAATTGGCGTAAAAATTATTTCAGGGGAGGATATCGCTGAAGTACTGCTTGAAAGCGGGTTGAATGAGGCCTATGAATTGTCGGATCTCCCCAAATCATTACAAAAGAGAAGTGATTGGCAAAGGCTATACAGTGCATTAGCGCAGATAATGGCCGAAGGTCGTGTATCGAGAGATAAACGCCCTGTGATCGAAGATTCGCTGGGAAATTGCACTTTGGCGTTTGGGAAAGACGGCAGAGTATGGCCACCCTTTGAGCTCCATGTAGGTGATGATACTACTGAGGGTCTTTTTCCGGAGGTTGACTGGTACAGGCGATCTCGGGAGTATGCTGGCATTTACCCTGAACATTTGATTCCTGTATTTGGTCCTGAAGACGCGGCCGCCGTTCTAAGCGTGAGGAGCAGCCAGGGTGATTGGGGTTTTAGCAGCATAGACCTGGTAAGTTTGTTTTCCTGGCTTGAGGGTTATCGGGGCGAGATTACTTCAAATGATGATTTGATATCGCGATTTCGAGACCTACCAATTTGGCCTTCAGCAAAGAAATTACATCCATTGAGTGAATTGTACTTGCCTGGTGATTTCACAGACCCCCTGAGACTCACAGGACTTATCGATATCGAAAAAGTAGGTGGAAAAAGGGAATTCTTGGAGGCGATGGGTGTCCGCCCTTTGAATTTTCGTAATTATCTCTACGATCAAATCCCAAGGACATTTGAAGGAAGTAAAGAAATCTCTAAGGATGCAAAAATTGGTTTAATCGATCTTTTGGCAAATCGCTTAGGCGAATATCGCGATGATTTGGAAGTGCAGTCGAGGCTTGCATCCTTGCCTTTAGTCTTCTGTCAAAGTGACGCTTTTGAAAAAGGGGGAGACGCGTACTTTACGATGAAAGCGTCGCAAGTGCTGGGGAAATCCTATCCTGTTGCTAAAAAATCGGAGGAACATCCGGATGCAGTTCGTTCGTTCTACAGGTGGCTCGGGGTCATGGAAGAACTTCGTTCAGATGATGTTCTTGGTGTCATCCGAAAACTCACCTCAGAGCCGCTATCTCGTTCTGTTGCAGGGACAGTAGTAAGAATATTCGAACATTTTGCCGAGAATTGGAATTCCTGGACCGGCGTCAGAAGAAGCCAGTTCTCAGAACTACGCCACCTGGCCTGGTTGCCCGGAACCGAGGATGTTCAAAAATTGTATAGATCGGGTGAGGTGTATGCGACGTACCGTATGTATTTATTTGAAAGCCAGGCCAATTTCTTGGCTATTCCACCACGCATCCAGCGTGATGGATCAGAATTCATCAAGTATCTAGAGATTCAGAGTGAACCATCGACATCACAGATCGTTCGACATCTGTTACATTGCAGTGAGCATAACAAAGAAGTGAACAAGGAGGTATACGAAGTACTTAATCTCAATAGGCATGTTGAACAGTCTGAAATCAATCAGTTGAAAGGTAAAGCATGCTTGCTTTTACCCGATTCCCAGCCCCTCATGTATGTAAAGCCAAATCAAGTGTACTGGGGAGAGCACAATCTGGGTAGCCATCGATACCAGCTCGGTCCTCAATTACGAAAGTATGATGAATTATTCAACAAACTGGGGGTCAGGGAAGCGCCAGAAATAGACGATTATATAGATGTTCTATCCGAGCTATCCATTCAATATGGGAAGTCGAATATAAGTTTAACAGAAGCAGATCATGATGTAGCTATGCATTGCTGGCAGAGGATGAGTAGGTTGCTCGATGACAATCCGGAAGCACGGTCTTACTTGTTCGAGAGATTGGGGACGATAAAGGTTATTCCAAATTATCGGGGGATGCTCCGAAAGCCAGAGTTTTTGTTCTTTGAAGATCGCGCTGGATTAGCCTTGAAATTTCAAGATCTGTTAAAGAATGACGTAATTCAAAAGACCGATGGCGCTTGGCTGGCTATGGAAGCAGTTGGCGTGAAAAACCTTAGTGAAGTGGTGGTAATCGAGATTTTCAGATATGAAGATCTAACTCATGATGACAAACTATATGACATCATTCAAGATAGAAAATCGGTTATCAGGAGAGCGATCACCTCGGACAAGAATATCGACCCAAATGAAGTCGATGTCAATATCCTGGACACTATTTCATACAAGAGGACATCGGCTCTGGAAATCATTTATTCTGTTAGCGCATTCAATCAATCTCGGAAAACTGAACCCGAGTCAGTAAACGCAGTTTTGATTGATGAGACATTAATTGCAGTTCAGAATGGCCAAAGACCATGGTCCGCAATTGGCAGAGAATTAGCTACGGGGATTAAACCCATTGGTGAAATTGGCAATTTAGCACTGATCTTGAAGGAAATCCTTGCATCCGTTGATAAGGAAAGCGCTAACTCAACGCTGGATGAATTGGGTTATCCACCCATGGTTGAGCACTATTTGGATTCGTTACCTGATTCTGAATTGCTCTCTGATATTGGCGGGAAACAGACCTTGGAAGTATATGAAGACAATGATTGGCAAGGCGAGTCAGAAGGTGGCGAGGCCTGGGTAGAAGATGACCTGATTGAGATTAATCAGGTGGAGAGAGAAACGGAGGTTGAAAAAGAAGGCAAGACAGAGAAGAAACCGAAGAGGAAGAAAAGAAAATCCAGGATCGTCACGTACGTATATCCCGAGGACGATGATGCGCCTGCAAGAGAACAAACTCAAGGTAGTGAAAAACTAAAAGCAGTCGGTGAGGCTGGAGTGAGGCTAGTTTTGGAATTTGAAACGGAGCAGGGCAGAAAAGCGACTGATATGGAAGAAATCCAGACAAACCACCCGGGATATGATGTCCAATCAGAAGGTCAGGAAGGTGATATCCGATATATTGAAGTTAAGGCACTATCCGGTAATTGGGACAGCATGAGTCCAGCAATGATGACGGCAAACGAGTTTAATGAAGCTAGAGATTATGGCCCCGATTTTTGGCTGTATATTGTAGAACGAGCCACTAGTGATGACTACGAGATTTTTAGGATAAAAGATCCGGCAAACCGCGCACACCGATATTTATATGATCATGGCTGGCAATCGCTTTCTGAAGTTGATCATAAATTGAAAAAGGGTGGAGAGGAAGGTGTCAAACAGTCGTAAGCTTATGGTCCCAGTTAATCAACCATTAAAAATCTTGATTACTTGAGAATTCTGCTTCTTTATAGACGGGCTGGCCGGGGAGATAATGGGGACGTTACAAATCTATCTCCCTTTTATCGAATTATTTGCATATAGATGGTGGTACGCAACTCAAAACATAGACCCGCAATCTAATGGGTTGCTTGGAGGGCGGTACATCATGGACGCAAAATGAATTGATCGTGATCTTGATGCTCCCTCCCAGAAAGGTAAAATAATTAACCATATATAGATGGATGACCCTATCAGGAAAAGCGAGAATATTGGATGCTTAAGAAGCTTAGTGTGATCGAAGAACTCGATCTACGCACTCTATTTGAAAACGAGGCGGGGGAGTTCACACCATGGCTCTCCGAGAATCTGGAACAATTGTCGGACGCTCTTGGGATTGAAGTTGTGGATCCTGAGACCGAGAGTCGTGTAGGGGATTTCCGGTTGGATATCCTAGGTTTCGACGCTAATACTAGACAAGTCGTGGCAGTGGAAAATCAGTTGGAAGTCTCGGATCATAACCATCTTGGACAATTGATAACTTACGCATCGGGCGTGGAGGCGGGTATCGTTGTATGGATTTCCCCCAATTTGCGCCCTGAACACCAACAAGCTCTTACTTGGTTGAATGAAAATAGCGATACCCTTTTCTTCGGTGTCGAAGTCAGGGCGATACGTATTGGAGAATCTGATCCGGCGATCGATTTCCGTGTCCGCGTCGCCCCTAATGATTGGTCGCGTAGTATTCGCGGTAGAACAGGTCGACAGGACATCTCTCCCCGGATGATGCTCTACCGTGAATTCTATACTGAATTGGTAGACCTCTACGGTGGATCTAAGCCAAAATGGCGAAAGATTAAAGCACAACCACAGAGCTGGCTTCAATTCGGGGCTGGAAAATCCGGAGTGTACTTTGGTTGGGCCTTTCGAATTGAAAATCGTTTCTCTGTCGAGGTTTACATTGACTCCTCGGAAGACCCCGAGCAAAATAGCGATTATCTAAACCAGCTCAAATCATCAATCGAAATTCCGAGCGGATTAGAGGATATTTCATGGGAGTTCCTCCCTGAACGTCGCTCTTGTCGCATTGTGTTGTATCGCGATGGGGATATCAACCGAGTTGCGCCAGACCACTCCTTGCGCAGTGAGATGCTCGCTTGGGGAGTTGAAAAAATGGTATTGCTAGAGAATGCGTTTCGAATACCGATCAGGAATCTTAAACCTTAAGAGCTTGGCAGGAATGATCCAAAAGACCTTGCACATGAAGGTTATCTGCTATATTGAGATCCCACAAAAATAGATAGACAAAATACCGCAGAAGAAGCGTTAGCTCACTTCGGTAAAGCAGTTACTAACAAAACGCCGCAGGCTTAGTTGTGTTTATTCGGAATCAAGGGGATACGCATCTCACTCAAGTGGAGTCATAAAGGTGGACGATGATTGCCGATCTGCAAGTGCGGAGCGCCGCTTTTCAATGGCTGCAAGAACAGATCGAAATACATGGGGACGTGCTGCCTCGACCATTATTGCAACAGGGATTTGAATTTCAGGGCGAGCGAGTGCCCATGGTTTCACCCCAGGGCATCTTCAAGCCCAGGATTATGGATCTGCCTCTGACGATTAGCACCACGCCGCGTGGTCCTTATGCCGATGACTATGCCGAGGGATTGTTTTTAAGCTACAAGTACCGTGGCACAGATCCAAACCACCCCGATAATGTGGGTCTGCGTGAGTTGTGGCGCGAGGGGTGGCCCTTGATCTACTTCTATGGAGTCGTGCCCGGACGATACCTGGTGATATTCCCAGTTTACATCGTCGGTGATGATCCTGGTTCGTTATCGTTCCAAGTGGCAGTGGACGATCTTAGTACGCTGAAACTCGATGCCAGTGACGCACTTCAAGTGTCCGAAGTGGATGATGGTCGGCGACTGTACGTCACGGCCACGACCAAGGTTCGCCTGCATCAACGTACCTTCCGTGAGAAAGTCCTCGATGCGTATCGTTCACAGTGTTCCTTCTGCCGTCTACGTCACCGAGAGCTACTAGATGCAGCGCACATAATCCCCGATGCAGCCGAAGAAGGAAAGCCAATCGTCACCAACGGAATGGCATTATGCAAACTTCATCACGCCGCATTTGACAGCTTTATCTTGGGGGTCACCCCGGATTACATCATTCAAGTGCGCCAAGACATCTTGGGCGAAGAGGATGGTCCGATTTTAAAGCACGGTCTACAAAGGCTGGAAGGGCTTAACATTCAACTCCCATCCGATTCGAGGCAATGGCCGAGTAAAGATGCCCTGGCTTGGAAGTTTGAGAAGTTCCTTCAGGCAGCATGAGGCTCGGCATTATCTTCCCTCGTACTCCTTCATGGAATATGCAACAGAGGCATCCGATTGGTGACATAATCAGTTGCTAAGGAGATCAATAAATCTTGATCATTCAGCTCATCAATCCTCTCTTATACTGAATCCGCATCATTGTAATTACTCGACCCGACTGCATCCTTGTGATGATGAAGTATTAAATCCCCTTATAAGTGAGGATTGGATTACACCAACCGAGGTTGCCAGGATCAGCGGTATTCATCTTGAGCAAATACAACGGCTAATCAGACAGGGCCGAGCAGGGGGCAGAAATTTGGCAATACCTGGCAAGTTAGCAAATCGCCTCTCCGCAAGTATTTGGACGTTATGACATTATGTGCTCTTGAGTTTGTCTGACATTGACAGACTCGATCAATCTATATGTTCCCAATGCTAGCAATCAATTTCCGCAATTTATCAATTTCTGGCCGTGAATTTCAATTTCTTACAACCGCCAATTATCGACCGGACTGGCCTTACGATGAGCAGTCTCACAATCGATGTTTGCAATACGTGCATACCGCTTTACCATGTCGAGGTCAGAATGACCGAGCAGCGATTGAAGTGTGAAAATGTCTCCATCATTGCGCAGATAGGTGATCGCGAATGTGTGGCGGAATCGATGGGGATAGACGTCTTTAACTTCCGCTCGGTCGGCAATCCGCTTCAGTAGTTTTCCAAGGACATGCCGACTCATCGGACGCCACTCCTTTTCTGTCCCGACCACAAAGAGGTAATCGTCCTCTCGGATCTTATCATCCAGTCTGGGCAATAAATTCTTCCAGATTGCTTTGCCAGTGGTTTTGCCAAAATAGACGATCCGTTCCTTTGAGTCTTTGCCTGCGCCTTTGCCACGAACCCGGATGCTG
>SDBS01003107.1_pt1 | contig 16300 bp, 13 predicted proteins | sample 2277091 | NCBI WGS metagenome assembly SDBS01 (sample SAMN10404972, study PRJNA504765) | marine sediment metagenome | isolation source: marine sediment core GS10_PC15, 163 cmbsf | place: Arctic Ocean: Southern Knipovich Ridge | collected 2010 | reverse complement strand
GTACTGGTTAGCTATTTCAATTATTTCCAAGGTCGAATTAAAAACGATTGAAGTTCTAATTTAAAAATGAAGAAATTAAAATGGTGATAAATATAGAGGAATGGAAATTAACAAGAGAATCAGTTAAAAATGAAATATATGAAAAAGATAGAAAAGAGATAGATCTACTTGAAGAACGACTAATTAAAACAAGTAAATTGGATGATAAAGCAAATATTTATTGGCAATTATCCGAAAAATATAAGCTATTATTTTGGGGATATGCTGAAGAATCTGTTATTTTCAAACACACTTCAAAAGAAGACTACTATAAACAGGTGGAAAAAGACTATTTATGGAACTCAATCTATTATCGTGAAAAATGTCTTCAAATCATAAAACTAAATGATGTAATAGAAGCCAACGATGGAATCTTTATGGATGTTGGATTGAAATATAGATATTTTATTAGATATGATTATGAAGAAATTAAGGAAGACGGTTTTCAGTTGGAGAAATTTGGAGATGCACTTAATGAGAAAATAAACATCATTATCAATGATATGGAATATGCTAAAAGGGGAATGTATTACACAATTAAACATTATGAAAAAGACAGTAACCACGAGGAACTCTTTATCTGGTGTGAAGTAATGGGAGATATTTATTTAATTATCCAATTACTATTACTAAAAGGAGGCAGAAACGATTTGCTAGATAACGCAAAACAATCATTGAAATATTATAAGAAGAGTAGAGAGAATCTGAAGGTTTTCGCAAAACCTACAACCCAATATGGAGGTATCTATGGGTTACCATACCAAACGAATTTTTTTGATCCTTTTCTTAAGTCTTTTAAATTTAAGGGATATTCTCAATCTTCTATTGATAAAATGGAGTTTGTTGAAAAAAAATTGTTACAAAAGGAAAATGGATTGGCCTATATAGAATATCTTGAAAGTCCACTCTTTAGCAATAAGACAATACTAGATAATAGAATAGATATCCTACTCAATGAGCATCCTGTTTTAAAATATAAAGGTTCTGTCCTTGAAGATTGGAAAAATATTCTCTATTTTATTCACAAAGAAATATTGAGTTATAATTATGAATACCGTGATATCAATAATAAAGTTTTGAATTGGAAAAGGGAAGAATATATGCAGAAATGGTTACAAAGACTAATTGATCGCTACCTTATTGATAAAAGAAGTGAACCATCTTTTTTTACAGGTAGAGAAACAAAAAAAGGAGGTGGAGATTGTGATCATTACTATAAACGAATACCTATCTGTGATAAGTGGAAAAGAGATACTAATAGCAAAAATTATCCAACAAAGATTTATGATTTTATTAATAAAGTCTATAAGGATCATTATGAACAGGTAAAAAGCTATGCAAGTGATGTTAAATTAGCCATAATGATTGTAGTCGACAGTAGAGAAGTAACACGAAAAAAGAATCCCGATATGGTAAAGGATTGTTATGATTTTAAGATAAACGAGCAAGATGGTGTGATTACGGCAATATTCGTAATACAAGTTTCGGATTCACCTCCCTCTAAAAGAAAATAATGTCTAATAACCTATCTGATTATTGATGGAAATTATAACACATTTTAAATCTCACTATTGGGACTTTTTGTATTATAAACTAAAGATTTAATCAAATATTTGAATTTTTTATAAATTTTCAAGTTCAGTAGAATGGTGAGAACAAAATATGACCAACTGTGAAGAGATCATTGAAATAATTTCAAAACTAAATTATTTTTTAAAGTTTAAAATTCACTTGATATCTACCTGAATATACTCAATTAGCTATGGACTTCATCCTTCTTCTAATCATTATTACCGATATAATGAAAGGTATACTTAATATTATTGATATATTATATCCATGAATTGCATCTTCTTTCTTAGCTATTTGAAATTCTCCACTCCAATCATTTTGATCTGAATAATCTGAATTGGAAATCTTAATCTGCCAATCAGATCCTTGCTCAATGTCAGTTGGAATTTCCCACGTAAATGAGCCATCATCGGTTTCTGCACTATAAAAATATGTTAAGACATTCTCCTTGTAAATATCAATCTCTACAGAATCAATAAGACCTGTTGATGTCCATGTTATATCATAAGTAGAGCTAGGTCTCCATGTGGAACTACTTGTAGGGTTCGTTATTGTTATTGTTCCCCCTTCAGATATTTTGAAATAATCGCTCCAATCATATTGGGCTGAATTATCCGAATTTGAAATTAAAATCCTCCAATCCGTTCCTTGTACTATATCAGTGGGTAAAGTCCAATAATATGTACCAGCGTTTGAATATTCATCAAGATAATATTTTTGTGTAGTACCCTTGTAAAAGTCAATATCTACATCACTAATTGTTCCTGTTGATGTCCATGTAATACTATAGAGACTTCCGGGTTTCCATGAAGTACTGCTTGTAGGACTCGTAACTGTAATTGTGCCAGAGTGTACATTAATTGAGAAATAATCACTATAAACAAACACATTAGAATTGTCATAATCTATTATTTTTATTTGATAATCTGTCCCATCATAATTTTCTGAACTTGAAACATAAAAGTTATAGTTACCATCGTTATTAGTGTAAGTATATGTAATGTCTTCCACAAACGTATCCCCTTTATAGAGTTGTATAATGACATCAGTAATAGTCCCTACGGATGTCCAAGTTATAGTATAAGTATTTATTTCTTGCCAATTAGATGAAGAAATTGGACTTGTAATAGTAATGTCCGTGTCTTCAGGATATGTCCATATTAATTGAGGTGCATCTTCTGGCGCCCAAGAATAATATCCTTCTCTTGAAGTGATATAAACATAATCATCTACATAATTATCAACTTCTAAATATACACATATTGAAATATTTGTATGGCTTGATATTAAATTAGTTATATCGATTTTATTAATTCCGCTACCAGTAACGACGAGATGGGTTATTAGATCGCCTTTAGTTACTGGTTTATTTATCCAATTCATAGAAAGTTCACCCCAATCATCATTAATTAAGGATACAGTAAAATTCATCGTTTCAGAAACACCCCAAAAATCTAGAGAAATTTCTGCCTTAGTAAAATCAGCTGGTTTATCTGTAAAGTTAAAATAAAAATAAGCTTCCAGAATATCTCCTGTAAAATAAAACCCTGATAGTGCATAATCTTGCCCTCCATAATTTGATAAACCTTCATAAGAATTTACATAGGTATCTTTTTCTGCAATTGTTGATATAGTTTGGTCGGTAGCTACTGCTCTAATTGGTATTATATTACCAATTAGGTTTAAAGAACCAAAGAATAATAATAAGCCAGATAATATCAATACTTTTTTCTCTTTCATTTGATTGCCCTCCGTAGACATAATATTGATTTCTTTTTTTATAAATAATATGTCTATAACAGTAATAAGACAGAAAACTATAATATTTAAACTTAGCTAAATAATAAAGGGTTTATTTTTAAATATTCTATAAAAAAAAAATTATTCTTTTTGAATCTAACAATTATTTGAAAATTTATACCTAATAATAAAAATTTTTAGCTAAAATCTAGCGATTTAATCAAATATTTTTCTCCTGTAGCACCATTAAGTACTAAAGCAAGTCTATGTGGTAGTTGAGTCAAGATTTGCCGTTCAAAAGGATCTTCTGAAAAAAGGAGATTATTAGGATAATCCACTCTAAAAATTACTTTTATGCTTGGCTGAGAAGTAACATCATCAAATAAAAGCGAGGGAGATTGATCCACAATAACAATGCCAACCCCTCGGCTTCGGTACTCTTTCAATAACTCTGAAAAAATCTTAGCCATTTGCTCCTTCGTGATGAAATCAGCATCATCACTATTTGTAGTTATCGGCTTTTCTAATAGGGCATGAGCCTCATCAATAATAATGAGATATTTTAATTCCTCCGCTTCGCTATCTTTAGTAACTGTCCTTACAAGTTGGAATATCGCATTCACAATTAAAGGCTTTATGAACTTACTGCATAGAGATAAATCTAAGAAGATATTTTTGCCATTCAACCAATCGGTAACCCAAGTTGGTAAGTTTTCTTCTCTCAATCTTAATACTTTTTGGATTTTATCTTCATTGTACACGTTCATTCGATTTCTGAAGACTTGCAGTAAATTAGCCTGTTCCTCAGGACCATAAGGATTTTTCTCGATATATCTCTCAACACTTTTTAATAACCGTAGGAAGAATTCAGGTAGTTTACCTTGTAATTTTAATAATCCAACCATGGTTCGGTAAATTATTTTCTCAAACACATTTTTCAATCCCAGCGACGCACAAATGTAGGTAGCTGTCTCTTGGAGCCGTTTCTTAAGGGAGTCCTCTTTACCGTTTACAAAATAAGGGATGTGAAAATCCTTATCAGAATATTTTATTTTAGTGAAATCGTTATAAAAAATCTCTTGCGATTCTTTTTTTATATTCAGAACTAGGATTCCGACATCCTTCGATTTAGCAGCGAGTTCTTGAATAAATCGAGCAAGGAAATATGTCTTACCACTCCCAGACTTCCCAAAAATCGCTAAATCTTGGGGAAGTTTATTTATGGGAATGAACATATCGTGATTGGTAATTACCCCATCCTTTATGTGTTTTCCTACGCTGATGGCTACCTTCTTAAAGTCATCGTGGATATCAATATATCTGACATTCTCACTTTTTAAAATGGGTAGGCGAGGCAACGGTAAATTTTCAGGAAAATCGAAATTCACGTCCTCTGGTACGAAATTTAGCAACGATTCATAACTATTCTTAAATATGTTCCCTTCTAGCATTTCTAAGGGTGAGATTCCAGATGGAGTTACTACACGAGCGCGATCACCTTCCTGATTTTCTATATCCATAGCTAAAAATTTTAAAAATCCCTCAAGCTTAGACTTCTCTTCAATATCACTGTTTTTCAACTCAAACTGGATGAAAACTCTGATATTGAAAAGGTTGGATTGTTCATCAGTTCGTTTTAAGCGAGGTTTACGCCTCCAGAGAATAATTAATTTGACTGTATGGGGGGTTTTGTAGTAAAAGGCACTAATAAACCTCTCAATTATGTTAACTTTAGTTTTAATAAATCCCTGAGGAAGAATAACTTCTAAAAGATGGAGTTCTTTACCAGGGTCTCGATTTTTTTGCGTGATTGGTTTCGCTTCGACACTTCCATCCAATCCCCTAAATTTAAAACGCAAGTTCGAAAGCCACGCATATCCTATCTTAATTGCTTCAGGTTTAGATGCTGCCTTAGTAAAAAACCTGACATCGATTCTTTCAGCAGCAGTTAATTCAAGACCGTAAGTACTGGGAGGATCATCCCCAAAGGGGTCATATAGAAAGGTTCTAATATCCTCGTGTGTCTGATAAAAAGGAACGGCATTCTCAGGTAGATTTTGAGGGATAAAGGGCCAAGGAGCTTGAATTATATCAATGCAAGTTAGCCATAACGGGGACTGGATTTAGGCAGCACCTCCACTTTCACCACCATCATGATATTCCTCAGCTACTTTATCGTAATCCTTATCATTATCCTCCGGAAGATTATCGATTCCTTCGAAATCAGTTCCCGCTTCAAGAATATCTTCGTTTAGACCTTTAAAATCCTCATCACCACTATCAGAAAGTTCTTCAATACCAGTATAATCATTCTGATCGATTGAGTTGATTTGATCAATGCCATCAATGTCCCTTCTAATAACTCCTTCCGTAGCTCCTCGCAATGTGTCCAAATAAGGATTTGAATTAGTATCTGGACTATCATCATCTGATCGGACCTCCTTCACTACATACTCGACCCCATTAAAAATTATAGTATCTCCTACTTTTAGGTTTGAGTCTTGTTTTTTCATTCCACTCGGTTTAAAAGATATATTTTGATCACTATTTTCAAGGGATTCGTTTGATTGATTATCAAGTTTTTCACGAGCTTCCTCTCGTACACTTTCTTGAGAATTATCTAAATCGTTCTCTTGTTCTTCTAGTGGATTTTCTTGTGATTCTTTTACTTCATTCTCGTTCTGTTCTTGTTCAGTTTTTTCATCCTTCTTTTCAATCTCATCCTCGCGCTTGTCCTCTGAAGTCTCGCTCTTTTTGGGATCTCTCTCATTTTGCTCTTTGGATTCTTCATCTGTTTTTTTCGACTCTCCTCCAGATATCTTACTGTCATCAGGTTTTTCAATTCTCCCTTTCTCAATATTCTTCAAGACATCATCAAGAGATTTACCATTTAAATATTTTTTTGCTTCTGTATAGTTATTTGCTCCATGCTCACCTAACATCTCTTTTATCCTTCTATTAATAGTCTTCCCATCCATCTTATACTTATAATCGATTTCATTCTTCTGCATCTTCTGGATATCTTCAAGGAATTCTCGCTTATCTGAGCTTATAGTTTTTCCCTCATAATTTTGAAATGGTTTACCCACCCTCTCATTAATATCCTTTACAACCTCATCGAGATTTTTACTTTCAAGGTAATTTTTTAACTCAGTATGGTTCTTAACTCCGTGCTTTCCTAGCATCTCCTGTATTCTTTTATTTACAGTTGCTTTATTCATATCGTACTTTTTAGTAATCTCTTTGTTCTTCATTTTCTGGATATCTTCTAGAAATTCTCTTTTATCCATAATTTCTTTTCTTTTTACCTTATTAACATCTCTCATTTTTTCTCGAAATCTTGGATCCTTCCCCCTTTCTCCCCTTTCCTTTAATTGTTTTTTCTGGTATTCAAGATCATTTTGCCATTTTTCTGACCCCACTTTACTCATCTTTTCCCGAAATTTCGGATCTTTTCCTTTTTCTTTATTTAGATTATTCATTTTATCAATGAACTCTGAATCCTTTGATCTTTCCCTCCTTTCATTAAGCTGTTTTTTCTGATACTCAAGATCGTTTTGCCATTTCTCCTTCCCAATCTTGCTTAGTTTTTCTTTTGCTACCTCACTTAATCGCCCTCCTCGCCCTCCCTCTTTTAAATTGTAACCTTTATCAGGATTCATTGAATCATATTTTTTTATGTATTCTGTTTCTTTTTTATCAAGTTCTTCTTGACTATAAGCGATATCCTCCTTTTTTAAGTTAAAATTTTCTACACCATGTTTAATAATAGCATTCTCAATATAACGCCTATCCTCTCCTCTTCTTTGTTTTGCATAAGCATCTCGAACCTCTTCTTTCCAACGTTCCTCTATAGGATTTTTATCCTCACCCCAACGGCTCGCAACAGTTTGTCCCATGTAAACTTTCCCATTTTTAATATTTGTAGCTCGATAGATCTCACCAAAAGGAGTTTTTTCACTCTTGACCATGATTGAATTTTTCTATTTTAAAGTATGTTTCAAAACAAGTATTTAAACTTCAATTGTGAAAAAAATCCCAAGGCATCATTTACTAAAAGAAATTTTTGTTTAAATAGCACTATACATAAAACTAGTAAAATTCAAAAAAATGGAGCTGAGGTAAAAAACCTGAAAATCAAATAAAAGAAGAAAAAATAACACCATTTATGAGCATAGATGAAGTAATCGATTTACTAATAGAGGTACGAATCGATTTAAAAATATTAAAAAAGTCTATCAACTCTATAGATATAAAAGAACAGCTTAAATGGGCCATAAATAGAATAGATCTTGTTGGATGCGAATTATCGCAAAATATCGCGAAAAAATTAAAGGAAATTTAAATATCAAAATAGCTGGAATAGAGAAGAATTTAGTTATCTTTAATCTTTTTAGTTTGGCTTGAAATTAAAGGAGATGAATTTAAAAATATATAATACTTAAAGAAAAAAACCAAGTTTATTCTAAATAATAAGAGAAAAAAGAAAAATAAAAAAAGTTTAATGAGATTTCTATTACATCATACCGCCCATTCCTGGAGGCATACCACCCATTCCGCCACCACCCATTCCACCCATTCCCGGAGGACCACCCATTCCGCCACCACCCATTCCTGGAGGTGGACCAGCAGATCGTGCGGAAGCGATAACATCATCAATACGTAAAATCATTGAGGTTGCTTCAGTGGAGCTCTTGATTGCCTGAATTTTGACTGCTGTTGGTTCAACTACGCCTGCCGTCATCATGTTATCAATTATTTTATCGGAATCTAAATCCTGACCGGCAAAGGTATTTCCTGCTTGATGTGAAGCTCTTAACTTCATGAGTGAATCAATTTGGTCAAGACCTGCATTTTCAGCGAGAGTTTTTGGGATTATATCGAGCGAATCGGCGAAAATTTCTACAGCGAGTTGTTCACGTCCACCTAAGGTAGCAGCATATGATCGTAATCTGATAGCAACTTCCATTTCTGGAGCACCCCCACCGCCGACGAGTTTTTGATCTTCTACAACATCTCGGATAACGCATAAAGTATCGTGAATTGCTCTTTCGGCTTCATCAACAATAAGGTCAGTTCCTCCTCGTATAAGGATGACAACGGATTTTGGATCTTTACATTCTTCAATGAAAATCCATGAATCGTTCATAATTTTACGTTCTTCAACGAGACCGGCCCATCCAAGTTTTTCAGGGGTAATATCATCAAGATTAGTAAAAATCATACCACCAGTAGCTTTTGCGAGTTTTTCAATATCGGATTTTTTAACCCGTCTTACAGCGGCTATTCCTGCTTTAGAAAGAAAATGTTGAGCCATATCATCTATTCCTTTTTGACAAATTAATACATTTGCCCCGGAATTTGTAATTTTTTCCACCATAGTTCTTAGCATTTTCTCTTCTTCATCAAGAAATTGTTGAATCTGTTCTGGACTGGTAATTTGAAGTTTAGTATCAAATTCAGTCTTTTCAATTTCAACGGCGCTCTGTAAGAGTAGTATCTTCGCGTCTTTTACTGATTTTGGCATTCCAGGAGCCACAACTTCTTTATCGAGAATTATACCTTTAATTAATCTGGTATCATCAATACCTTCTCCTGCTTTCTTTTGGATTTGAACTTTGTCAATATCAGCAACCCACTTACCTTCAATATCTTGTTCAGCTACAGCTTTAATAGCATCCATGCATATTTTAGCAAGTTTTTCCTTTGATTCTGAGACAATTTTAGAGGACATACAAGTCATTCCAGCATTTAGCAAACCAGTTTCATCGTGAATACCGCTTTTTACTGAGATATTTTCTAAAATTTCGACCGCCTTTTCAGAGGCTTTTCTAAAACCTTCTGTAATTACTGTTGGATGAATTTTTTGTTCTATGAGTTTTTTAGCTCGTTTTAATAATTCACCAGCAAGAATAACAGCGGTTGTTGTACCATCTCCTACTTCAGAGTCTTGAGTTTTAGCCACTTCTACCATCATCTTAGCAGCAGGATGTTGTACATCGATTTCCTTTAAGATTGTTGCGCCATCATTTGTAATGACGACGTCACCAAACTGGTCAACAAGCATTTTATCCATACCACGTGGGCCAAGAGAAGTTCTAACCGCTTCGGCAATGACTATCGCAGCAGCGATGTTATTTGACATTGCATCATTACCTCGTGTTCTCTCAGTTCCTTCGCGCATAATTATAATAGGTTGACCGCCTAATTGTGCCATATTTTTCACTTTTTAATTTTAATATTTTAATAAATTTTCTTTATATAGATCTCTAAGTCATAAAATTAAAAAAGTTTACGAATTTTCACATTCGTTATGCTGTAGGCTAAAAATGGGGGTTAGGAGAAGGTAAAAACAATATAATAGTTAGAAACAAGAAACTAATTTTATAATTTATTTAATAAGGTAATTTTGTTCTTATGCTCAGACTCTTCAATTCTCTAGACCTTATGCGAAGAAAGTGATCTTCTAAAGTATAAGGATAAAAAATTATTTCGGTAAATATTAAGAGCAAATTATTTGTGAAATATAAGGTCTAAACACTCAGTTATCCTTAAACACACTTCATTCTTGAATTTATAAATAGAAAAATAATCAAATTTGGCTGCTAGTTGAAAAATACAAGTAATGGGTTATTTAGTAAGTTCCCTTCTTTTTGGCCGCAAATCTTTTCCACGGCATCTGCGACATTTTTTAGCGTTTACTGGATTAAGTGCTCCGCATCTTCTACAGACGGATTTTTCTAATAAATGATATCTTGCGATTCTTCTCTTAACTGGGTCGTCGATCGGCACTTTTCTTCAGTTTTTATGTTCTTTCTATTCTTAAAATTATTACTTAGAATTAATAAATATTAGAATAATTTCAAAAACGCATGATTCAAAATAAAATTTTTGTTTGAATAGATGATGAATATGATAAAACCAGAAATATGATAAAATTAAAATTATATAATTAATAGATCTACTCACCTATTACAATATGTTATTATAGTTGATTTAATTTGCCTAGAGAAATTTTAGATGAAGATAAGTTTTTGGAGATCTCTGAATATGCCATTCATTGTCGAGTTAAGCGTTTAAAAGAATTTGTCAAATTAAAGTTAAGAACCAAGAAAATTCTTTACACCTACAGTGTAGATCCGTTGACAGCAGAAAGATTGTTGAAAAATATTAGTTGCGATATCATTGAAATCTAAACTGCTTTCTTAAAACTTGAGATTAACGAAATTTTATCAAAATTATAGTTAATTTAATACCTAATCCTAAATCTCTATATTTTGAAAAGGGAAAATATAAATTATTTCATTTTCTTTAATTTTAATATAAGCTGTTGTAATTTTTATCACTAATAACTAATTTAATAATATAAATTTAAGCTAATAAACCATGATACAAGCACTCTACCTTTTCCAAAGTAATACCAAAGAGTTAATATATAACAAGAACTTCCAAAGCGATGAAAAATTACAAATGTTTAGCTCATTTTTTTCCGCATTGCAATCTTTCGTATCAGAGTTAACAGAAAGCAGTTCAGAATCTTTGAACACCATAGAATTAGGAGAATATTTTGTTTTAATATCACGTATATCCGAAATATCATCTGATTTAGTAGTTATTACAGCTAAAGAAGATGTAAAAGAAGTCAAAAAGATTATTCCAAAAGTCCAAAAAATCATTCTATCCCATGAAGATTTGTTTAATAATTGGGATCATGCGCCAGAAAAACTTGAAATATTTGACTTAAAAATAATTCAATTAGTACTTTCAGGTAGACAAAAATCTGGTGAATCATCCTTGACAACCGATCAGGGTGGTATATTAAAATCTATTTGGGATCAAAAAGGTTCTTTATCAGAGCAGATTAGGGAGGATTTATCAAAAGAAAGAGAGGACCTTAATTTTCGGTATACGACTGAGCAAAACTTTCTTAAAAAATATGCAATGTCAAAGAAATTAATAGAAATCTCAGAGAAACTTCGAAATGAAGAATTATTTATTGAATACCAAACAGAATCAAAATCTCTAAAAGATGAGATAAAAGATCGGAAACTTAGATTAAAATATTATTTAAATAGAGTAAATGAATCAATACAATTTACTAAATACGCAGAAACCTATTCATATCTCTATTCTTTTTGTTTAAAACTGGACAGTCTTGTTGAACCCCATCTTATTGAGAAATACAAATCATATGCAAAGACTTTGTTAAATCGAAAAAAAATTCCTAGAGAAGAATTCAAACAAGTTATTAATAATATTTCAAAAATAGGGGAAGAGTTGGATGAATACTTATCTTTGGATACCTAAATAAATAGCTTTATTGTTATTTCCATTTAACAACTAATATTTTAGATCTGTTTTAATAAAATTAATTAACAATTTTTAATAGAGATCAATAAGAATAACAATATCTATACTTTTTAATAGATATAAATTTTAAATGATATATTATAATTTGTTTAAAACTCATGAAAGTTCTTCCAGCAGATAAAACTTGCATAAATTCTGGATTCTTGTGCAATAGTTGCCAAGCTAGACTTGATGCGGGAGAAATTTCAGAATTCGAAATTGATTTAGCCAAAGATTTTATTAATTTAGAAGAGGAAAATGAAAAATTTATTTTTTTAAAAGATATTTCATTCTTTAAAGCTATAGATTTTGAAGATGTGGTAATTTTAGTAGTTGGGAGAAAAGATAAAATTAAGTTTTCTCCTGAACTTATAGCATGGATTAAAGGGGAATATGAAATTGATGATTTAATTATAATTGAAAAGACAAAGAAACTTCGACCAGTAGTAGAGGCGTTAATTGCACCAAAAAAATTAATTTCACTTAATGAAATTTTTTTAGCTACCGGTGATATTCAATTTAAAGCTGTGCTTAAAGAAGCTGATAAAGAATTAATATTATTTACAAAAGACGAACTTGAAGAATTGATTTTAGAATTGACTGGAAGTATTTGTATGATAGAATTTCAACTTATTGATTTATAAATCAATAAAATTTTAATCGCTCTTTTCTTATATTTAATAGATTACTGTGGAAGAATATAAACAAGTTATTTTAGTTAGAACTGATCTTAAGATGGGAACGGGTAAAAAGTGCGCGCAATCATGTCATGCAAGTGTATCCGCTTCAGATTTAGTTCGAGTAAAAAATAAAGCTGTCTGGAAGAATTGGAAGAATTCAGGACAGAAAAAAGTCGTCCTTAAAATAAAAAATATGGATCAATTCAAAGAAATTGTGAATAAATTAGAATCGAAAAAATTTCCCTTTTTTATTATTAATGATGCAGGGTTAACTCAACTGCCACCAAATACAACAACAGCATTAGGAATTGGTCCCATGTTATCGAAAGAAGTCGATAAAATAACTGGAGATCTCCAACTCTTATAACATTTAAATTAAGGCTAGAAATTTGTCTACTACAGAAAAAGATACATATATTTTTAAAAGAAACGATGAAAAAGACGTAGAAAGGTTCGTCGGAATTAAAATATATGCAACAAATAAGATTAAAGGAATTGGCGGAGAATATAAAAAGGTATTTAAAGATTTCATTGTAAAAGAGATAATCCAAAATGGCAAAATCCTTTCTATTAAAGAAGATTATAAAAGTCACCCCTTCTCTAGAGAGTTGAAAGATCGCTTTACAACTTTTAATTTAGTAAAAGTTAACAGAGATACTTTTGAAGCTATAAGGTTAATTAGAAATGATCTAAATGTACCTTATAATTGGATTAATTATTCTGGTTTAAAAGATAAATTTTCCATATCCGTTCAAAAAATATCCGTAAAAGGTAATTATATAGAAAAATTAAATCGGATAAAAATAAAAGACATTTTTATAAGAAATATTCAACCTTCAAAAAAGTCAGTTAGATTGGGAAGTCACAAAGGTAATAATTTTGTGATTTTTCTTCGTGCTTTAGAAAATATTAGAAATCTACAAGAAAAAATTAATAGTTATATTTTATTTTTGAATGAATTTGGTTTTCCAAATTATTTTGGACTTCAGAGATTTGGGAAATTTCGCCCAAATTCACATACTGTTGGACGATATTTAATCGAGGGTAATTCTAAACAAGCTTTTAAAGAATTTGTATCAACTACATATTCTACAGAGTCACCTGAATCAAATCATGCAAGAAAAGAATTTAAAAATGATGGAAACCTTGAAAAAGCCTATAATAATTTTCCAAAAAGCTTAAAATACGAAAAGGATATGATTCACCATTTGATTGAGAATCCAGATGATTACTCAGGAAGTCTCAATACTTTACCTTCATCTCTTAAACAGTTATTAATTAGCGCTTTTCAATCATTTTTATTTAATAAAATGCTTACTTTAAGGGTTTCAAAAGGAGTTTCATTGTTTAAACCGATAAAAGGAGATACTATTAGTATATTAGACGATTATAATGGGGATGTAACAAGAGCTTTATATATTTATGGAAAGAATTATGATGAAACTATCGATAAGGCATTAAAATTAAACCGGGCGGTAATAATTTTTCCTATAATTGGGTACAATACTAATTTAGATGAATTTCCATTGGCAAAAGAATTGTCGACGGAAATTTTCAAACACTTAGAACTAGATGAAAAGTTCTTTAGTAGTGAGATTTTAAGTGAACCAGAATTTAAAGGTTCTATGAGAGCGATAACCAGTAAACCAATAGGCTTCAAATTATTACAAATTGATAACGATGAACTATGTCCTGGGAAGAAAAAAGCAAAGCTCGAGTTTTCGTTATTGAAAGGAAGATATGCGACAATATTAATTAGAGAATTAATTAAGTGATCTCAATTTCAAACGATCTCACGGTTTCAATTCCAAAAATGTCTATTGATTTTACCGATAAGTCAAACTTACCCTTTTTTCCATAAATATAAGGAATAGATTTCAAAGCTAATTTTCTTTTCTTAGGAGTTCTAAATGATGTAAACATACTGTTAAAAATCTTGCCATCATAATTAAAGTCTAAAGCCCAATAATCGATCCAGTCTTCAAATGAATCTATTTTTTCTCTCACACTTTCCGATAAGAGATGGTTAAATGGCAACTTATAATCGATTATTTCTACATCTATTTCATTATTATTTTGATGAATAAATACTTCTAAGGTCGGGGATTTAATCTTATTTCTAATTTTCTCATTTTCAACATTTTCTATTAAAAAATTCCTACTTATCATCTCCGAATCCCTATTGTTACCTAATTGTATAATTTGAAAGGATTGAGGGTTTTTATCATATAATTCCGACCAATTTAAAAGATCGTTAGTTTTACTGATGCTTAGTAACCTTTTTCTTGTCATATGAATCGCAAGTTTGTTCAAATCACACCCTATCCATCGTCTCCCAAGTTTTTCCGCTACGGCTAAAGTAGTTCCTGAACCGCAGAAAAAATCAGCGATAAGATCGTTCTCTTTTGTTGAGGCTAGGATAATCCTTTTTAAAAGTCTTTCAGGTTTTTGAGTAGAAAACCCTTGGTATTCAGAAGTATTAGCTCTGATATATGGAATGTCATTCCAAACATCTCTAGGAAATATTCCTTTTTGTTTTACATAAACTTTTCGTGACAATTTTTTACCGTTATGACTACCACCTCGATAATAATAAACCCCCTTATCATCTCTTTTCAATGCATTTTTTACTCGGTTAGAATATTCCATGTATATTTTGGGGTTATCATAGAAAATATAATTCTCTGACATTGAATAAAATAGAATTGTATCGTAGGATCTAATAAAAAATCTTCGGGTTTTAGCTGAAGCTGCAGGGTAAGCCCAAATTATTTCATTTCGAAAATTCTCATAACCGAAAATTTCATCCATTATAAGTTTTATATAATGTGAAATGTGCCAGGATTATTTTTATTCAAGGAAGAACAAATTGAATGAGATGAAGACGAAATAAATTATATGAAGAGAAAATTTTTTGGATTATGCAAGGAAAACTAAAAGATATGAAATCAATTACATAAAAAAAAATATTTATTTACTTTTATTAATGAAAAAAAATGTATTTATATTGAAAATAAAGAAGACAATAATATTACAGAAGTCTAATTAATTATGTTGTTTGAGTTAACAAAGGTAGAAGTTAAGAATTTTTTAAGTTATAGAGATACCGAATTTTCAGATTTAAAAAATTATAATGTCCTTATTGGTAAAAATAATGCAGGAAAGTCAAATTTATTTAAATTATTTAAATTAATTAGCAGAAATATAACTTTTGAAAAGGGATATTTGTTTGATAATTATGATAATTTGGATGCTTCAATTTCATTGACTTTTAAACTTTCTGATGATTTAAAGCGAGAGATATTTGAATCTCTATATAAAGCTAATTTATTAAAAAATATATTTCAAGAAAACGAACAAAAAAACGGATATCTTCCTAGAAATGTTTGGAATCAACTCCCTAGTGCAGTAGATTGGTTATTAACAAAGAAATTCTTGAATGGTCTGATTCTAACTATTAAATACTCTAAGATTTTTAAATGGTTATACATTGAAAGTCTGAGAGGGATTCATAAATCTCTTGATAAATCAATTTCATTGTTGAGTACAGTTCAACAAAATGATCAATATCTAGTTCATTTCATTACTAATAACATTCAAGTTGAATCTAAGAATTTTTTGACATTCTTTGGACAACAACAGAGTTCTACGGAGTTTGGATATCCTGGAGGAAGTATTCCTAATGTATTAGAGAATTTAGCCAGAAATAATATGTTTAATGATTCCCTGTTAATGAGAATTTTATTTACTAAGTTAAATGATTACTTCAAAGATTTATTTATATACATCCCTGCATATCGTAGATTTCTGAAGATCCATCCAACAAAAGATGCAGAACATAGAATATTAAAAGAGAATAGCGCACACATCATTCAATTAATAGTCAAATAAGAACATATACTGAAAGGAAACATTATGAA
>SDBS01003106.1_pt1 | contig 16301 bp, 10 predicted proteins | sample 2277091 | NCBI WGS metagenome assembly SDBS01 (sample SAMN10404972, study PRJNA504765) | marine sediment metagenome | isolation source: marine sediment core GS10_PC15, 163 cmbsf | place: Arctic Ocean: Southern Knipovich Ridge | collected 2010 | reverse complement strand
AGTTATAGTATCAGTAGCACTGTCAACTTCTTTGATTCTGTTTCGAAAAGAATCAGCAAGAGGTGAAAGAGTATTGGGCTCAATTATTCCATGACCGCCTGTTGGTCTATAAAGTGAATTTTGTGCATCAGAATTATCAGTTCCTTGAGAACCAAATTGTGCAGTAAAAGTTACACCATCATCTTGATACTCATTTACATGATTTCCTAATCTTTCAGATACAAGAAAGACATCATTAGTACTATCATATGTCACACCCGCAGGTCTGTATAATTTAGAACCTGTTGGTTGCTCAGAAATTCCTACAAATGTATAAGGTGAAACAGAAGAATATGCTTGACATCTGTTATTAAATTCATCAGCAATCATTAGTATATTTCCAGTTGGTCTAACATCAAGTCCTGATGGTCGATAAAATTCTCCACCAGTAGTTGCTTGTCCAGCAGTTCCAAAGGATTCAATAAAATTTCCATCCGAATCCATCACTCTAATTCTGTGATTTCTTGTATCAGAGATTAGAAGATTCCCTGCCGAATTTAGTACAATGTCTGTCGGATATTGTAAGTTGGTATCAGATGGTCCACCATTACCTGCGCCACCTGGAGTTCCTGCGACTCCATTAGTTCCAAAAGGAGTAGAAACAACTGCTTCAAGGATAGCACCTGAGCCACCAGTAGTTGCAGTTACAGTTGGAAGATTATTAGGGTCATATCCATTTCCACCATTAGTAACAGTAATGGTATTAATCACACCAGCTGTCTCTGTAGCTACTTCAGCAGTTGCATTTACAGGATTTGCAATATCTAATGTAGGTGCAGAAATATCAACTGGATCTCCCACATTATAACCAGTTCCACCATTAGTTACATTAATCGAAGTAACCTGACCTGCATCAATTGTAAATGCAAAACTTGCAGGTGTATAATTCCATTTAGAAATTCTATGATTAAATTGTTCTACAACATATACTACATCATTAGCTATATCAGCTGCAATATCAGTTGGTCTATACATTCTACCAATTTGTAATACACCCATTATCTAACACGTAAAAATAAAGATTAAAGGTATTTTGTGAATTAGTCAAGAAAAAGATTGAAGAATAATACCTTTAACTATAGTGACTATAGCGGTTTAATGTCAAATACTACTATCCAGGAGGATACTTGATAATAAAAGAAGGTAGAAGCTCCCTACAGCTTCGTACCAGACTAAAACCATCGCCGATTCTTTCTCCTAAAACAATAAGGTTATGGTTATCTTCTTGATTAGTTACAGAGAATTTAGGCTTTACTCATTCAATGAATATCAAAGTGGACCTAGTAATGTCACATACCAGATCCAAGAGCATCAGTTCACCAAAGGAGAACTATTATGATTAATCAATCTCTACAATATAAACATCAGAATCCTATTTTGAGATTCATTGATCATATTCAAAAGAATGGTGAATGTTGGGATTGGACTTCAACTAGAAAGGATGGATATGGGACATTTTGGTACAAGGGAAAAATAAGATACGCCCATAGAATCTCTTATGAATTCTTTAGGGGAGACATTACAGATAATTTACAAATAGACCATCTATGCAGAAATAGAAGTTGTGTAAATCCTGATCATTTAGAGGCAGTAACTCAGGCAGTTAATGTACAAAGGGGTTCAAGCCCAAGATTAACTGCAAAAAGACAGACAAGTAAAACTCATTGTCCACATGGACATCCATATGATGAATCTAATACATATTATTGTCCAAAAGGATTTCGTAAATGTATAGAATGTAGAAGAACCCAACAAAGAGTTGATTATAAAAAATCTAGATTAAAAATCCCATCTGTCCATAGATGAACAAAGACAGATGGAACCTAACAGATGATAGAGATTATCTGATAAAATCAATACTACTATTTTATTTAAAGAAATCTTTAATGAAATTCCCACCTGTCTAAGACTCCTCAAAGACAGGCAGAAGAAAATTCGACTCTAGTTTAATGTCAGTCAAAGCAGAGATTGAATTTCCTCATTGGTAGGATTTTACTCCTATTCTTTCATGAACAGTTAAAATTTAGGTATTTCTTTTCTCCATCTGACCATCATGGAGCATAATTTTTAATCCATGTCATTCCACGATCTAAGTCAATAACTTGACCTGTTCTAAGAGCAGTTACTTCTCCTGTAAGAAACTTGTTTTGTTCTACATCAAAGTATCTAGGAGGATGAAATAATACATCACTATCAGATACTGTAAAAGTGAGAGGATCTGTTTGATTTACTGTACTATCAAGTGAAGTACTTCCTCCAACTTTTATTATACTAGAGTCTAATCCATTTACTACATCTGAATCATATACTTCAAAAATATCAAAGTCAGCTTCAAAATTACCTACTTCAGTTCCTGTAATTTCGACTTTAGCATATCTCATATTGACTATTCCACTGGCATCTTTAGTAATGCCACTAACAAGCGCACCACTGTCTAATGTATTAAACACTACATTATCTACACTTGTTGATAAAACAAAAGAGAGTGATGGAGAACCAGTTGTTGTAGTAGCTCGAATTAAAGCATGAACATCTCTTGATTCAACACTAGCAAAATCAATAATAGTGTCTCTAGTTGTAACTAGATTTGACGCATTTTCTGTATTAAAGGTGTCAAGGTCACTATCAATCATATTTGAAGTGGATGACCAATCAGATGAAGTAATGATAGGTGATATGGGTGAATATATCTCATAAATTAATAGATTAGCTGAATCACCTGCAACTCCTCCAATTCCCATTGTTACTCTTGCAAATTTGAAACTATTTGCACCCAATGAAATATCTGTTATAGTATCATCAACAAGAGTTCCTGAATCTATTTGAGAATAAATTGCGTTATCATCACTAATTTCTACAGTATAGTTTGTAGTTGGAGTTCCTGTAACTGGTTTTCCTTCTATTCTTATATTCAAATTTCTAGTTGCTATACTAGAAAAATCTGCAACTGTAGTTGTAGGTGATATTACTACATTATTTGTATCAAATGTCTCTTTTTTATTATCTATCATAAGAGAAGTAGATGACCAATCAGATGAAGTAATGATAGGAGCTGCAAAGAAAAAGACTTGAAAAATATTACTATCATCACTTGTATCATCACCTTGAGCAGCGAAACGAACATCATCTACAGTTGTAGAAGTAGAAATAATATTTGATTTTACAAATTGTGTAAAACTTTCACTGTAAAATTGTATTCCACTACTATCATCAGCCATTCTTAATAACCAAGTACCACCAGATGCAGACTGAATAGTACATCCAATACTTCCAGTTACCGCACCTCCTCTAAGTCCTACCATTGTTGCAACTAAATTATTCGTAGCTGATGCAAATGTGTTAAAATCATTATCAATAGCATTATTAGTATTAGAATAACTACCACCACCTGCAATATTATCAAAAGGAACTGTTTCGCCTATCAAATAGATTCTTTGATCTACATCAAAGGAAGATCCCTCACTGATTACAGTGATTCTAACATATCTTAGTGAAGTAGCCTGAACAAATGAAATAGTCTGTGTTGCTGCTGTGCCACTGGTTGCAGGGGAATAAGTAATGTTATCATCACTGACTTCAACTGTGAAAGTATTATTTGGAGCACTTATATTATTTACAGCTCCTAAAACAACAAAAACATTTCTAGATGCAATACTTCCAAAATCTGCAACAGTTTCACTTGATAGAGAAGTAATAGAAGCTAATAATGTTTCAGATGTATTCAAATTTCCATCTACAATATTTGTAGATGGAGTCCAATCTGAAGAAGTAACAGTTGGAGAAACTAATTCAAGGCATTCAAAGATATTAAAATTAGCAGAAAATGCAGCTTCTTCTTCACCAGTAATTGTAATTCGAATAAATTGAAGTATGTTTGTATCAGCTACTGTTACTGGAACCCCATCAGTAAGAGTTGATGAACTAATTACAGTATATGATATGTTATCTGTACTACGTGCAACTTCAAAAGATAAATTTGGAGTGCCAGAAATAATATCAGCAGAAAATTTTATTGCAATATCTCGTGATACATTGGTTCCAAAATCAAAGATAGTCTGTTTTGATTCATTGTTATCTACTCTTAAAACGGCAGGATCACTTGTAAATATCCTATCAACCATTTTAGGTTGTTGACCAACAGCCCAGTCAGAAGATAAAACAGTTGGAGCATCATAAACAAAGTTACCTACTTCTTGAATTCGTAAACCAAATGTGCTTAATGGATTTGTATTACTGGAAGTAGGAGCTTGTATTGCAGTACCAACACTACCATCATTATTTTTTTTACGAAATGTAAAAGATTCTAGTGCATCAAAAGTGCTAGAAGGTGCAGCTTCTGTATTAATTTCATCATTTAGACCTGTAGTTGGATTATCATCATTATTTGGAAATGCAAACAAATCAGTTCCATCACATGAATATTGATCTTTTGATACTACAACATTACTTCTAACCAAATCATCCAACACATCCAGTGTTGTAAGAACGCCTTCGGCTTGTTGACTCATTCATTATCACTCACTATTTAAAAAGAGAATTATTATGATAAAGGTATTAAAAGACAGAATCGATCCTAGTGTTTATTATGTATAAGATTTCTTAAATAATTAATGAATAAAATTCTAGTGTCACTTTTTGTAGTTGTAATATTATCTGTTGCAATAATTGGTATAAGTTCAGTAAATGCAGACTCTTATGAATCAAAAGACAGTACAAATTATCTATTCTTAGAGATTGATAATTCTACAGCCTCAGGATTGTTAAAGATTAACGGTAAGATAACCTCAATTAATTCTGACATTCAATTTTATGACAATGGTAATTTTAAGATCAATGTATTTCAGGATAGACTAAAATTATTTGGCTCACTTGATAAACTAAAAGTGACAGTTTTAGACCTCAATGAAAGACAAAAAATATTTTTTGATATACACAGTATGGAGATTCAAGAGGAAACAATAGTACAAACAAATAATCAAACTAAAGTAGTTGATAATTTAGAGCAAGAACTAGAGAGATTAAAAGAATGGAGAAAGACATTTGATATAAAACAAGTACCTATAGCCAATTACAGTAACAACATAATAGAAGAAGCCAAACAACAAAGGATAAAATTTTCATTGGGAATAACATCAGACCTTGATGATACGATAACCCTTGGAAAAGAAGTTGACATTAAAATTTACATAAACAACATTAGAAATAACCATGATGTAGAGGGTGCCAAAGTCAAACTAGAGATAATTAGAAACGACTTTGTTGCATACACATTCACAGATATAACGGATTTTACAGGATTTGTATATCTGGATCCAATTCTTGATTATCCTCTAGTTTATCCTAATCATTGTTATGATGCAAAAATTACTGCTACCTACGGCAATTTTACAGTAATTGATTCGGAGGATTTTCTTGTTAAAACAATAGGATATGATAGTTGGGTAAATAATGTAAAATTAGACTGGATAGATCAAAGTAGGTATAATCACTTGCCCGAAGAATATACTACTCATCCCAGAGAAATAGAAAGATCAGATGTGAAATGTAACAAATGAATAAAATCTCATTACTATTTCTGGGGGCAATCATGTTAATTTCTACAATTAGTGTAAGTTCAGTAAATGCAGAAGACAATCTAATTCCTGAATGGGTAAAATCAATCGCTGGATGGTACTCTGAAGATAGATTAACAGATGATGAATTTATAGAAGCAATTGCATTTTTACTCGAAAATGAAATTATAGAAATTGAAGGATATGGAAAATTAGATCAAGTCTCTAATTTTACTATACCAACAGAAATACCACGAGCCCCAGAATCAATATCAGGTTTTACTTTACAAACTGACAAGGACTCTTACGAAAGTGGTGAGAAGATAATCGTAACTGGATCAATACCAATAGAGCGTTATGATTCAAATGCTGTTATTGCAACTATTATTAAAAGAGGCTCTACTTTTGGTTCTGATTACAGTAAAAATCTTGAATTAGACAAAGAAGGTAATTTCAATACAACGGTACCAGTAGCAGTTTCAAGAGGATCAAATGGAGAAAAGTATCTTATTGAAGGTGAAACATTTTTTGTGAGAGTATCTTACTATGATAAACTAACTAGTTTAACAGTATTAGAAAAAGAAGTTAACTTTGAAGGATATTATTATGAAGAATTAGAGTACGAAGCACCTACAATGCCAGATCCAATACAATCTAACCATATCACAGTTCAGACTGACAAATCTTCCTATTCCATAGGAGATACAATCCTAGTAACAGGTGAAGTTACATCGTTGTTATCTGGTTATTCAGTAAGTGTATTCATTAAGGATATTTACGGAGAGACATTCTTGGCTCAAACCATTCCAGTAAGTGATGATAAACAGTATGATATTGAGATTATTACAAATGAAATAATAGAAGGTAGTTATTCCATTACAGTTCAATATGGATCTGCCAAAAATAATATGGCATTAACTATAATTTCTATAAATTAATAGATTAGGGTTTAAGATAACCTGGTACAAGATATTCTGTACCCGATTGTTTTACTGTAATCCATGTTTGTGGTTGAGCTGGAGGGGCAGAAGCTGCTCCCGAAGCACCTACTGTACTTTGACCTTCATTAAAATCAACAGTACTACCTAAATTAAATTTTAAATCTGCATCAATTCGCGCATTAATATTAATAGTGGAACCTAAGAATGTACTTTCACCTATAATTTCAACTGCATCAACAATACTAGCATTATTTGATCTAACACCAAAAATTATTTTTCCTGAATTTGGATCAACATCAATCTCTCCTCTCATTTGTGCAAACTCTGTAACTACTCCTGCATCATCACCTTTCCAATGAATATCTCCAATACCATCATTATTTCCAGGATTGGTATCTTCTTTTACTAGAGAAATATCTGCTGCTTCACTTCCTGTATTACTAACTCTTCTGCTTTCAAATCCTAAATTGCTAAAAAGATACTCAAAGTTTGCAACAGGAATAAGAGTAATTGTGTTAGTTAGCATATCAGCTTCTATTGCTCTTTGATTGATTAATCCATTTTGTAAGACAACAAAGAACCTACCATCTTCAGAATCATTAGTATTATCTGCAATTTCCATCCCAACACTACCATAAATTGTAGGATTTCCTAGACTGTCTCCAGCTAAGAATTGAGTTGATCCAATAGTGTCATCATCAGCAGTGGAAGAATCATTTCTCTCCATTCTAAAAAGAGATTGTTCCTCAGTTTGGTCAGACTTTAAAATCATAGAGCCAAAAATATTGTGAAGTATATTGGTATTGATAAGACCAGCTCCTCCTTCAACAGTATATGCAGTCTTATCAGAACTTTTACTGAGTAATGCCATATCATATTGTCCGTTTTCTGCTCCATCAGTGGGGGATTTTATAGTTACAACTTCTGTAACATAATTTTGAGATACAGGAGGTCCTGCATCATTAAATCCCTTATGAAAAACTATATCAATAAAATCACCTGGACTTCCTCCAGATGTAAAATCATTTCTAAGATATTGTGATACATAGTTAGCACCACGATTTTCATAACGTGCTGTTCCTGAACCAAAAATTACAATTTTATTCCCATCACCATCAAAGGTCATCGTAGCAGTATCAGTAGTTCCATTGACTGTTACACTTGTATTGCCATCAATGATACTCGATACTTGAATTTGTCCCCACTTGATACCTAAAGATTCTGCCGAGTCAGCGATTAGTACCTCATCATCTGTCCCAACTGGTAATCTTGCATTATCTGTATCAAAGGTAAACAAATCCCCTTTTGTAATTAGAGGAGAAACAAAAATATCAGAAAAATTAACTACTACAGAAGGAGAACCCGTCTTTGCTTTTAGATCAGTTCCATCAAAGTAGATTATACCATTTCCTGCTGGAGTTTGTGTATTATTAACAAAAGATAATTCTCCTATAGCATTAATTCCATTAGTAGCCCCTCCGACTGTAATGTTATTAGCAAAAATACTATTCCAAGGAATACCACCAACTCCCAAAGTATCTGATGATTCTACTGGAATAATTGACTGTGCAGTAATTAATAATTCAGTAATAATCATAGATGCCGTTATAGAGCCATCAACTATGAAATTATACTGCGCTCCATTTGGCACATTAAGATTCATACCACCTGAACCATCACTTGTAATTCCTGTAGATGTGGAAGCTAGGGATTCTCCTGCTGCTTGATCAAACAAAAGTCTATCTAGGTTTATGCCATCAAAAGTTGCAAAGTCTACATCTGAAACAGCAGGAAAGTTAGCCCAATCAGCAGTATTACTTCCAACAAATATTTTTGCGCCTTCTATAATTCCAATTAGTAATCCAAAACTATTTTTTATGAAAACATCTGTAATTTCATTAGAACCGTCACCGATTGTAACAGAATTATCTAATGCAGGATTAAATGTAACTGTGTGTCCGCCTGAACTATTTTGAATAAATCTAATAGTGGATAATTCAGTTTCAGTAGTAGAAAGATTAGTAAAATTAACTGTAATGTCTTCAGTTAAAGTGATTTCTACATAATGTCTGTCTGAATCATTAAAGTTTATTGTAGTAGTAGCTCCTGGACTTCCTTGATCATCTTCAGGGAAATCAATAGGAAACGATATTCCACTACCAGTAGTTAAATCAACTAAATCAGCTCTAAAAGTTGATCCTCCATCTTCTGTGATGAAATGAAATGTAGTCTTGGCATTTGCAGTTTTATCTAGTAATGTATCAAGCAAATTTGCATTTTTGAGTCCTGTTGGAGTAGTTGTAATACTATGTCCACCTGTTCCGTCTTGTTCAAATGTAAACCAGATTTCTTCTAGAACTGTAGATCCTGGAGGACTCGTAAATTGAAATCCCACATCTCCTGTCATTCGTACTTTTTTATTCTGTCCTGTATTTCCTGAAATATCTACATTAAGAGTAATTGCACCTTGATCTCCAAAATCGTCTTGAGGGTACAAAATAGGAAACGATGTAGCTGCGCCTCCTCCTGTACTTACAGAGATAACACGCCATGCGCCACCACCACCTATTGTAATATCAAAAATTAAGGTAACAATCGGTACGTTTAGTGTAGATAATGTACCATCAAGTTCTATATCTTTGCCATCTGGAGTCACAATATTGCCAGTAAATATCTGTCCTACTGATTCAGGAGTAGTTGATGCAGGAGATGCTATTTCATATGTAAATGAAGTATTAACAACTAGATTAGCTACTATTCCGCCAACAATATCATAAGTATCACCAGGAGTTCCTGAAACATTTATGGAATTACCATTTACTAATGAACCAGTATCGCCAAGTGTTACTGTTACAGTAGTAGAACCATCACCAACAATATTTGTAAAAGAAAAAACTTCAAGGTTTTTTATAATTTGAATCTGTTGATTTGTTCCCTGATAAATTAGGTATTGACCAATCCTTTCATTGCCATCAATAAAATGAATATCATCAGGACTTCCTACACCCGTAACTAAGATGTAAGAAGAATTTTTAGGATTATTATTTGTAGGATCTAAATCAACCCTACCATTATCTACTGTGATAAGTTTTGGTCCATATGCTATGTTACCTACCATGCCACCTCCAATAGTTGGTAAATAGTTTCCAGTTCCACCACCTGTAGAACCAGCAGCACTACTACCTGATGATCGAGTAGGTCCTTCAGATTGAGGTAGTGTACTTCTTCGACTTAGAGCTTCAAGTTGTATATCAGTAAGAAAATGTTTTCGCAGTCTGCTTTTTTGTCCAGGAATTCTAGATGCTTTACCAGTAGCACTCATTCTTCGCCCTCCTGGAATCTTCTAACTCCTGTTACTGTTCGCAAGTAACCACCAGGACCATTTGGAACTTTGTCAATTTGGCGAACTATCTTTTTTGCAACTAATTTTATTGTAAATGGAATTGGATCATCAAGTAACACCCAAAAGTCCTCCCAATTAGCTCCAACCCCAGGCTCATTTGATGCAGATGACGTATTATCCCTAACACAACGATATCCATTGCCACCATTTTGCACATCATTAAAACCTACTAGATATTCAGTTGCAGTAACCCACGCATCTAAATCAGTAACGGTTCTGTCTGCATCATTTACAAGTTTTGGATTCTCCAAAAAGAAAGAATCACCATATCGTAAATCATTTAATCCTACACTTGTTACTTCAAATTCTTTATGTCGAAATTTTGTAATCTCTAATTTTGCAAGATTAGCTTGGTCATTTTGAAACTTGTTTGTAATTAATGGTTCATAGAAAAATGGTATCATTAAAGGTCTATCAGTATTAGGAGGACTAACAGAAAGTCCAGGTTTCGCCCACTGAAATGAATCAAAACTTAGTTTGATATTGTATCCATCAATTGGAATTAATGTACCTGGATCAATGGGTCCAGGCCATATTCCCGAAAAATTTTGAATTGGTGCATATCTTCCTTGATCATCATAAGAACCAAGCCAATGAATTGAAATCTTTTTGATGTTTCTCCATCTAAACGAATTTAAAATTTCTAATTCTTGTAAAAATACATTCTGACCAATATTGCCAAATGCCCAAGCAGCTCGAGCTTTGTATATCTTAAATTCTGATCTTGGTAAAGAAATTGGTTCCCACAAATTGTTAAATGGAATTACAAAGTCTTGAGTAACTACAGTATCATCAATATCATAAATAGCACATCTATATGCAAAATTAGCTGCAAAAAATACTAGATTTCCTAAACCATCTTTTCTGTATCGCCATTCATGTTTAATAAAAAATGTTAGTGCATCAAAGGGTCCCAAGTCTTCGGCTTCAGTATTGTTAAAACCTGTAAGACCTGATGCAGTAAATCCCATATTTTCAGCCTCAAAAGTAGCTGGATTTCTATTATCATTATTTCCGTAAAATTCACCTATTGAATTTGTATTGTTTGAGTTAAATGAAAATGGTGCTCTAAAACAACCTCCAGCAAAGTTTCTATAAAATGCAGCTTGTTTTGGAAGTACATTATCAACTATTGCATTCATTCTGAATTCGTATGTTACTGCTGAAAACTCACCAAAGTTCCCACTTGCTCCATTATCTTTGTTATTCTGACCTTGTGTGTTTGTGATGTTGAAAACTGGATGATAAACATCATTGGCTTGGTCAAGGGATGTAGTTACATCTACCCATGATCCACTTTGAAATTGGTAGGTTTTTGCCTCATCATCAATTCCAATAAGATTGTCTTCTTCTGGTTTGAAAAATATTAACCACTGTTCACCATTCCATTGAACAACAAAGTTATCAAATCCTGTAAAATCACCTGTACCTGTTCCATCAACTAAGACACGAAATCCTCTATAAACACCCCCATTTCTGATGAAAACTGAAGGAATTGAAGCAGGTGTAGTAGCCCTAACATCCGCCCATGTTTGTTTGAAATTTCCATCAAATTTTACTTGGTTAGAATCCCATACTGCCATAGAACCTGAATCAGGTGGGTCATCTCCTAAATCACCAGAAGTATTTGCACCATTTGATTTCCATTCATTAGCTAAGGCATTTGTCCAAAAGGAATACTGACCTGAGATACTTACTTCAGTTGTCAAAAAATCTAAAAATGTATAATTTTTCCAATTAACAGTAGGTGTTATATCTGGTGGAACGGGAGGGGCATCAGTTGTCTCTTGAAGTGTTTTATAGTGAAAATCATCTCCTTGTGAATCAGGAGCACTATTAACAACTAAAATAATTGCATCTTTAGGATATACTTCACCAGCAACATATTCAGGAAATAAACGCCAAGCTTCCAGTGCTCCAATAAAATCGGCATTTTGTCGTGGTAAAGTTCCAATGGAACTATCAGTCCAAGTTCCTGCAACATTTCCAACAAGTGCATCAATCTCACCTTGTTCTTCGGCAGGATTGATTATTACTGAATCATTTATGATATTAGGTATTGATGTTTGATCAGTCGGATTACCTGATGAAAATCCTCTAAAGTTTATCTGATCAACATTAACGGAACTTGTTGTAAATCCTAATTCAAAGAAATCACCAGCTCCTCCTGCTGCTACACTAGAGCCTCCTCTATCAATTACTTCAAGTAGTCCTTCATAGTGAGGCAATTCACTAAGATTAAAAATATAATCATTTGCTGTCCACTTTGGTAAATCATTAAAGCCACCTCCAGAAGAATTAAAATCATGACCAATAATTTCGACTTGATTAATACCTCTGTTTTCATTGTAAAGATCTACAATTCTTTCTGATGTGAAAAACATTGACCTGAAGAAAAATTGGTCTGCAAACATACTCTTTTGTAGATAAAACTCAGAGCCAAGCAAATCAACTGGTAAAACCACTCCTTGTAAGCCATCATAGGTAGGATGAATTATATCAACTTCATAAACTGCAAAATGAGAAACACCAAATCGGTCAATTATCTCAATTTTTATTTTATCGAACTGATCAAGAATTGGTGTAATCCCACTGTTTGTTTCTGTTACATAAGCACCATTTTTTGCATTAATTCTAAGTGATAAAGAACGAACTTCACCTGAACCTATCTCTGTTTCTTTTATGGTTTCGACATCACTTGAAATATCTGTATTAGGACTAATTGGAAATATTTGATCCCAAAAAGTCATCCAAGTTCCTACATCACCAGGCTCATTGATACCAGCAGACAGATGATCTAATTTACATTGAAAATATTCTAAACCACTTACTGTATCATTAACTACTTTATTTCCATCAAAATAATTAGTTGCAGTAATCCAATTACTAATCGGATTGAATGTTACTGTAAAATCAAAACGACTCATGATATAAACGCCTTGGCAGTAGCTACAGCAGTAGGACTTCCTCCTGAAAACGAAACATTTGGTGCAGTTACATATCCAGAACCACGTTCAGTAATGGTTAAAGATACTACTTTATCTCCTGAAATTGTCGCAGTTGCAGTTGCTGTAACACCTATGGAAGGAGGATCTATTGTTACAGTAGGTGTAGAAGTATATCCACTACCACCAAAAGTTAATTCAAGAGCAGTTACAGAAATTTGGATTCTTCCGTTTTGTAATAGTGTAACAATAAAACCAACTTTTGGAGTAGGTTCACTCATATATTGAATATCAATTTCAGAAATTTCATAACCAGTACCGTTACGTCCTGTAGTTGGAATTAGATTTAATGCGCCATTTAATGCAGAAAGATTTAGACCAAAACGACCATTTTCAAAATCATCACTTTCTTTTGCTTGTTTAGCCCAAAGTTTTAGATTGGTAGGTCCTAATGTCTTATCTCTATTTACAAAGTATCCAGCTATTGTAATTTCTAATGGACCTAAAAGAGAATCCTGAAAAGGATTCAAAGAAATACCTGGATTTGGATGAGGATTAAGATCTGTCGCAAATCTTAAACCAGAAGTAACTAATCTTCCTGTACTATCAGGTACTGTTCCTGGCTCAAATACTATCTTTTCAGTATCTCCTACACTTGCTTCTGTATCCCCATCATCAGTAAGACGGAAAATAGTATCCTCACTCAAAAGGATAGTCTCCTCTGACATGTTCTTTCATCCCAACTCTATTGATTAGATCGTCATTGATTCCGCCTTCACGAATTCCTGCTAATGTATTGTATGCGTTAAATCCATTAGCAGCAGTAAATCCCTTCTTTGATTGAATTATAACTTGACGAAATCCCATCTCAGTATCTTTTTGAGTCTGTCTTGAGAGAAACGCGTTGATTTCAAGATCAACAACTCTTTTGAATCTAGTATCAAAAGGTCCACCAGGTCTAGTTAGTTGTTCAAAAATTATTGGAGCTAATGAGATTGCAAATGCAATAAGAGCTGCATGAGGAAGTCGTGCTAATCCTATCTGTACAAGATTAGTAGGATCTTGTGCTACTCCCATTCCTTGACGAACTAGAGCTAGTGCTTTTGTTTCTGTTAATCCTTTTTTGCCAGCAATCTCACCAGCCTCTTTTTTTGTTTGTGGTGGGTGTAAAGTTAGATAATCTTCAATAGCATTATTAATTACTTCCTTGAAGATTTCTTCAAAATCAGGTCCAAATCCAACACCTGGAAAATTCTTAACAGTATTTGTTTTAATTGGATTTGCAGAAGTCCATGTAGTTTTTTGTAATACATTTTCAAGCCATGTAGTTAATGCTAGATCAGTTTCTCCTGCCATCTATGTCACCACCAATGCCTCATCGGATTCTATTCTGAAGAAAAACATCATGACTCCAGGACCTTTATTTCTGATTTGTCGTAATGTTTTGAGTTGACCATTAATAGTAGTAGTAATTGTATTGTCTGATTGATCAGTTAATTCTAAATTCCATAATTTTACTGGAAGTGCATCATCAATGGTATTAGTTAAAGTGATTAGATCAGCTAATTGAGGTACTGTTAATATGATAATTCCTTCAATACCATTCATGTATCTAGAATAAACATTATCAACAGCTCCTGAAGATAATTGATTTTTCTCAATGTTTCTGTCAATATCGAAATAAACTTCTGTTACCTGAGTGTAAGTTTTAGAATCTGTTAGATTAGTTAATTTTGTACGTTGAACATCTACAAAATTATCTTGAATGCCAACAGACATTATGATGATCCCTCATATTCTGATGGGCGTGTTAGTATTCCACTAATACGATAAATAAGTAATTTTTCAGTTTCAGAAACTTTGTTGATTCTATTTATTTTCATAAAAGAAGTAACTTTCAAAATAACTTCCTCAATTCCAGCAGTAGCCGTAGCACCACTTCCTGGAGAACCTGAAATAGTTACAAGTGGTTCTGATGTGTAACCTGATCCTCCATCAGTTACAGTAACTCCTACAACTGATCCATTAAAAATTGTTGAAAAGGCTGTAGCTCCACTACCTCCTCCTCCAGTTATAAATACAGAAGGAGCTGATGTAAAACCTGATCCTCCATCAACTACATTAATTATAGAAACTGAGCCAAATGGTTGTGTATTCACATTTCTTTGTAATAAAATAACTTCCGCAGTTTGATTAATTATTGATGAGACTGTCTGAGGTTTGTAGATATTTTGTAACTTTTCAGTTGTTGCTCCAAGTATGTCAGACTTTTTTGCATACATTAATGCAGAAAATGTACCACTAAAAGCTCCTCGTGTGTATAAAGGAACTCCAACTCCTTTAGATTGATCTGAAGTGTAAAGAGGAATTTGATCCCAACCTTCTTCAAGTTGAATTTCAGTTACTTGTTCATATGAATAATCTACTAATGGTAAAATATCTCCTTGTGATAATGTATCAAAAATCAAAACTCCAGAGTTTTCTAAACCATCAGGATATCCTAAAAATACTTCATCATCAGTTGCAACAAGTTTATTTAATGAAAACCTCAAAGTTCTAACTAGCATCGGTTCATCAGGGAAGAATGTATTATCTCTAGTCCAGTTTGTTATAGTTCTGAAAAATTCTCCTGTGCCAGTTGATGGAGAAAATTGTAATTTTAGAATTCTTATTACTTCACTTGCCATTTGTTGCATCAAATCAATCCAGACAGAGAATCGGTCATCTGCTGAATCTGGTACTTGTAAAAAGCATGTAATCTCAAATAGATCTGATTGTTCAAAAAATCTTGGATGCTCAATTAGATTTTCATTTCCTAATTCATTGACTTTTTGGACAGTTACCATCTTTGCCTTTTTGTTTCCAGGGACTTGATCTCTATTTATAAAATTGACAACCTCAGTCATATTACTAGTTACAGTTTTAGATAATTCGCCAGTCAGAGACCAATTATTAAATAATAACTCCTTGATGGTCTGAGCCTCAGAAGTTGAGGTAGTTGCACTTGCCTCATTAGATGTAGGACCAGTTCCAGAGATGTTTATAGCTGAGACTCTGTACTTTCCATTATCTCTTGCAGACAATGTGGTATCAGTAAAAGATGTGTTATCATTTCCTGTATCAGCTATTAATGTTACAAATCCCGCTCCATTGAGACTTCGTTCTATAAAATATCCTGTAATGGCATCCCCACCATCACTTTCAGGAGGCGACCATCGTAATTCGATTGTAGTTTCGATTGTAGATTCTGCGGATAATTTTAGTGGTGCAGTTGCTATTGCCAATATGGAATAATGCCTCCTTGAAATTAAGGTATTATGTAAGATATTATATAATTTTAAAAATACCTTTAAGGAATATTGAATTATTTTTTATCATGGGCTCAAAACAAAATCCAAATCAAAAACAACCATCAATAGAT